>Ga0114979_10000422_pt1 | contig 28177 bp, 31 predicted proteins | sample S_140625_EF_Meta_FD_87315 | JGI IMG/M metagenome (GOLD analysis project Ga0114979, IMG submission 87315) | Freshwater microbial communities from Lake Simoncouche, Canada to study carbon cycling - S_140625_EF_MetaG | ecosystem: Environmental > Aquatic > Freshwater > Lake | place: Lake...
AACTAGATGACATTCTTTCAGCTCAGCACAAAATCTTGGATGCGGTCATCTTATTAGTGGCTGATTCAGATGAGTTGGTCCGTCGTTTGCTAAAGCGAGCCCAAGAACAAGGTCGCACAGATGACACTGAAGATGTAATTCGTCACCGTCAGAACGTGTATTTAGAGCAGACTCAGCCAGTGATTGAAATTTACTCAGCAAGAAATCTTGTTATCGAGATTGATGGTTTGGGTCAAGTTGGCGAAGTAACCGAGAGAATTCTCAACGCTCTCACCGCTGCCGGTCAAAGCCCAGCACGCTAAGGGAAGTTATCATGGCACGCGAGCGAATATCGCTTAAATCTGATTCTGACCTGCTCCTAATGCGAGAAGCAGGGTTGATTACTGCAGCATCTCTAAAGGCAGTTCGCGCAGCCATTGCACCGGGAGTAACAACTCTTGAGCTTGATGAGATTGCCGAGTCAACCATTGTTGCCATGGGAGCTTCGAGTAATTTCAAGTTAGTTGCCGGCTACCGACACACCATTTGTGTGAGCATAAACGATGAAGTGGTGCATGGAATACCTTCCAAAACTCGAATAGTTCAAGCAGGGGACATCGTTTCGGTGGATTGTGGTGCAATTACCCCAGCTGGCTGGAATGGCGACGCTGCATTCAGCATGGTTGTTCCAGGCGGCGAACCTGAACTCATGGCTCAGCGTCAATTGTTGAGTGAGGCCTGTGAAGGCTCTCTCTGGGCCGGAATTGCAGCTTTTGCAGGGGCAAAGCGTCTGAATGAAGTGGGCAGGGCAGTGGAAAAGAGTGTCCGTAAGGCAGGACGCTATGGAATTCTGCAGGATTACATCGGTCACGGAGTGGGTCGCTCTATGCACGAAGATCCTGCTGTTTTCAACTACCAGACCCGAGATTTAGGGCCGGTTATTGAGCCAGGCCTTGTGATTGCTATCGAACCTATGATCACTGCTGGTTCTCAAGCGGTCAAGATTCTGGATGATGAATGGACGGTTTCGAGTAAAGATGGTTCAGATTCAAGCCATTGGGAGCATACTGTTGCCAGGCACAGGGGTGGAATCTGGGTGCTTACGGCAGAAGACGGTGGGGTAGCCGGTTTGGCCAAATATGGGGTTATTCCAGTTCCATTGAATTCTTAACTACCATTATTTGGATAAATGTCCTAGGATTGAGTCTTGGTGTTTCGGCACGTAAAAATCCCTCTTTTTTAGTTGGTCTTTTTGCGTGTGTTTGGGACAGCAAAAGAATAAAGATAAGTGAGTATATGGCCAGCAAAGACGGCGTCATCGAGATCGAGGGCACAGTTTACGAGGCTCTTCCGAACGCGATGTTCCGAGTAGAGCTGACTAACGGGCACAAGGTTTTGGCACACATCTCTGGGAAAATGCGTCAGCATTACATCAAGATTTTGCCGGAGGATCGCGTGATTGTTGAGCTATCAACCTACGACCTAAATCGTGGGCGAATCATTTATCGATACAAGTAAATCGGTTTTGCAAAAAACCACGAACAGAAATAAAGAGACATGAAGGTTAACCCAAGCGTTAAAAAGATTTGCGACAAGTGTAAAGTCATTCGTCGTCATGGTCGCGTCATGATCATCTGCGAGAACCCACGCCACAAACAGCGCCAGGGTTAAGCACTTTAGATTTGCACCAGCTCATCTAACGATGAGTACAACTAAATAAAACAAGGCAGTGTTCAAGATTTATTTCTGGCACCTCTCGGAAAGGCGAGAGCCTGAATCAAAAGTTCAGGACAACACTGCTGCAGACCTTTCATAAACAACAGGAGAAATCCAATGGCACGTATTGCCGGAGTCGATATTCCACGCGACAAGCGCGTTGAAATCGCCCTAACCTACATCTATGGAATCGGACCAACACGAAGTGTTAAGGTTCTAACCGATACCCAAATCGATAAAAACATCCGAGTAAAAGATCTAACTGATGACCAGTTGGTTGCTATTCGTGACTACCTAGACGGAAACTACAAAGTCGAAGGTGATCTACGTCGTGATGTTGCAGCTGATATTCGCCGCAAGGTTGAGATTGGTTCATACGAAGGGATTCGTCACCGTAAGGGACTACCTGTTCGTGGTCAGCGCACCAAGACTAACGCTCGTACTCGTAAGGGTCCAAAGCGCACCGTAGCCGGCAAGAAGAAAGTAGCGCGTTAGTAGCCCGCCGGCTCGTCGCGTCTAATAAGGATTCAGGAGAAAACTCATGGCAGCACCGAAGACCAAAGCAGCAGGCTCAGCCCGCAAGCCACGTCGTAAAGAAAAGAAGAACGTTACCCACGGTCAGGCTCACATCAAGAGCACCTTCAACAACACCATCGTCTCAATCACTGACGACACCGGTGCTGTTATCTCATGGTCATCATCAGGTGATGTTGGCTTCAAGGGTTCACGTAAGTCAACTCCATTCGCCGCGCAGATGGCAGCAGAAGCTGCAGCTCGTAAGGCTCAGGAGCACGGTTTGAAGAAGGTAGATGTTTTCGTAAAGGGCCCTGGCTCTGGTCGTGAAACTGCTATCCGTTCACTTCAGGCAGCAGGTCTAGAAGTTGGATCAATCTCAGATGTGACCCCACAGGCTCACAACGGATGTCGTCCACCAAAGATTCGTCGTATCTAGTTTTATCTTTTCTTCTTTTGAAGAAATACCCAGTTTCAAAGAACAACAACTTAATACAGCTTTTCAGTGGCCACTGAATAGCAAACCCAACAAACGAGATATCAAATAGCGGATGTCTCAGTGAAAGGAACCAACGTGCTAATTGCACAGACTCCAGTTCTTAACGAAGAAATTGACAACAATTTCCCGAACCGCTCACGCTTCACCCTAGATCCACTAGAGCCTGGTTTTGGATACACCCTAGGTAACTCACTTCGTCGTACCCTGCTTTCCTCAATCCCAGGGGCAGCAGTAACCAGCATCAAGATCGAAGGCATCAGCCACGAATTCGGTCCAATCGATGGTGTGAAGGAAGACGTTACCGAGCTAATCCTTAACATCAAGGACCTCGTAGTTTCATCTGAAGCAGGCGAACCAGTTGTGCTTGAACTCAAGAAGGGTGTTGGAGTAGCAACTGCTGCCGACATCGAAGCTAAAGATGGTATTACCATTCACAACCCTGAGTTAGTAATTGCTAACGTCACCAAAGGTTCACTACACATGTGGTTGACCATTGAAGCAGGTCGTGGATACGTTCAGGCATCTCAGAACCGTCAGCCAGACATGGCTAACAACTCAATCATTCCGGTTGACTCAATCTATTCACCAGTTCTAAAGGTGTCATACCGTGTTGAGGCGACTCGTGCGGGTGAGTTCACCAACTTCGACAAGCTAATTGTTGATGTTGAGACCAAGCCATCTATTTCTCCACGTGAAGCAATTGCTTCTGCTGGTATCACTTTGGTTAACCTATTCGGTCTAGCGGCTGCTCTAGATGAAAATGCAGAAGGTATCGACCTTCCAGTTTCAGCTGTTGCAGTTGACCTGCCACCGGCACTAGCTAAGCCAATTGAGGAACTAGATCTAACCGTTCGTTCATACAATTGCTTGAAGCGTGAAGGCATCAACACTGTAAACGAACTAATCAACCTAACTGAAGACCAGTTGATGAACATCCGTAACTTCGGAATGAAGTCAGTTGATGAAGTACGCGACAAGCTAACTTCTATGGGACTACGTTTCCGTGATTCAGTGCCAGGTTTTGATGCCGCATATTTCAGTGCCAACTTCGATGAGGATGACCAGGCTTAGTCCTGGCTCTAGATAAGTAATAGGAGAAACAAATGCCACGTCCAACTAAAGGCCCTCGCCTCGGAGGCGGTCCTGCTCACGAACGTTTGATGCTAAACAACTTGGCTTCATCACTGTTCATCCACAAGGCGATCACTACTACTCAGACGAAGGCTAAGCGTATGCAGCCGGTTGCTGAGAAGCTAGTATCACTTGCTAAGCGCGGTGACCTACACGCACGTCGTCAGACTATGGCTGATATCACAGACAAGAACGTAGTTCACGAGCTTTTCACTAACATTGCTCCACTAGTACAGGACCGTAACGGTGGTTACACAAGAATTACAAAGCTAGGTTTCCGTAAGGGCGACAACGCTCCCATGGCTCTTATCGAACTAGTTCTTGAGCCAGTTGTTGCAAAGCCAGCACGTGCGAAGGCAAAGCTAACTAACGCCGTCAAGGGAACTGCAGCTGCTGTAGTTGCTGAAGAAGTTGTTGAAGAAGTAACTGCTGAGCACACTGAGCCAGAGACTGTAGTAGACGAGAACATCGTTGAAGAAGCTCCAGCTGAAGTTGTTGTTGAAGAAATAGTTGAAGCTCCAGCAGCTGAAGAGGCTCCTGCCGAGGCTGTTGCTGAAGAAGTAGTAGAAGCTCCAGCAGCTGAAGAGGCTCCTGCCGAGGCTGTTGCTGAAGAAGCTGCTGTTGAAGAAGTAGTCGAAACTCCAGCTGAAGAAGAAGCTGAAGTTGCTGAAGTTCAGGCTGAAGCAGGCGACTCTCCTGAAGCTGACCAGGCTAAGTAATTATTCAAAAACAAAGACTCATGAATCAAGCCGTTGACCAATTGGTTGACGGCTTGATTCGTTATCGGCTGGATCTTGCCTACGATGGTACTGATTTTGCTGGTTGGGCTAAACAGCCAAAACTGAGAACTGTTCATGGCGAACTCATGACAGCATTGATAACCATCTTTGGTCCAACTAAGAATGACTTCTCACTTCGAGTTGCTGGTAGAACCGATGCCGGGGTTCATGCTGAGCACCAGGTTGTGCACTTAGACCTTTCACCTGCGCAAATCAAAAGACTAGGCCGGTCTAACGATTTGAAGATGAAGCTCAACGCAATCTTGCCAACAGATATAAGAGTTAGCAGCGCGAAGGTTGCTCCCAAACATTTTCACGCCAGATATGGCGCTACACATCGCAAGTATCGTTACACCATCGCCGATTCCACTAGTGGCTGGAACCCATTGAAAGCCCGTTTCAACCTCTGGATTAAATATCCTCTGGACTTAGCCGCTATGCAGGAAGCCAGTAAAGAATTCTTAGGTTTACATGACTTTGCTGCCTTCAGTAAACCAATGCCGCATGGAACGACCATCAGGCTGTTGAGGTCTATCTCGGTCAAGAGAAACAAGGCTCTAGGGGGAGTTGTAGAGATAGAACTTTTGGCTGATGCTTTTGCCCACAATATGGTCAGATCTATCGTTGGGGCTCTAATCAAGGCAGGTGCTGGCAGGACCACTGCCGCTGACATCGCTAAAGCACTGAAATCCAAGTCCAGGGTTGGCCATAACTACAAGGTGGTTACCCCTGAGGGACTATCACTGATTGAGGTTGGATATCCAGCAAATAAGGACCTTGAAGCCCAAGTAACCATGACTCAGCACACCAGATCACTCGAAGATGACTAGGCTTTTTGCCTTAAAACTTCGGGTTGCATATCTATCTGGTTTCGGGCTAAACTTAGCCTTTAGTGCCTGAAACCATTTGGTTTAGCACATGTTGATGAATTACTGATTCATCGCCAATCCGATAAGAAATAGAAGGCAATCTAGCGTGCGTACTTATTCACCGAAAGCTCATGAGCTTCAGAACGACTGGCTCGTAATCGACGCAACCGATGTGGTTCTAGGTCGTTTGGCCGCAACTGCAGCTGCGTTACTTCGCGGCAAGCACAAGCCAACCTTTGCTCCTCACATGGACAACGGTGACTTCGTTGTAATCATCAATGCAGACAAGGTTGCTCTAACCGGATCTAAGTTGCAGAAGAAGAACGCCTACCGTCACTCTGGTTACCCAGGTGGTCTAACTGCAACCACTTATGCAGAACTTTTGGAAAAGTCACCTGAGAAGGCTGTTGAGAAAGCAATCCGTGGAATGCTTCCTAAGAACACTCTTGGTCGTGACCAGCTTTCAAAGCTCAAGGTTTACCGCGGTGCTGAGCACCCACACGTAGCACAGGCTCCAAAGCCTTACACAATTGGTCAGGTAGCGCAGTAAGCGCTTAGAAGGAAAGACAACAGATGCCAACTAAGAAAGCTGAAGCTGCAGAAGCTACTGCACCAGAGAGCTACACCACAGAAACTCCAGCAGTTGCTGAAGTAAAGGCTGCTAAGTCTCGTGGCCCACTAACAGTTCCAGGCGCAGGTCTTGGTCGCCGTAAGGAAGCTGTTGCTCGTGTTCGCATTAAGCCAGGTACCGGTGTCATCAAAGTCAACGGTCGCGAATTGGCAGAATACTTCCCAAACAAGTTGCACCAGCAACTAGTTACCGACCCTTTCAAGGTTCTAGGTCTAACTGACTCTTACGATGTGACTGCACGTATCCAGGGTGGTGGCGTTGCTGGTCAAGCAGGTGCCCTTCGTCTAGGTATTGCTCGTTCACTAAATGAGATCGACCGCGACAACAACCGTCCAGCTCTAAAGAAGGCTGGATTCCTAAGCCGTGACGCTCGTGTTATTGAGCGTAAGAAGGCTGGTCTTAAGAAGGCACGTAAGGCGTCTCAGTTCTCTAAGCGTTAATTCGCTTCGGGCAACTGCTCGTTTAGTCTCAGACCATGGCCCGCTTATTCGGTACCGATGGTGTTCGTGGAGTTGCTAATCGCGATCTGACTGTTTCTCTAACCCTTTCATTAGCTCAGGCTGCCGCATCTGTTTTAGGTGAACAAGCTCGTAGTGAAGGTAGAAGGCCGGTAGCTGTTATCGGTCGTGATCCAAGAATCTCTGGTGAATACTTATCCGCTGCAGTTGCAGCTGGTTTAGCATCATGTGGTGTTGATGTTTACGATGCTGGCGTTGTGCCAACACCAGCAACAGCATTTCTAACCGCAGACATCAATGCTGATTTCGGTGTGATGATTTCTGCATCTCACAACCCTGCTCCTGACAATGGAATTAAGTTCTTTGCCGCAGGAGGCCACAAACTTCCGGATGAAGTTGAAGATCAAATCGAGCATGCAATGAGTAATCCCGCTCTGTCTCCAATCGGAGCAGGTGTTGGTCGAGTTCTAAGATTTGCTGATGCAGAAGATAGATACATCGTTCACCTTCTAGGTGCTATCACTAATTCCCTAGATGGTCTAAAGATTGTTATTGACTGTGCTCATGGAGCAGCCTCCGCTATATCACCGCAGGTATTTGCTGACTCTGGTGCTCAGGTGATTGTTATAGGAAATGATCCTGATGGGTTAAACATCAACTCAGGTTACGGTTCAACTAGTTTGAGTGCCTTGCAGGCAGCTGTTCTAGAACACAAAGCTGACATGGGCTTTGCGCACGATGGGGACGCCGATAGAGCACTTGCAGTTGACTCGACAGGTGCAATCGTTGACGGCGATCAACTAATGGCAATTCTGGCTCTGTCCCTTAAAGCTAAAGGTGAGCTTGCACGTAATACTTTGGTAGCAACTGTGATGAGCAATTTAGGTTTACGCATTGCGATGAAAGATGCTGGCATAGAAATAATTGAAACCAAGGTGGGTGACCGATACGTCTTAGAGCAGCTCCGTGCAGGTGGTTTCACTTTAGGTGGCGAGCAGTCCGGACACATCATCTTTAGCCGCTTTGCAACCACTGGTGATGGCATCCTTACTGGTCTGATGGTAGCCGCTGAAGTTAAGCGAACAGGTAAGAGCCTCGCAGAGCTTGCAGCTCAAATGAAAACTTACCCTCAGGTACTCCTAAACATCAAAGGTGTAGACAAAACAAGAGTTGACACTGATCTAGGTTTACAAGAGATAGTCAAAGAGGCAGAAACAGAACTAGGGGATACCGGTCGAGTATTGCTTCGAGCCTCTGGAACAGAGAACCTGGTTCGGGTAATGGTTGAGGCTGCGGATGAGGGCACTGCCCACTCCTGGGCTGACCGCATTGCCCGTGTGGTGGAGAAGAACCTAGCAATTTAGGCTAATTTGGCCCTTCCTGATAAGTGCCTGTGTCCAGATAATCTTTCACTATCTTGCGGTATTGTGAATTTAAAAGAAGGAATGAAGCTATGAAGAAACTTGTTATCGTTCTCGCCACAGCATCCCTGCTGCTGACTCCAGTATCACTGGTTAGCGCTTCACCTAGGGGTGGACATGATGGAAGAGCTAAGTGCTCAGTATCAGAAGTCAAGAATCACAAGGCTCTAGATGACGCAGCTAAAGCAGCCAAGCGTGCAGCTGAAGAAGCTAAGCATGCTGCAGGCAAAGTTAAGGAAAAGAAGTCCAAGGTTGACTCTGAATTCAAGAAAGCCAACGAGCGCAAGTCCAAGCATGTAAAGACTGTTGCTGAGCTCAAGGCAAAGCAAGTCAAGCTTGACCTAAGAATTGCGGAAATCACAAGCAAGTTGACAACTCTTACTGGTAAAGCTCTATCTCGCGCTCAAAGAGAGCTAGCAGAGACACAGAGAGAGTTGACTAAATTAATTGCGACAATTGCAAAGGCTGAGGCAGATGCTGCAGCAGCCGCAGCCACTGTTGAGACAGTCACAATTGAAGTCAAAGAAGTTGTTGTTGAAGTAACTGATGCAGCCGCGGCGGCGGAGCAAGCAGCTAGAGAAGCTGCTAAGAAAGCTGAAGAACTTGCCAGAGAAGTTGGTAAGTGCAGGAAGTAATTTTCTAAAAAAAAAAGACCCCAGGCAACCGGGGTCTTTTTCTTTGTGGGCTATATCTTTCTCAATAGGACGCGCTCTACCCTATGCTTCTCACCTTTTTGTAAGACAAGGGTTGCTCTTGATTTGGTTGAAATAATATTTTCCATCAGATTTGGCAAGTTGATGGTTCGCCAAATTTCTTTAGCTCGATCTAGCGCCACAACTTCTGCTATCTCTGCGTAGCGGTGAAAGTATGAGGCTGGATCTTTGAAGGCTGATTCTCGAAGCGCTTTGAATCGATCAAGGTACCAGGACTCTATTTCTTGAGTTGGAGCATCAACATAAATCTTGAAATCAAAGTAATCGCTAAGCGCGACCTCTTGGCCAAGTGCCGGTGGTTGCAAAACATTTAGACCTTCAATAATCACAACATCAGGGGAAGAGACAACAACTTTTTCACCAGGAACAATGTCGTAGGTCAGATGCGAATACAACGGTGCGGAAACTTCGCCTTTGCCGGATTTGATATCGGCAACGAACTTGAGAAGCGCAAGACGGTCGTATGACTCAGGGAAGCCTTTTCGATCCATGATTCCACGTTCTTCAAGCACCGCATTTGGATGCAGGAAACCATCTGTTGTCACTAGTGCAACTGTTGGAGTTGATGGCCAGCGGCTAAGGAGTTCTTTGAGAAGCCTCGAAACAGTCGACTTGCCGACTGCCACCGAACCAGCGACTCCAATTATGAACGGGATTTTCTTATTGGTCCTATTTAGAAAGTCATCTGATGCCTCGTGTAATTGCTGTGCCTGTGTGACATAGAGGTTTAGGAGCTGACTAAGTGGAAGAAAGATGTCAGCGACTTCAGCTAAATCTAGGAAATCTCCTAAACCACGAATCTTTTCAATTTCTGTTTCAGTAAGGGGAGAAGTCGAGGTTTTGGCTAATTCGGCCCATTGACTTCTAGAAATCTCCTCAAATGGTGAAACTGGTGCCTCATCTGAGTAAGTACCAAGGGGTAAGCCAGTCACATAAGCCATTCTGCCTTAAACTATAGGTATGTGTGGAATCGTCGGCTATGTGGGCCCCAAATCAACAGTGGATGTCCTCCTCGGCGGTCTAAAGAGGCTGGAATACCGTGGCTACGATAGTGCCGGAGTAACCGTTATCAATGACCAGGGCCATTTAGATACCCGCAAGAAAGCTGGCAAGCTAAGCATTCTGGTGGAAGACATCAACCAGCATCCGCTGGGTGAATCTCACATCGGTATCGGTCACACACGATGGGCAACCCACGGATCTCCTACCGACGCTAACGCTCACCCGCACTTAGGTGGTAAGGATCACAAACTAAGCCTTATTCACAACGGCATCATTGAAAACTTCGCTGAGTTAAAAGCCGAACTTCTAGCCCAAGGGACAGTATTCACAAGTGAAACTGACTCTGAGGTTGCCGCTCATCTTGTCGCTGCTGAATACAAGAAATCAGGCAGCCTGCTTGAAAGCTTTAGAACTGTAGTTCGCAGATTACACGGTGCATTTACCATCCTGGTCTTGGATGAAGATGAACCTAATGTAATTCTTGCTGCGCGTAGAAACGCTCCTCTAGTAATTGGTCTGGGCGACGGAGAGAACTTCTTAGGTAGTGACGTGGCTGCTTTTGTTGAGCACACGAAAAGAGCTATTGCAGTTGGCCAAGACGAGATTGTGATTCTCAAAGCGGACAGTGTCTCTATCGAAAGCTTTGCTGGAGCCCCAGTGTCTCATGAAGAGTTCACCATTGATTGGGATGCTAGCGCAGCTAGTAAAGGCGGCTGGTCTTCCTTTATGGCTAAAGAGATTGCCGACCAGCCGAAGGCTGTTGGAGATACTTTGATGGCTAGAGTTTCTAGCGATGGAACAGTGAAGCTAGCTGAACTTGCTCCGCTTGAAAACTTACTTCCACATATCGATCGCATCATCATGGTTGCCTGCGGAACAGCCGCTTATGCATCTGAAGTTGGTAAGTATGCAATTGAAGCTTGGGCCAAGATTCCAGTGAGCGTTGAGTTAGCCCACGAGTTTAGATATCGTCAACCGATTTTAACTAAGAACACTTTGGTCGTTGCAGTTAGCCAATCAGGTGAAACCATGGATACTCTGATGGCCACTCGTTATGCCAAAGAAGCTGGAGCAAGTGTTTTATCTATCTGCAACACTCAGGGTGCAACGTTGGCTCGTGAAGCCGATGCAGTTCTTTATACCCATGCCGGTCCTGAGGTTGCTGTTGCCTCTACTAAGGCCTTCACTGCGCAGATCACCGCTATCTTCTTGCTAGGTCTTCACTTGGCAACCGTGCGAGGAACTACTGATAAAGCAGAATTACATCAAATCGGAAGAGAGCTTCTGAAGCTGCCAGCCCTGATTGCTAAAGTCCTGGAAAGCAGTGAATCTGTTAGAGATCTTGGAAAGAAATTCAAAGATGCTAAGACTGTGCTGTTTCTAGGGCGCAACGTTGGTTTCCCTATTGCTCTAGAAGGAGCACTCAAGCTCAAGGAGTTGGCATACATTCACTCTGAAGGTTTTGCGGCAGGCGAACTAAAGCATGGTCCAATCGCTTTGATTGAAGAGGGACAACCGGTAATAGTTATCGTGCCAAGTCCAACAGACCCTGATTCCCTGCATGCCAAGGTGGTTAGCAACATTCAAGAAGTTAGAGCCAGAGGTGCTCAGGTTATCGCTATCGCTGAAGCTGGGGATACTGAGGTAGCCAAGTATGCGGTTGAAGTTATCTATGTGCCGGTAAGTCACAAGATGCTTGCACCAATTCTTGATGTGATTCCACTGCAGATCTTCGCTATGGAACTCTCTGCAGCCAAGGGCTTGGATGTGGATCAGCCACGTAATCTTGCCAAGTCGGTAACAGTCGAGTAATCATGATTAAAGGTGTCGGTGTTGACCTGGTCGATCTGACCCGTTTTGAATCTAAACTGCAAGAAACGCCTGCCTTGATTGAGAGAATCTTCACCCCAGCAGAACGTGATAAGTCAATGCAATCGCTAGCTGGAATATGGGCGTCTAAAGAAGCGCTAATTAAAGCAATTGGTAACCCAGCAGGATTGAACTGGCATGACGTAACAGTTGCCAAGGATGTTCTGGGAAAACCTCATTTGGAAATTAGCGGAGCGACTAAAGAACGTTCCGAGCAAATGGGAATAACCTCTTGGCACCTATCTATCTCTCACGATGGCGGCATGGCCTGCGCCTTTGTTATCGCGGAAGGAAACTAGTCCATGCGTAAACTAACCATCGACCTCAATAACGTAGCCCATAACTTATCCTCAATGCGCAAGCACATTGCCCCAACAGTCAAGGTGATGGGTGTTGTCAAAGCAGATGCCTACGGCCACGGCATGCTTCAGGTAGCTAGAAAGATCGAAGCAGAAGGTGTTGATTACATCGGTGTTGCCGACCTTCATGAGGCACAAACACTTAGATCTGCTGGAATTACTTCAAGAATCCTAGCTTGGTTACATGATCCAGAAGATGATTTTGTTTCAGCCATTAAGCACGATATCGATGTTGCAGTGTCATCTCAGGAACAGCTGCTTAGAGTTCAAAAGGCGGCAGCAGTAGCTGGCAAGCCATGCCAGATTCACATCAAGGTAGATACCGGTCTTAGTCGTAACGGCGTAACCATCGATGAGCTAGAAGAGCTATTGGTTTCAACTAAAGCCGCAGTTGCCGACGGACTTGTTCAAACAGCAGGTATCTTCAGTCACCTTTCTTCAACCGGTGTGCAGGAAGATTTAGCGCAGATTGAAAGATTTGAACTAGCTCTAGCCATGGCTAAATCTGCAGGTGTTGAATTTGAACTTAGACACCTAACCGCAAGCGATGGAACACTCAGTTATCCGCAGGCTCATTACGATATGGTTCGGGTTGGCATTGGTCTTTATGGGCTGTCCCCATTCAGCGATAATAGAGCAGCTGAGTTTGGCCTAAAGCCAGTGATGTGTGCTGAGGCCAAGGTTGTTCAGACTAAAAGAGTTCAAGCGGGAGAAGGTGTCTCCTACGGATACCTCTATCGAACTCCTAAGGAAACTACTTTGGCACTAGTGCCGGTAGGTTATGCCGAGGGCTTACCTAGGAATGCTTCCGGTAAAGCTGAAGTTTGCATCAACAATAAGTTCTATAAAATTCTTTCTCGGATAGCAATGGACCAGTTTGTTGTTGATGTGGGGGATGATTCGGTATCCCCAGGAGATCGAGTAGTTATCTTTGGTGACTGCGGCCCTAGCGCAGATGATCTAGCTGATGCAGCTGACACCATCAACTACGAGATTGTGACTCGTATTGGTTCAAGGTTCCAAAGAGAATTCATTGGCTAAGAATTGACGATTCAGAACACTATCTTCGAACCGCTCATCCCAACTAGCGAAGATATGCATGAGTTAGGGAAAAGACTTGCCAAACACCTCAATGCAGGCGATCTAGTAATACTCATCGGTCCACTGGGTGCCGGTAAGACTACTTTGACTAGAGGAGTTGGAGAGGGGCTTGGGGTTGAAGGAAATGTTTCAAGTCCAACCTTTGTGATTGCTAGAACCCATAAACGATTTGGTCTACCACCACTAGTGCACGTTGATGCATATCGTCTTGGCTCTGCTGCAGAGCTAGATGATTTAGATATTCCATTCGCCAATTCCATTGTTTTAGTTGAGTGGGGAAAAGGTTTAACTCAAGACATTTCACAACATTGGTTGGAAGTTGAGCTGACCAGAGACACAACGGGGACCACCGAAGACCGTCAAGTTAAGATAACCGGTTTTGGTGAGCGTTGGGCAGGGGTCTCAATCTAATGAAGAGCCCTGTTGCTTCCACCCGGATCGCTGAATATGCTCTGGCTATCGATACCTCTGCCGGCACAACTGTTGCAGTTCTAAGTATGGGCACAGTTCTTGCTGAACTGAATTACCTTGAGCCCATGACCCACTCGGAACGGATTGGATCGGCCATTGAGAAGGTCCTAAAAGATTCCGGTATTGAAGCCAGACAGATCTCTACTGTTGTAGTGGGGGTGGGACCTGGTCCCTTCACTGGCCTTCGAGTGGGAATGGCTGCAGCTAGATATTTTGCCATTGGAGTAGGGGCAGAACTAGTTGCAGTTTGTTCTTTGGATTCGATTGCATTGGATTTCTATCAGGCAAATCCTGAACAAAAACCATTGTTGGTAACCACAGACGCTCGAAGAAAAGAAGTCTTCTGGGCAACCTATTCTGGGGTGGTGGATGGGGTGCCGGTTAGAACTCACGGACCTGCGGTCAACAAGTTTGAAGATATAGAAACGCTGATTGATGTTAGTGCTATGAGTAGCACACAGCTTGGTGTCAGAGCAGGAGCTCTAGGCCAAATAGCTTTCGCTCAAGGGCTGACTCCTCAAGGAACAAGTAATGATCTGACACCTATCTATTTGCGTGAACCAGATGCGGTTCCTAGTAAGGGTAAGAAGGTGAGTGGCTAATGGAAATTAAAATCATCGAAGCGACTCTTTTGGATTTACCTGAAATCATGAAACTTGAAGTGGCTAGCTTTGCAAATGATGCTTGGCCTGAGGAAACGTTCCATTCTGAGCTTGAAGCTAAACACACCTATTACATCCTTGCTTTGCAGGGGGAAGAATTAGTTGGCTACGCAGGTCTGAGTAAATTAGCTGGCAGTGATCAGGCTGATATTCAAACTATTGCTGTTAGAGAAGATAAGCGTGGCCTGGGTATCGGTAGAAAACTCATGGATGCGCTAACCCTTGAGGCTAGAAATAGAGGCGCCAAAGAAATATTTCTTGAAGTCAGAGCGGATAACTCTATTGCTCAAAAGCTATACAAGGTATTTGGGTTCAAGCAGATTGGCACTAGAAAGAAGTACTACCAGCCTGATGGTGTTGATGCTTTTATTATGAAGACCGATGTGATTCGCAAAGTTAACTCTGAGCCCGTCGTACTAGGTATTGAAACTTCTTGCGATGAAACAGGTGTTGGCATTGTCAGAGGCAACCAACTATTGGCAAACGTTATCTCTTCTAGCATGGACAAGCACGCTATCTTCGGGGGAGTTGTTCCAGAGATTGCAGCTAGAGCTCACCTGGAAGCGCTAACTCCAGTTCTAAATGAAGCTCTAGCAAAGGCGCAGCTAACCCTTGATGACATTGATGCAATTGCCGTGACCAATGGCCCTGGCTTAGCTGGCGCGCTCATGGTGGGTGTTGGGGCGGCTAAGGCGTTATCGGTTGCTACCGGTAAGCCAATCTATGCGGTTAATCATTTAGTTGGACATGTTGGGGCAGATATCCTTGACCGCGGTGAACTGTATACCCCAACCATCGCACTGCTTGTCAGTGGCGGGCATACATCACTGCTTCTGGTTAGAGATCTACTCAACGATGTGGTGCTCTTAGGTGAAACAATCGATGACGCTGCTGGTGAAGCATTTGACAAGGTTTCTAGAGTGCTAGGACTTAGTTACCCAGGTGGGCCTGAAATAGATCGAGTAGCTAAGGATGCTAATCCTGCTGCAATTAGATTCCCAAGAGGGCTTACTTTGCCTAAAGACATGGACAAGCACCGCTACGACTTTAGTTTCTCTGGTTTGAAAACTGCAGTGGCAAGACATGTTGAACTTGCTGAATCTAAAGGCGAAGAGTTTTCAATCGGCGATGTTGCTGCAAGCTTTAGAGAAGCAGTGGTTGATGTGCTTGTAAAGAAGGCAATCAATGCCTGTAAAGACTTTGATGTCCCGCGCTTACTACTCGGTGGTGGAGTGGTAGCTAATGCAAGACTGCGAGAAGTAGCAAAAGAACAATGTGAAGCGAATGGAATTGAGCTTAGAATTCCGCCTTTCTCACTCTGCACAGACAACGGTGCAATGATTGCAGCCATCGGTGCTCAGTTGATCATGGCCGGCAGAGCCCCAAGTACTCTCGATTTCTCTGCTGAATCAACCTTGCCTGTCACCAGCGTGCAATCTTAGAAATAATCATTCACACCTTATTGGCAGGTGCATCAATGGGTTCTCTCAAGCTAAAGAGCGTAGTGTTGCCAGTGGACAACCTAAAGGAGAACACATGTCAACAACCAGCAACAAATTCAATTTCAATGAACTAAACACCCTTGCCGTAGTTTCACTTGCTAGCGCCTTATCACTTTTTGGTGCGCCAGCGGCAGTAATCAGCGGACACGTTGCATTGCAGCAACTCAAGACTTCTGGTCAGAAGGGTCGCTGGATGGCTCTAGTTGGAGTTGTTCTGGGCTACGTCGGAATTGTTAGTGCAATTCTCATCGCCCTTCTTGGCGTATTCCTAAGATATCGCTACGGCCATGATTATGACTGTATGTATAGAGGCGGCTTTGACCCAATGTGTCCTGACTACCGTTACAACGACCCTGAGCCAATGCCATATCCAACCATCATGGGTCCGGACGACATGGGCAAGTAATCAAAAGTGTTTCTGAAAACCCCTTCAAGTAAATCTTGGAGGGGTTTTACTTTAGCGGTTTGACAATAAGCACTCGGTGGGCACCCTCTACACGAGTGGCTATTAAAGTTGCTGAGCCTGGACCCTTTGGATCGAGTTCGCGCCTGAGTTGCTCAGGTGTGATATCTGCTCCACGTTTTTTGATTTCAAGAGTTCCGATATTCTTCTCTCGAAGATATGCCTTCAACTTCTTTCTATCAAAAACCAGGTTCTCTAAAACCTCATAGCCTTTTAGCCATGGCGAGCTTAGCTCTTCATCACCAGAAAGGTATGCAATCTCATTAGAGAATATGTTTAGTCCTAGCCGGGTAGCTAAATCACCAACCAGATGAGATCTGATAATCGCGGCATCCGGTTCATAGAGATACTTACCCAGATCTCCTAGCGGAGCATCAAGTCTTTCAGTATCGCCACTTGTAATCTCATGTGTTCCTTTTGGGGTAAGTAGCAGGGCTGCTCTTTTGATTTCAGACCTTTTCACTTCGCCAAAGTAGAGGGTAAGTTCAACTAAATCACCATTGTCGGACACCCACACTGCCTCAGCATCACTAGGAATATCTTTGTGGTCCATACCTGGTCCTAGTTTGACAATGGTTGGCTTTAGTTTGGCTGCTTGAAGAACAAACTCAAAGGACGGGCTGAAATCGTTGATGTCGTATTTGCGTTTATTGATATTTGTTTTTGCATCGTTTAGATCTCTTCTTGCGGGGTCAATGAACAACCCATCAAATTGTTCTAGCTCTACTTTTGTAACATCAGCCTGCTCTACTTTTACATTCTCAAATCGAGCTAGGTTATATGTTGCAATAGCGGCGGTTACCTCATCTAACTCAATTGCGGTGACATCCATATCAAGACTTGCCAAAGCAAGAGTTTCTGCACCAATGCCACAACCTAAATCAGCAATGTGCTTGAGCCCTTGTGCTCTAAACCTGCCGGCATGGATAGCAGCTACGTTGAGCCTTGATGCTTGTTCCAGTCCTTCTTCGGTGAAGAACATACCTTCGGAGAATCCACCAAATTTGGTTTTTGCTCTTCTTCTTAGTTTCACTTGGGTAAGTACGGTTGCTACCAGTTCGGCGGAATGACCTTTGCCTCTTAGCTTCGATACGACCTTGACCATGTCGGCTTTGGAGTCGATGTCTCCAACTTCGGCTAGTAGAGCCTGCCCTTGGGGGCTGATGAGGCTCAAAAAGCCAGTGCGGTCCATAAAGTAACGCTAACAGCGAAGAGTTAGCACTCTGGTTGCAAGAGTGCTAAAAAGAGATAAACTTGAGGGCAGATGAGCAAAATCATCAAAATCCAGCAAATAAAAGAAGAGGTTCACGTGTCGGTTTCAATCAAGCCACTAGAAGATCGTATTGTCGTTCTCCCAGTTGAGGCAGAACAAGTCACAGCTTCAGGTCTGGTAATCCCAGATACTGCTAAAGAGAAGCCTCAGGAAGCCGAAGTTATCGCTGTTGGCCCAGGTCGCGTTGATGACAACGGTAACCGCGTCCCACTAGATATCTCAGTTGGCGACCGAGTAATTTTCTCTAAATACGGTGGAACAGAGCTGAAGTACAACGGTAAGGAATACCTAGTTCTTTCAGCCAGAGATGTACTAGCAATCGTAGAACGCTAGTAGCTCCCCAAGGCTAAGGATTAAACCTCGAGCTATGCTCGAGGTTTTCCCTTTAAAGGGGAGTAACTTAGATAAATAACCTTTAACTGGAAGATGAACCAAATGCCAAAAGCCTCGGAACCCGATTACGGCGATGACGTCGTAGCAGTTCCACTTCGACACCCTTGGCGCTGGATCTCAGGGATTGTGGCAGTTGGGCTGCTACTGAGTTTTGTTTATGCAGTAGTTAGTGCCAAATCTATTCAGCACGATTTAGTCGTCAAGTTCCTGTTTGACCCTCGAATTCTTCAAGGTGCACTAGTAACAGTAATTGTGACTGTCGTCTGTATGGCTATCGGCGCTATCTTGGCAACTCTTTTGGCAATCATGAAGCTAAGTGTTAATCCCTTGTTGCGCTGGTTAGCAACCGGATACATTGAGTTTTTTAGAGGCACACCACTTTTGCTTCAGATAGTCTTCTGGGGTTATTTAGGGATCATCTTCCCTGAGCTATTTCTTGGCATACCATTCACCGACATAGTTTTTATTAGCGGAGAGACTAGCGACATTATCCCTGCGATTGTTGCTGGCGTTATTGCGCTCTCGCTAAACGAAGCTGCTTACTCAGCAGAAATTGTTCGAGCAGGAATCTTGGCTGTTGATCAAGGGCAGACTGAGGCGGCTAAGTCTTTAGGTATGTCTAGCGCATACACCATGAGAAGAATCGTCTTGCCACAGGCGATGAGAGTAATTATTCCGCCACTAGGTAATGAATTTATTGGAATGCTAAAAAACACCTCCTTATTGCAGGTGATTGCAGTTGCCGAGCTTTATACCCAGGCCAGCACTATTTCTTCGGCTAACCTCGCACAGATCGAATTATTGATTGTGAGTGGTTTCTGGTACTTGCTCATGACAACAGTTCTAGGCTTCCCGCAACGTGCTTTAGAGAAGAAGTACGGCAGAGGTTTTGAAACCGTTGGTGGCAGAGCCGCCCCTAGAGCATTCAAGGTAGGTAAGCGCTAATGAGCGAACTAATGGTTGACGCTAGAAGTGTTCGAAAAAAGTATGGTTCAAATGAAGTGTTAGCCGGTGTTTCACTTAGCGTTGAAAAAGGTGAAGTGCTTTGCATCATTGGGCCTTCAGGTTCTGGCAAATCAACTTTCCTAAGATGTCTGAATCACCTGGAATCAATTAATGGTGGCCGTATCTATGTAAACGGTGAACTAATGGGTTACCGCCAGGTGGGTAATGTGCTCTATGAGATGAAGCCTAAAGATATCGCCACAGCTCGTCAGGCTATAGGTATGGTTTTCCAACGCTTCAACCTATTCCCACACCTAACGGCTTTTCAAAACATCATTGAAGCGCCAATTGGTGTTGCCGGTTTAGATCCAGCCGAAGCTAAAGCACTTGGTTTGGAATTACTTGAGCAGGTTGGTCTTGCTGATAAAGGCGATCACTATCCAGCACAGTTATCCGGTGGGCAACAGCAGAGAGTTGCTATCGCTAGAGCTCTTGCCATGAAACCTAAGCTAATGCTCTTTGATGAGCCAACCTCAGCCCTAGACCCTGAACTAGTAGGGGATGTTCTGGATGTTATGAAGAACCTGGCTAAGGCTGGCATGACCATGATTGTGGTCACCCATGAGATGGGCTTTGCCAAGGAAGTAGCGGATCGGGTGGTCTTTATCGATAAAGGCCAGATCGTTGAAGTTGGCACACCTAAGCAGGTTTTGGACAACCCGCAGGAAGCTAGAACCAAAGCTTTCCTGAATAAAGTCCTCTAGAGTTATCCCAAGTAAAACCGAACAATAGAAAGAAGAGAAAATGGCAATAAAGAAACTAGGTTACGCAGCCGTAATGGCAGCCAGCCTTCTAGTGCTAGCTGGTTGTGCAAGCGGACCAGACAACGGTGTTGACCAGTCAAAGGTTGACAAAGCAGCTCAGGCGCTTCTGCCAGCTGAGTATCTTGAAAAAGGTATCGATGTCGCAAGCGACATCCCTTACGAGCCATTCGAGTATGAAGATGAGAACGGTGTTTTGACCGGTATTGACGTTGAGCTTGGTGCTCTAATTGGCCAGAAGCTTGGAACTGAAGTTCGATTCAATGACGCAGTGTTCGACACCATCATCGCATCCCTTGAATCTGGAACCAACGACATCATCATCAGCTCAATGAGCGACACTATTGAACGCCAGGCAAAGGTTGACTTTGTTGATTACAACGTTGGTGGTTCACAGATGATCGTGAACAAGGGTAACCCTGAGGGTATTGTGAACGCAGCTAGCCTGTGTGGCAAGACTGTAATTGTTCAGAATGGAACCATTCAGATTGAACTTGTTGAGGGTATGTCAACTGACTGTGTTACAGCCGGTAACGATCCAATCTCAATCACCCAGCTTCCAGATGCTCCAAGCATGTATAACGCACTGCGCGCAAAGCAAGGTGAGGCTGTAATGCTCGACTCTCTAGTTGCTAGAGATGCAGCAGCTAAGTCTGGTAAGGGAGAGTACTTCGAAGTTGTCACCGACCCAGAGAACCCTGTTTACGATGCGGGCTTGGTTGGTATTGCAATCTTGAAGAAGGACACTGGTCTTCGCGATGCAATCCAGAAAGCTCTACAGTCTCTAATTGATGACGGACAGTACGCAGCTCTACTTGAGAAGTGGGACATGACCGCTAACGGTGTTACCGAGGCGACCATCAATGGCACCAAAGAGTAACTAGTTCTAAGTTAAAGCGGGTCGGCTAATTTAGCCGGCCCGTTTTTCTTTACCTGTTGAAAACTAGAGCAAGGATTCTGTTCTTTACTTATTCTCGTGAGATGGGAAAAGTTAGAAGCATCGCTTTAGCAGCACTTATTGGTGTTGGTGGTTTGTATTTAGTGTCGACCGGTAGTGCTAAACCGATTGCTCCATCGCTTCGGATTGGAGTGCTGGTTTCCGATAGTGGGGAACTAGGTTTTGCAGGCTCTATTCAGCGAGCTGCTGCTCGACTTGCTGTGAGTGATTTGCTGGATCAGAAGAGCCCGGTAAAAGTAGAACTCAGTTTCGTTGATGTGGGAAATACGGAAAGCGAATATGCTCGTGCCTTTGCAAAACTTCGAGCATTGCGAAGCGATGTAGTTCTGGCCCCAATCGAATCTGATTCAGCCAAAGGCTTAGTTGAATTCAACGATAAGAATCCAGTGCCAATAATTGCACCGTCTGCACTTGAAGATGATTTGGGCACATCAACTTCCAAACCTTGGTTCTTTAGGCTTTCAACTAGCCCCAGCCAAGACTCATACGCCCTTAGCCAACTGATCGCTAAATCAAAACCCAGCAGCATACTAATTGTTTCCAGTTCTCTTGCTTCAGCTAGAGCGCAGATGAAATCCCTAGCCTTTGGATTAGCCATGAACGGTCAACGAGTGCAAACCTTGGAGATCAAGGAAACTAAGGCGATAGCCAAGACCAAGCCGGAGGCTATGGTCTTGTTATCGATGGAAGAATCCCTTGCGTTCTTTGGAACCTTAGAAGATTGGGTAGCCCAAGTCCCACAGCTCTATCTAGTGCCAAGTAATCTCGCTGACTACTCGTTATACCCTTGGGCTAAAGCCCTGAAAGGTGCTTTGGGTTTAAGTCCCCGAACTGAAATCGAACCGGCCTTCAGAACTGATCTGGCTAAGGCACTTGGAAATCAAGCAATTCTGGGCCCTAGGGGTTCAGCTCTTTTAGCTCTCGCGCAGAAAACCTATGATGCGGTGAAGGTATCTGTTGAGGCCCGAGTTAGGGCTAAAAACGAGAGCCCTGAGGAGTTGAGAGCCGCTGTTTCAAAGGCCCTGCAAGGCGGGATCAAGGTATTCAATAAGCAAGGTTTCTATGATCTAGGGGAGTATTCGGTCTTTAGATACGGTAGTTCTGGAACTTTCAATCAGAGCGCAGTGTTTAGACCAAATTGACCCTAAACAAGGAGCAAGCAGTCAAGGTAGAATTGGCTAATCTAAACTCCTGACAGGTTGAAAATGACTCAAAATGACCCTTTTGGCTTCACTGGTCTCACTTATGACGATGTATTGCTCATGCCTGGCCAGTCCGATATTGTTCCTAGCCAGGTATCTACCAAGACTCAGGTGACTAAAAACCTCGCCATAAACATCCCACTGCTTTCCTCGGCAATGGATACAGTAACCGAGGCTCGTCTAGCGATTGCTATTGCTCGTCAGGGCGGGTTAGGTGTTTTACACAGGAATCTTTCTATTGACCAGCAGGCAACCCAAGTTGATTTAGTAAAGCGATCTGAAGCAGGAATGATTACCCATCCGGTGACAACCCATCAGCTAGCTACTTTGCAAGAGGTTGACACAGTTTGCGCTACCTATAGAGTTTCTGGTCTTCCAGTAATTGATGAGGATGGAACTTTGGTTGGAATAGTTACCAACCGAGACATGCGTTTTGTGAATGAAGTTCAAAAGACCACAACACTGGTTAAAGATGTAATGACACCAATGCCTTTGGTAACAGCTCCAGTCGGTGTTTCACCTGAAACTGCAATCGCAATCTTTGCTCAGCACAGAATTGAAAAACTTCCTCTAGTAGATCCAACCAACAAACTAAAAGGTCTAATCACAATAAAAGACTTTGATAAGAGTGAAAAGTATCCACTAGCAAGCAAAGACTCTAAGGGTCGCTTATTGGTTGCAGCCGCTGTTGGTGTTGGGGATCAGGGTTGGGAAAGAGCGATGGCTCTGGTTGACGCAGGTGTCGACATTCTTATTGTCGACACAGCACACGGCCACAACACAGCAGTACTGGACATGGTTGCCAAACTCAAAGCAGAACCGGTTGCTAAGCACGTTGATGTTATTGGTGGAAACGTAGCCACCCGTGAAGGTGCAGCTGCTCTTGTCGCAGCTGGTGCTGATGGAGTGAAGGTTGGAGTTGGACCTGGTTCAATTTGCACCACCCGAGTTATCGCTGGTGTTGGAGTTCCGCAGATCACTGCTGTTTACGAAGCAAGCTTGGCTTGCAAGCCAGCAGGTGTTCCAGTTATTGCTGATGGTGGTTTGCAGTTCTCGGGAGATATTCCTAAGGCACTAGTTGCTGGAGCAAACGCTGTAATGATCGGTTCACTACTTGCTGGTACCGATGAAGCACCAGGAGATATCACCTTTGTTGGTGGCAAGCAGTTCAAGACCTATCGAGGTATGGGATCTCTCGGAGCTATGCAGTCTAGGGGCGAAGCTAAGAGTTATTCCAAGGATCGTTACTTCCAAGACGATGTTCTTAGAGAAGACAAGTTAGTTCCTGAAGGCATTGAGGGCAGAGTTCCTTACCGTGGCAACGTTGCAACAGTTGCACATCAACTTATCGGAGGCCTTAGAGCGGCTATGGGTTACGTTGGGGCGGCAACCATTGAGGAATTACAAGCTAAGGGTAAGTTCGTAAGAATCACTCCAGCTGGACTCAAGGAGAGCCATCCACACGATATTCAAATGACTGTCGAAGCCCCGAATTACAACAACCGCTAGGAGAAATTGTTGAGCGAAATAGAAATTGATCGCGGTAAGCGCGGTAACCGCAGTTGGGCATTTGATGACATTGCGATTGTTCCTTCTAGAAGAACTCGTGATCCAAGAGATGTCTCAACAGCTTGGAACATCGATGCATACAGCTTTGAGTTACCAGTTTTAGCTGCACCTATGGACTCAGTAGTTTCTCCAGATACCGCTATTGCTATTGGCAAGCTAGGTGGTTTAGGTGTATTAGACCTTGAAGGTCTTTGGACTAGATATGAAGACCCAACTAAGCAGCTTGCAGAGATTGCAAGGCTGTCACCTGCTGAGGCAACTGTTGCACTGCAAAAAATGTATGCAGAGCCAATCAAGCCGGAACTTATCAAAGAGAGACTCTCGTATATTCGTAAGTCTGGGGTAACAGTTGCGGGAGCTCTCTCACCTCAGAAGACTAAAGAATATGCCAAGGCGGTTATCTCTGCCGGTGTTGATCTTTTTGTTATTCGCGGAACTACTGTTTCTGCTGAGCATGTTTCCAAAACACAGGAAGCACTAAACCTAAAAGAGTTCATTTATGAACTTGATGTTCCTGTAATTGTTGGTGGAGCTGCTACATACACTGCTGCACTGCACCTAATGAGAACAGGGGCTGCCGGTGTGCTAGTTGGCTTTGGTGGTGGAGTGGCCTCAACTACTCGTAAGGTTCTAGGTATTCACGCACCGATGGCAACTGCAGTTGCCGATGTTGCTGGAGCTAGAAGAGATTACATGGACGAGTCCGGTGGCCGTTATGTGCACGTAATTGCTGATGGTGGGCTAGGAACTTCTGGAGATATTGTCAAAGCTGTTGCTTGTGGAGCTGATGCAGTAATGCTTGGTTCTGTTCTAGCAAGAGCTAATGAAGCACCTGGTCAGGGTTGGCACTGGGGTCCTGAGGCTTATAACCCGGAACTACCTAGAGGTGAAAGAGTTCATGTTGGATCTGTCGGTTCACTAGAGCAAATCCTGCAAGGCCCTTCAACTTCTGCTGATGGAACTTCAAACCTCATGGGTGCTCTTCGCAAGGCAATGGCAACAACTGGCTATAGCGATCTAAAAGAGTTCCAGAGAGTTGACACTGTTGTAGCCCCATACGGCGCCTAGCTTATGCTCAAACTTGCTCTAACGGTTAGATGGATTACAGCTTTAGTTTTTTGTCTCTTACTTGCAGCAGGCTTTGCACTTATGGCCCAATGGCAAATTGGTAGAACCTTTATTGAAAATGCTGCCAATCAATCCTGGTCAAAAGTTGAAGTGGTCGAGTTAGAAAGCATTGCTAAACCTAATTCACCTTTTACTTTCTCTGAAGTTTCAGTAATCGGTGAAAAGACTGTGCTAACTAAAGTCAAAACTGAATTCACATTAGATGCGGCCAATGCAGTTCTAATCTCAAATCGTATTCAGGTAAACGGCGAACGTGGATATTGGATAGTTGTTCCAGCACAAACAAAAACAGCAAGGCTGTTTGTTGCTGCTGGTTTCATCGAAAATCAAGAGCAAGCTAAAACCGCCTTATCCGAGATCAAGAAGTTAGTTATTGTCCAGGCACTGTTCCCCCAGACTGGCAGATACTTACCAAGTGAAGCCCCAGTGCAATCAGGTCAACAAGATGTCTATGACACACTTTCAGTTGCACAGTTAGTCAATAGAGACAGCATTCAAGCGCAACCTGTTTACACAGGTTTTATGGCCCTTACCGAAAGTAATCCGTTTTCCTCAGTCGATGGGGTTCAACTACTCACTGTGGGACTGCCGCAGAGCGATAGTCAGGTGAACTGGCTGAGTGCTTTCTACGCCATTGAGTGGACTGTGTTCGCGGGATTTGCTGTGTTTATGTGGTGGCGCTTACTGGCTGATGCATATAAGAAACAGCAGGCCGCTCTGCTGGCAGAATAGCGCCATCCAGCCAAGTAAAATAGGCTCATGATCCCCAAATCCCAAGCAGAGTCAGCCCTTAAGTTCTACCGTGTGAGTTCACTGATAACAGGTATTTTCCTCATTCTGGTGGGTATCGAAATGCTACTCAAGTACGGATTTGGACTGCTGATTTGGTCAGGTGGAACTGCTGGTTTTATCGGTCTGGTCCCAGACTCTGTGGATGGTACCGGCTTACCTTTATCTGGTGTTGACATATCAAAGCTACTGCTTCAGATTCATGGAATTCTATACATCGTTTACCTGTTTGCTGACTTCCGTATTTGGAGATTAGCGAATATGAAATTCCAAGATTTCCTCGTCATAGCAATGGGTGGAGTAGTCCCTATTTCAGCATTCTTTATCGAGAAGAAGTACCAAGCTAAGTTTGTTCAGATTTTTGGACTTGATAAGACAGGTGCTTAATCATTAACTCCTCAGTTGAAAATAGACCAGTACTGGTAGTTGATTTTGGTGCCCAGTATGCTCAGCTAATTGCTCGTCGTGTTCGTGAAGCAGGCGTGTATAGCGAGATAGTCCACCACAACATAAGTGCAGCTGAAGTAACAGCTAAAAACCCTCTCGCAATTATTCTTTCTGGCGGACCTGCTAGCGTTTATGAACCTTCTTCACCCCAACTAGACAAAGGTATTCTTGAACTTGGCATTCCAGTTTTAGGTATTTGCTACGGTTTTCAGATTCTTGCTTCTGCTTTAGGTGGTCGAGTTGATAAAACAGGTTTGCGTGAATACGGTGCTACCGAGCTGAAGGTAGTCTCTGGCGGAGAAATACTCGATGGTCAACCAGGAGATCAAATCTGTTGGATGAGCCATGGCGATCAGGTCATGAAAGAACCGGCAGGCTTTGAGGTTTTGGCCAGCACAGCCACTACTCCGGTTGCAGCTTTTGCCAACAGCGAGAAGAAGATTTACGGAGTGCAGTGGCACCCAGAAGTAAAGCACTCTCAGTTTGGTCAGATGGTTCTAGAGAACTTCTTACACAATGCAGCGGGCATTCCAGCCACTTGGAATAGCGGCAATGTTATTGCCCAACAGGTTGACAGCATTAGAAACCAAGTTGGAAGCGACAGGGTTATCTGTGGTCTTTCAGGTGGAGTTGATTCAGCTGTGGCGGCGGCTTTAGTTCACAAAGCAGTCGGTGATCAGTTGGTGTGTATCTTTGTGAACCACGGACTGATGCGTGAGGGTGAAGTTGAACAAGTTGAACGTGACTATGTTGCATCAACCGGAGTTCGACTATTAACAGTCGATGCCCAAGAGAAGTTTCTAACTGCTCTTGCTGGAGTTACTGACCCTGAAACTAAGCGCAAGATTATCGGTCGAGAATTCATCAGATCTTTTGAACAAGCTCAGGCTCAGCTAATTGCTGAATCAAAGGCTGATGACCGGCCAATCAAGTTCCTGGTTCAAGGAACCCTATATCCAGATGTTGTGGAATCAGGCGGTGGCGTAACCGCTGGCATCAAGAGCCATCACAATGTGGGTGGATTACCTGAGGACCTGCAGTTTGAACTAGTTGAACCACTTAGAACTCTTTTCAAAGACGAAGTTAGAGCTATTGGCTACGAACTTGGTCTACCTAAGGAAATAGTTGGCAGACAGCCCTTCCCAGGACCTGGTCTGGGGATTCGTATTGTTGGTGAGATTACCAAGGAAAGATTGGATTTACTTCGTAAAGCGGATGCAATTGTTCGAGCAGAGCTTAGTGCAGCTGGTTTAGACGGGGAGATTTGGCAGTGCCCAGTAGTTCTCCTCGCTGATGTCAGGTCTGTTGGTGTTCAAGGAGATGGCAGAAGCTACGGTCACCCAATTGTTCTACGTCCTGTATCAAGTGAAGATGCGATGACCGCTGACTGGTCAAGACTTCCATATGACCTGTTAGCTAAAATCTCTAACCGCATCACCAATGAGGTCTCCGGTGTGAACAGGGTAGTACTTGATGTAACCAGTAAGCCACCTGGCACAATCGAGTGGGAATAGACAACGACAACAGAAGTGCCGCCTAAATCAGGCGGCACTTCTGTTTAGTCTGATTGCCTGGTCGAAAGACGTTGACACATCTCTAGGCTTAGAACTCTAAACTGCAAGCTCGCTCTGCCTTGATTTTCGTCAGACTAACCTAGGTTGACTTTAGTTGACCTAACATTGATTGGGATTTTGGACCCCTTACCTGTATGGCCACCAACATTTGACATTGTTGTCGGCCAGGCTAGATAGCGAACAGTGTCAATTTGAACGAGGCCTGTGAAACCCTTCAGTGCTGTAAGCGCCGCCTTTTCTTGAGCCAGATCTTTTGCAGATTTAGTCATAGTCTTGATCTTCTTGAAATTGGTTGGGGTTAGCCCACCCTTAGGAGCAAGCGTCTTAGGGTCAAGCGTTAGTTTATCCAGACAGAATTGTTTTCCATTGAAAATCTTCATCTTCATGGATGCGGATCTCTGTGCAGGGGTCTTTGCAGGCATCGCTTTTAGGACACCATAGGTAGCAGAGCAGGTGTATGTAACTCCAGCCTTAACGAAGGTGATCTTGGACTGAATGTGACCTAGGAAAACACCTTTTGTCCTGGCAGTGAGCTTTCCTGTTTTGCTATCCCAAGCCAACTCAACTGTCTTGTCATTTGTGGCAACAAATGTCTTATCTCCAGCGCTCGCAACCGGCTTAGGCTCAGCACCGCCATCATCCACTTCAGGTGCGGGTGCGGGTGTGATAGCGAATTCCATTTTGGCGGAGGCAGCCGGGTTGTATACGACGTTACCAGATTGAGAGATGTTGATGACACATAGACCAGGCTTGATACCGGTTGCGAACCCTTCTGATGTGACAGAACAGATCAGAGGGGTGCTGCTCACAAACACCAGTGGCAGAGCAGAATTTGAACTTGCGACCAGTTCAAAGCCTTCCGGTGAATCAGTTGCTGCGGTTGGCGGAACTGTGTCCTTAGGAAGAGTGATAGAAATCACCTGTTCGGACTTTCCAACCG
>Ga0114979_10000423_pt1 | contig 28173 bp, 27 predicted proteins | sample S_140625_EF_Meta_FD_87315 | JGI IMG/M metagenome (GOLD analysis project Ga0114979, IMG submission 87315) | Freshwater microbial communities from Lake Simoncouche, Canada to study carbon cycling - S_140625_EF_MetaG | ecosystem: Environmental > Aquatic > Freshwater > Lake | place: Lake...
CCAGAAGCGTGGAGTTTTCGTCATTGGTTTAGATGGCGGTGGAGACATGTCTCTACCAACATTCAAGTTAGGCAATGAACCATTGCTACTTGTTATCGGTAGCGAAGGTAAAGGACTATCTCGTCTAGTTCAAGAAAACTGTGACGCGATTCTCTCTATTCCTATCGCTAAAGAAACAGAGTCACTAAACGCAGGCATCGCTGCATCTGTTGCACTCTATGAAGTTGCGAAGGCAAGACTCAAATAAAAACCTAAAAGTAAAGCCCCTGATCAGAATTGACCAGGGGCTTTATCTCTTTAAGCTATTTACTTCTTCTTAGGAGCTGCCTTCTTGACTGCAGGCTTAGCCGCTGCCTTAGGAGCTGCCTTCTTAGCAACTGGCTTCTTAGCCGCAGGCTTAGCTGCTGCTTTAGGAGCTGCCTTCTTGGCTGCTGGCTTTGCAGCAACTGCCTTAGGAGCAGACTTAGTTGCAGCTGCCTTAGGAGCATCGTTGTTTAGACGAAGACCTGTTGCAATGTCGAACACGTGAGTGATTCCACCTTGAGGCTTTAGGTAAACCTTGTCACCTAGACGAAGGCTGCTCTTAGAACCAACACGAGCAATAACATCAACCTTCTCGCCTTCGACTTCAGCAGTTCCGTAAAGGAATGCATCAGCACCTAGCTCTTCGATGATGTTCACGTGAACAGCAATACCGTCACCCTTTGTTACAACTAGATCTTCTGGACGAAGACCAACAGTTACCTGCTTAGCTTTGGTCTTACCTAGAACAGCTGAATCAATCTTGATAGTGGTGTTACCTAATTGAACTCCACCGGAGACGATCTTTAGCTTCATTAGGTTCATTGCAGGAGAACCGATGAAACCAGCAACGAATACGTTAGCTGGACGCTCGTAAAGTGCACGAGGGGTGTCAACCTGCTGAAGTAGTCCATCTTTTAGAACTGCAACGCGGTCACCCATGGTCATAGCTTCAACCTGGTCGTGAGTTACGTAAACAGTTGTAACGCCTAGACGACGCTGCAATGAAGCAATCTGAGTTCTAGTTGCAACACGTAGCTTTGCATCAAGGTTAGATAGTGGTTCGTCCATGAGGAAAACCTCAGGCTTACGAACAATCGCACGACCCATAGCAACACGTTGACGCTGACCACCAGAAAGAGCCTTTGGCTTACGGTCAAGGTATGGCTCAAGATCCAGAAGCTTTGCAGCTTCAAGAACACGGGCTGCACGCTCGTCCTTCTTAATTCCAGCAATCTTTAGAGCGAAGCCCATGTTCTCGGCTACGGTCATGTGTGGGTAAAGTGCGTAGTTTTGGAAAACCATCGCAATGTCGCGGTCCTTAGGTGGAACCTGGGTTACATCGCGGTCACCAATCAAAATACGACCTTCGTTGACCTCTTCAAGGCCAGCGAGCATACGTAGGGTGGTGGTTTTACCGCAACCAGAAGGGCCAACAAGAACAAGGAATTCCCCGTCTTTTACGCTTAGCTCGATCTGGTCTACTGCTGGGCGAGTTCCGCCTGGATAAAGCCTTGTGGCCTTATCAAATGTTACTGATGCCATGGTAATACTCCTTCAGCGGGAGGAACGACCCGCACGATCCGTTGTGAATAAGTGCCTAAGGCAAATGCCTCAGGTTTATCTATTATCGCATTTCTGGCTTGTCGTTTAGACTTAGAAACCTATGCTTTAGGCAATAGGTCAAAATAACCCCGATTTAGAGGTGAACAGAAATGTCTCAAAACCCACGTCCAACTCGTTCAGAGCAACGTGATTTAGCCAGAGCTAAGGCTCGCGAGCTCAGAGATCAAAGAGCAAAAGGCGATAAGCGTAAGCGTGCCCTAATCACAACAGGTGTCACCTTGGCAATCATCGGTGTTGTTGCAGGAGTAACTTTTGCCATCTTCAACTTCACCTCAACTTCTTCTAACACTGCTGAAAATGCTAAAAAGGTTCCAGCAAACGTAACCAAGCTTGGCGGCGTAATACTCGGTGAAGGCCTTCTTCCAGCAACACCGGCTCAGGTTTCATCAGCTACTCGAATTGTGATTTACCAGGACTACCAATGTCCTATTTGTAAATTGTTTGAAGACCCAAACTCAGCACAGATCCGCAAGTGGGTTGATTCAGGGATAGCAACGGTGGAATACCACCCAATCTCATTCCTTGATGGCCAGTCACTAAACAACTATTCCTCAAGAGCTGCTAACGCAGCACTATGTGTTGCCAATTCACAACCTGAGAACTTCTTTGATGTCAACGCAGCACTTTATGCAAATCAGCCTGACGAAAACACTGCAGGCCCATCAGATTCTGCAATCAAGGACACTATGCGAGCAGCAGGCGCTGAAGTTAATGATGAGATAAACACCTGTATTGATCAAAAGAGATACTCAAAGTTCCTTGAACTTAGAACTTCTGAAGCGTTCAGCCAACCAGCTGTTAGTGGAAAAGCTGTCCCAACCGGCACTCCATATATTCTCGTAAACGGCAAGGTATACGATTGGGGAGGCGTTTACGCTGACCTAATTAACCCGGGTCGTTTCGCCCAGTTCTTTGCAGCACACCAAACTAAATAAATAACTAACGTAAGGAAATACATTGAAGAAAAGCATTTTTGCAGCAGTTCTAGCAACAGTTCTTGCAGTCACACTTGCAGCTTGTTCACCAACAGGAGCAAAGCAGATTGTCTTGCACCCAGCTACCGGTGAAACCGACACTTACACTCTTGGTCAGCGTGCAAACGTTGTTGGCGATCTAGATCTAAGCGATGCCAAAATCACTAAGTTCGATGTTGTTATTGAAGAACTAGTTCCTGGTGGTTCATGGTCTCAGTTCCGCAAGTTTGTAGCTCACAAGGGTTCAAGCAGCATTGGATTTGCTCTAGTGAAGAACGAAGTAGGAGACTTCCAGTACCGCGCAGTAATCAGTGGCAAGGAATACGGTCCTTTCACCTCAGCTCCTATTACTGTTCACTACAAGGCTAAGAACTAGTAAAGCTTTAGAAGAGCCGAGTCCTTTGGGGCTCGGCTCTTCTGCTTTAACAAAGGTTTCGAGTGCAGTTGTAAGGCTTATTAGTTAGTCTTTTTAAAGGAAGGTCGCAGACATGAACAAGATTCGTGCAAGGGTTACAGCCTTGGCCCTATCTGCGCTGTTTATAAGTTATCTGCCGGCTCAAGTTGACACTGCCTTTGCATATCCAAGCTGCACAATAAATGGCACAGCTGGAAATGACTCCATTACAGGAACTGCAGGTAACGATGTTATTTGCCTAGCTGCTGGCGATGACACAGTTAATGCTGGTGCTGGAAGCGACATCATTATCAAAGGTTCAGGAACTGCGAACATAATCGCAGGCCTAGGTAATGACACCATCGATGCAACTCTTGCGAGTTCAGTAGTAATTGATGCTGGCGAAGGGGATGACATCATCTTCGGTTCTGCTGGGAACGACTATGTCGATCTTGGCGATGGTGCAGATGATGTTGAAGCAGGAGATGGCAATGACATTGTTTACGGTGGCTCAGGCGATGATTCCATTGATGGTGGCTTAGGGGATAACACTCTTTACGGAGGCTCAGGGGATGACATTGTTTTGGGTGATGAAGGTAAAGATGCTCTCTTCGGTGACGCAGGTAACGACGTTATCGATGGAGGAGATGAAGCAGATAACATCTCTGGAGGTTTAGGGGATGACACGCTAATTGGCGGTATCGATAATGACTTACTTTATGGTGGCGATGGAAACGACCTTCTCTATGGTGATGCTGGCGATGACCAGATCTTTGGTCAAGCTGGGATAGACACATTAAGTGGTCAGCAAGGCGATGATTTACTAAGAGGTGGAACTGGCATTGACAACCTCAATGGTGGAGTTGGCAGTAACACTTGTGACTTTGATGCAGGTGAGAAACGAACCACCACTTGCACATATGAAGTTTTACCACCTGTTTTATCAATACCATCAGTTCCAACTGATTTAGTTATTAGCGAGATCACCAGTTCATCTTTCAACTTGAACTGGATTGCTCCAGTCGATAACGGTGGATCTCCTATTACTAACTACAGCGTTGAACTTTCAACTGATAGTGGCAACAGTTGGGCGAATGCTAAGGCCGACGTTTCACCGAGTACTCAGTTGGTCAGTCAATTGAAACTACCTGGGGTTACCTACATGGTGCGAATAGCCAGCGTCAACTCTGTTGGACTAAGCGATTACCTATTCGGTTCGGTAACAACCTTGCTTGCAGCTCCGAGTGCGCCTACTGGTCTCGTTCTAAAGTCGGTTACCAATAGCACTGCAACTCTTGGCTGGGCAGCGCCGGCTAATAATGGCGGATCTGTGGTCATCAATTATGTGGTGGAGATTTCTAGCGATGCAGGCCTCTCTTGGAGCGTGGTTCCGCACAGTACAACTACAACCCTAGGAATAGTGGTTTCATCGTTAGTGCCAGCTAAGGCCTATCTGTTTCGAGTGTCTGCAGTTACTTCATTTGGAGTTGGTTTACAAACTGGAACTCTAAGCGTTACGACTCCGGGTATTCCAACGCCAAACGCCCCAATTGATTTCAAAGTAAATTCTGTTAAGACAACCGGCGCTGCAATCGCTTGGAAAGCACCGGCGTCTCAGGCAGGCGTAAAGATCTCAGATTATCTAGTTGACCTCTCTCTTGATGGCCAAACTTGGATTCCAGTAATAAAGAAGGTTTCCCCCTCAACAAGCCTGTCTATTTCAAGTTTGCTAGTTGCCACTAATTATCAGGTAAGAGTTTTAGCTGTTGCCAACAGTGGCGTAAGTGGCTATCTTTATGGTTCTTTCACCACGCTGCCAACTGTTCCAAGCGCACCGATTTTAATGAGTAGTTCAAGCAACTCCGATTATTCTTTTGTGCTTAAGTGGGTCCCGGGCTTCAATGGCGGTTCACAGATCACTAACTATCTAGTTGAGATAAATGGCGGTGGCTATAGTTGGGCAACAGTGGCGCATGAAATCTCAACTAACCAAAGCATCGAGATTGGTGGCTTGCTTCCAGCAACCAAATACTCTGTTCGAATCAAAGCTGTGAATGGCGTTGGCATTTCAAAGGTGAGTCCAACGCTAAACATCACTACTTTGCCGACTACTCCAGGGATACCGAGCATGCTCGCACTCAAGTCACTAACTTCAAAGGTTGCTGTCATAACTTGGAAAGCTGGGGCAACTGGGGGAGCCAAGATAACTGATTACCAGATCAGATACTCAAGTGATCAAGGTCAAACATGGATAACTTTGGTGAAGCCAGTATCAACAGCAACTTCACTGAGCATCAAGGAGCTGAGGGCTAAGACCAGTTACTGGTTTGTAGTTGCAGCTAAGAACAGTGCTGGCCTCTCATCCGAAAGCCAAGCCCTAGTCATCACTACTCCGTAGAGTTCTTCTGGGTTTTACGCAAACCCTTCAGACTAGGTAGTATTTACGAGGAACAAATGTTTTTGTTCCGAGCCGACCTGGCGCAATTGGTAGCGCATCGCACTTGTAATGCGAGGGTTAGGGGTTCGAGTCCCCTGGTCGGCCCCATTAACAAAAAAATGCCTCCCAGCTTGGGAGGCATTTGTCTTTGGAGGAGTTATCCACCTAATCCTTTGAGCGCTGCATAGACCAGGAATGCTGGCCAAACTAAGGCCTTTATTAGCCCTAAAACGCCAACCCAGAAATCGGAAGCGGTTGAAACATAGTAAATAGCGGCACCGATGGCACCAACAAAGTAAACAGAACTTTTGTTGTTGATGGTGTAGTTCTTGTTGTTGATTATGTTCTTCTTGATCTTTTTCTTAAGCTTCTTCTTGAATTTTGAGCTATCGGATTCTGCCATTGCCCTTACTTTCTATCGAGTTTTGATATTGCTTGAACTGTAATGAGTATCTCAGCAAACTCGCCGGAAAGATTCACCGCGGTGATCTTTGAGAGTTCCTCCGCTGAAACTTTGACACCATTGAACTCCTTAGCAAAGGTGTGTGTTGCATCGAGGATGAACCAGGTGTCTAACCCTAGATTGCCAGCCATTCTGGCTGTTGTTTCACAGCACATGTTGGTCTGAATGCCACAGATAGCAACAGAATCAATATCGTTCTCTTTGAGCCACAGCTGCAGATCCGGTGTTCCATAGAAAGCTGAGTTGACTGACTTAGTTACTAGAAGATCAGGAGTGCCTGTGATGATGTCTTTGAAATCATTACCAGGCTGGTTAGGTCTTAGAACTGATGTTTCTGAAGTTGAATTGTGTTTTACATAGACAAGTGGAAGATTATTCTCTCGCCAAGCGGAGATGAGTTTGACGATGTTCTCTTCACAGTCTGGATTGTTTCTTTCACCTCTAACATCATGTTCAGTAAAACCTTTTTGAACATCAATGACGATTAGGGCTCTGTTATTCAGCTTCAAAAGTAATGCTTACTGAGTTAATGCAAAAGCGATCTCCAGTTGGAGTTTGCGGAGCATCTTCAAAGACGTGACCTAGGTGAGAACCACAGGCACGACAAAGCACTTCGACTCTCTTCATACCATGACTGGTATCTTCTCTTAGTTCAACAGCATGATCTTCTTTTGGTTCATAGAAACTAGGCCAACCACAGTGTGAATCAAACTTTGTGGTGCTGGTGAAAAGCTCAGCATTACAGCCACGGCAGCGGAATGTTCCCTTGCGTTCTTCATTGAGGAGCTCTCCCGTGAAGGCTCGCTCAGTGCCAGCTTCCCTGAGGATGTGATATTCAACTTCGGTGAGTTCTTCTCGCCACTGTTCTTCTGTCTTTTCGACTTTACGTTCGGTCATGATTAGCCTTCTTCAGATTTTTCACAGGTTAGGAACCTAATATAGAACAGTTATCCAATTCCTAGGAGTCAAGTAAGTGTCTAAGGTGAAAAGCACTGATGCTATAGATCTGCTTAAAGCAGACTATGAGCACGTCGGTCGCCACCGTGCCCGAAAGACACCCAGAGAGAGATGGATAGAGCTAGCCTGGTTGGCTTTAGCTTCAGTAATTCTTAGCTCAAGTGGGTACTTCGGGCTGCAGTATGCGGTTAACACCTTCGCAACCCCCGCCCCTACCCAAAACATTGTTGATGGTATCGATCTTGCAGTTCCAATTACCGTCATCGACGGCAGCGGCACAAGAGAGTTTGCCTCTCGCGTTGGCCAAATCCTGTTGGATGCTAGTTATGTGGTCCCATACTCAAGGACAATTGACAACCTTTTGCCTAAATCCAGCATCAGGATTCAGGATGAGAAGTATCGACCGCTAGCTAAACGCATGCAAAAAGTGCTTGGCGTACTGCCAATTGAGGTTAATAAAGCTAGTAAATACCTAGTTGAAGTGCGAATAGGGCCTGATTTCGTCCCATTGGACTAGATATCGCTCTATAACAGTCCTGTTATAGGCCAAATATTGACTTGCACACATTACCCCAAACAGCCCTAGACTAAACAAGGTCGAAAAAGATTCGTTTGCTACAACACTCGAAATCAAACCAAAGGGTAAAACTTTTGGTGAGACTGCAGTGAAGGAAGTACCGGATCTGATTCAAAAAGCATTAGGAGCATTAAATGGCACAAGGAACCGTAAAGTGGTTCAACTCTGAAAAGGGTTTTGGCTTTATCACTCAGGATGGTGGAGCAGATGTATTCGTACACTTCTCAGCTATTCAGTCTGAAGGCTACAAAGAACTTAAAGAGAACCAGCGCGTTGAGTTTGAAGTAAAGAACGGCGACAAAGGCCCACAGGCTGACAACGTCCACGTTATCTAATAACAAGTTTCAACCACTAGAGCCACTCCTTACGGGGTGGCTCTAGTCTTTTAAGCCAAACTTGCACTCTGCCCATTAGAGTGCCAAAATGGATTAGCACTCTCAATACGCGAGTGCTAACTAATCACTTTGATCGTCCAGGAGGGCGTAACCCAACATGGCAAAAATTATTAGCTTTAACGAAGAGGCACGTCGTGGTCTTGAGCGCGGCTTGAACATCCTTGCTGACACTGTGAAGGTCACCCTTGGCCCACGTGGTCGCAACGTAGTTCTTGAAAAGAAGTACGGTGCACCAACAATCACCAACGATGGTGTTTCTATTGCCAAGGAAATCGAACTAGATGACCCGTTCGAGCGCATTGGTGCTGAACTGGTTAAAGAAGTTGCGAAGAAGACTGACGATGTTGCAGGAGATGGAACAACCACAGCAACCGTTTTAGCTCAAGCGCTCGTTAAAGAGGGCTTGCGTAACGTAGCAGCTGGAGCTGATCCGATCAGCCTAAAGCGCGGAATTGAAAAGGCAGTTGAAGCTGTTATTGCTGAACTGTTCAAGCAGTCAAAGCCTGTTTCATCTAAAGAGCAGATTGCTGCAACCGCATCTATCTCTGCAGGTGACACTGTTATCGGTAACATCATTGCTGATGCAATCGACAAGGTCGGTAACGAAGGTGTTGTAACAGTTGAAGAAGGAAACACTTTTGGCATTCAGCTTGAACTAACTGACGGTATGCGTTTTGACAAGGGATTCATCTCAGGTCTATTCGTAACTGACCCTGAGCGTCAAGAAGCAGTTTTGGAAGATGCACTTGTACTAATTGTCAACAGCAAGATCTCTCAGGTAGCTGAGATTGTTCCTATCGTTGAAAAAGTTATGCAGTCAGGTAAGCCACTTCTTATCATTGCTGAAGACGTTGAGGGCCAGGCCCTAGCAACTCTAGTTTTGAACAAGATGCGCGGAATCTTCAAGGCAGTTGCTGTGAAAGCTCCTGGCTTTGGTGATCGTCGTAAGGCTATGCTTCAGGACATCGCAATTCTTACCGGTGGAACAGTTATCACCGAAGAACTAGGACTCAAGCTAGAGAACACAACTTTGGACATGCTTGGAACTGCTCGCAAGGTAGTTATCACCAAGGATGAGACAACCATCGTTGATGGTGCTGGCAACAAGGAACAGATTGCAGGACGAGTCGAGCAGATCCGTCGCGAAATCACAAACACTGACAGTGACTACGACCGCGAGAAGCTGCAAGAGCGTCTAGCGAAGCTTGCTGGTGGAGTTGCGGTTATCCGTGCCGGTGCAGCTACCGAAGTTGAATTGAAAGAGCGTAAGCACCGCATCGAAGATGCAGTTCGTAACGCTAAGGCAGCTGTTGAAGAAGGTATCGTCGCCGGTGGTGGTGTTGCTCTAATTCAGGCTGGTATCGCAGCGTTCAAGACTCTAAAGCTAACTGGCGATGAGGCAACAGGAGCGAACATTGTTCGCGTTGCTATCTCAGCTCCACTAAAGCAGATCGCTATCAACGCAGGGCTCGAGCCTGGTGTTGTTGCCGAGAAGGTTGCTAACCTACCTGCAGGTCACGGTCTAAACGCCGCTACCGGTGAGTATGTTGACATGCTAGCTACTGGCATCAACGACCCAGTGAAGGTAACTCGTTCAGCTCTGCAGAACGCAGCATCTATCGCAGGTCTATTCCTAACCACTGAAGCAGTTGTCGCTGAGAAACCAGAACCACAATCAGCACAGATGCCTCAGGGCGGCGGGATGGACTTCTAAAACTTAGCCAGAATCGCTCCGGCTAAAAGGGGTGGAACTTTTATTAGTTCCACCCCTTTCCCTTAACCCAAACAAGGAGCTATTTCTAGCCGAGGAACAGTCGCTGGTTAGCCAACTCGATTTCGCTGTATTGCTGTGCTGCAAGACGCAACGCTTGACCTAGTTCGCCTAGCTGGCTGTCAACTGTTGTTGCAGTTACTTTCCAACGAGTAACTAACTCTTGGAAACTACTAGCTGCTGATCCGCGCCAGACATCCTGCAGGCCAACTAGTTGAATGTGCAGACCATCGACTTCAGCCTGAAGCTTTGCGATGGTTGCTTGGATGGTGCTGTTTGCTGCGAGAACATGCTCGCTGTCTACTTGTATTTGTGCCATTGTTTACCTCCTTCGGTAAACAAGTTCACATCAAACAGGTGCTCTATGGAGCAATGTTCTGGAATCTGTTAGTAACTCTAAAGACGCGGTGCTGTTGAGAACTAGTTAGGCAGGGTTATTTTGAAAGTAGCTCCGCCGCCTGGGGTTTCTTCGGCGACAATCTTTCCAGCATGACCTTCAACAATTCCTTTGACAATGGCAAGACCTAAGCCTGAACCACCGGTGTCACGGTTTCTTGAGTTGTCACTTCGATAGAAACGTTCGAATACTTTGCTTCGAAGCTGCTTTGGTATGCCTTCGCCACGATCAATTACTTTGATGATTGTGGTGTTATCTTTTGTGCCAAGGGCTAAGTCAATCGGTTTGTCACCGGCAAAAGTATGAGCATTACTTAGTAGGTTGGTTAGCACCTGTCTAATGCCAGCATCATCAAAGTTGGCGATAACCTCATCTTCCAGTTTCTCGCCCTTTAGATTTGTAACTTTGATGTTTAGTTTTTGGTGACCTATCTTCACGTTAACAACTACAGATCTAGCAACATCAGCCAGGTTACCCTTGGTCAGGTTGAGTTTGGCATCCCCATCGAGACGAGCTAGCGCTAGAAGCGATTCAACCAGGGTTGACATACGCACTGCTTCGCTTTCGATGCGTGCCATGGCATCGTCAACCTGAGCCTTTGACTTGAAGGCACCTTTTCTATAAAGCTCTGCGTAGCCCCTGAGGGAGACCAGTGGAGTTCTAAGTTCATGGCTGGCATCGGCAACGAATTGGCGCATGCGATCTAAGGTTTGATTACGAGATTTGATGGCACCCTCGATTGAACCAAGCATCTCGTTGAGAGAGTTGTTCAATTGAGCAATCTCGGTCTTACCGTCAGTTGGTGGAAGTCTTCTATCGAATTGACCTTTACGAACAGCATCAGCCGCTGCGGATACTTCTCTTAGGGGTCTTAGAGCGGATGAAATGGTGAGCCATAGCGCTAAACCACTTACGAACAGCAACAGGCCGCTAAAGCCAAAGCCAATGACTCTGTATTGGGTGATGATGGCTTGGTTTTGAGACATTGGAATTCCAACAACTACAGAACCATCTAGGTTCGCTGAGGGAAGAGCAACGATTCGCCATTGATGGTTTTCGTCAGATTCAGGTTTCTGTCCTTGAGTTATATCTGCTGTGAAGGCGATGCCGTGGGTATCTTGAACTGCAACAACGTTGAACTGGCTCAGGTTAGGAATATCTGAGTTCTCTCTCGCTGAGGAAACGAGTCCAAGATAGAGCCTTCCTTGGGGATCGAGGAAGGCAATGTAGTAATCAAGTGGCAGTGCAGGAAGAGTTACTTTGTGGGAGGCCAATCTTGATTCAACGGTTTCAGGATTTTCAAGGGAGAGAACAGAAGCTGTTTGTACTAACAGCGCATCAGTGTTTTGCTGCAAGTAGGTTCTTAGTAGTGCAATGGTTCCAAACAGACTCATCCCCAAAAGTAATGCGATTAGACCTACTGAAATAGAAGTTAATCTGGTGCGCAATGAAATGCGAGACCAGGCTCTACCAAGCGGTCCAAGTGTCTCTGGGCGGTAAACCTTGTTCATTAGTCTTCGTTCTTGAAGGTGCGAAACATGTAGCCAACTCCACGCTTAGTTTGAATGAGTTGGTTTTCGCTCAGCGGATCAATCTTCTTACGAAGGTATGAAACATAGCTCTCAACAATTCCTTGTTCACCATTGAAGTCATATTCCCAAACATGATCAAGGATCTGGTCTTTGCTCATAACTCGGTTGGCATTACCCATTAGGAATCTAAGCAGCTTGTACTCGGTAGGGGATAATTCAATTTCTGTGCCATTGACAAATACTTCGCGAGCATCCTGGTTTATCTTTATCTCGCCAACTTCGATGATGCTTTCCTCAACTTCTTGTTTTCTAGTTCTTCTGAGGATTGCGTTGATTCGTGCGATAACTTCATCGATGCTAAATGGCTTGGTCATGTAATCGTCGCCACCTACGGTAAGCCCGGTTACTTTGTCTCCGCGATCATCTCTAGCACTCAGGAACAGCACCGGAAGGTCAATGCCCATTGACCGAAGCTTCTTAGTTACGCTGAAGCCACTCTGGTCAGGCAGCATGACATCGAGAACCATGATGTCTGGTTTTGCTTTTTCAGCAACTGCTACTGCCTCAGTTCCGGTGCCTACGGAATAGACGCTGAAGCCAGCAAATTTCAAACCAGCTTCGAGCAAGTCTCTGATGTTCTTTTCGTCATCGACGATTAGTACCTTAGGGTTCTTCATGCCTCTAATCTGTCAGCAACGGTTAGTTAAAGGCTGAAGATAGCCTGAGTGTTTCCTGAGAGTAAATGACCTAAAGGTCAACCGCATCAATGATTTCGTAGGCATAGCCCTGTTCAGCCAGGAAGCGTTGACGGTTCTGGGCAAAGTCCTGATCTACCGTGTCACGGGCTATCAGGGTATAGAAACTAGCGGTTCTGCCATCAGCTTTAGGCCTAAGTAGTCGCCCTAGTCTTTGAGCTTCCTCTTGCCTTGAGCCATAGGAACCAGAGATTTGGATTGCTACCGATGCTTCAGGTAAATCAATTGAGAAGTTAGCCACCTTTGATACCACCAGGACAGATACTCTGCCTTCTCTAAATTCAGCAAATAAACGCTCGCGTTCACTAATTGGAGTATCCCCGGTGATCAGCTCTGCTTTTAGTGCATCTGCGACAGCGTGGAGCTGGTCAATGTATTGCCCGATAACCAGAGTTGGTTCACCAGCATGCTTGGCTAATAGTTTTTGAATCACAGGAATCTTGATTGGAGAAGACGCTGCCAAACGATACTTCTCATCTTGGTTAGCAATTGCATACTCGAGATGCTCAAGTTCAGGTAAATCAATTCTGACTTCATAACAAGCAGCAGGGGCTATGTAACCCTGTGCTTCAATTTCTTTCCAAGGAGCATCAAAACGCTTAGGTCCGATAAGTGAAAAGACATCGCCTTCTTTGCCATCTTCACGAACCAGAGTTGCAGTTAGCCCGAGTCTTCTTCTTGCTTGAAGATCTGCAGTCATCTTGAAAATAGGTGCAGGCAGTAAGTGAACCTCATCGTAAACAATTAGACCCCAGTCGTGATTGTTTAGTAAAGCCAGATGAGCATATTCGTTCTTACGTTTGGTAGTCAAAATTTGGTAGGTAGCAATGGTCACTGGAGCAATCTCTTTGATTGAACCAGAGTATTCACCAATCTCATCTTCAGTCAAAGTTGTTCGCTTGAGTAGTTCAGCTTTCCACTGTCTAGCAGAAACTGTGTTGGTAACCAGAATCAAAGTGTTAGTTTTAGCAACCGCCATTGTTGCAGCTCCAACAATTGTTTTACCAGCACCACAAGGTAAGACAACAACTCCTGAGCCACCTTCCCAAAACTTTTCAACTGCTGCGTTTTGGTAGTTGCGCATACCCCAACCCGACTGCACCAAGTCAATCTCATGAGCTTTACCCGGTGTATAACCCGCAAGATCTTCTGCAGGCCAACCTAGTTTTAGAAGCTCTTGTTTGATTTGGCCTCTAGCCCAATCAGCGATGCGCCAAGTATTAGGGTCGATGCGATCTAGCAGTAAATCGTTGACTCTTCTTTGCCTAGTGGTTTCAACTAAGACCGCAGGTTCCATTGAATGTAATTGAAGATCACCATCGGGACCTTTTTGAATAACCAAGCGACCATAGCGCGCCATGGTCTGTTGGATGTCGATTCGAATAGCTGCAGGAACAGGGAATTTGGCATAGCGGTCAAGAACATCTAAAACGAAGTCACTGTCGTGCCCGGCAGCCCTGGCATTCCAAAGGCCAAGTTTTGTAATTCGGTAGGTGTGCACATGTTCTGGCGCTCGCTCTAATTCAGCAAATACTGCTAGGTCATGCCTAGCGTCAGCGGCCTGCCAGTGATCAACTTCAAGCAGGGCAGTTTTATCGCTTTGAACGATTAGGGGTCCGCCAGACATCCTTCTAGCCTATGCGAACAGAGGTGATGCTAGTTAGCGGTAGCACTCTTTCACAGTCAGCTTTGCGATCTCTTGCCCTGAGGCGCCCATTGGCAAGGCCTGAGGGCTCAAGCGTGAACTGCTTGGTCTGACCATTGATGTTTACGCTCACCTCGATGCTGCCCTTGTTCTTGATGGCCATTTCAAGCTGTCTTACGATATCTCCACCTTGAGGGGCTTCCCCAAGACGCTTGTCATGATCGCGCCAGCGAGTAATGTCCCCCAGCACTGATTTGGTAACCGATTTGATTGAATCAGCCCCACCAGCAGCGCTCCAGTTGCTCAGAACCTTGCCCTTGGCATCTTTTCGAATAGCAGCGTACTTGCTATCTCTGAGCTGGTAGTAAACGATATCTAGTTCAAAACGAGAGGCCAAAGTGCTCTCATCAATTCTTGAGATTGAAATGGTCTTCAAGTTTGTGTCATTCAGGATCTGGGTTAGCAGAATCTGATCACTGGAAGTAATCAAAGTTTGATTCATTGATTCGGTGAGCACTAACCTTCCGAATCTTTGGGCGGCTTCACGAATGAGATAGTCCACTGGCTGGGGAAGTGCAGCATCAGATAATTTAGCCAAAAGTTCTCTGATTGATTTTTCAGTCAAACCTGTCTCTAAACCATAGGTAACACTCAGTGAGTTGATTCGATAGGTGGATGCAACACCGATGCGCTCGGTTTCAACAAATCTTCTAAGTTCTAATTCGGTATCAGTTGCCAGTGGGCCAACAGAAATAATGGTCAAATCTGCTTGAACGATGATCTTGTTTTGTGCTTTAGGAAGTTGGCTAGCTAATAGGTCCCCAGCCTTTTTCAGATCTCCATCCATCAGCGGAGAGAACCAACTTGAAATCTGATCACCACTAGTAAGCCCAATAAGTTCGGCTAAAGAAATCAACCTAGTCATGTGTGATGTGATGCCATCATTTGCTAGCGGAAAAGTCTCCTGCATCGCAGTGTTGAGATTCTGAGCTCCCGATAGTTCTGCGGCTGAATCTTCACCGAGTAATAGACGCCAGGTGCTCGCTAGATGCAACCACCTTTCAGTAGGGGAGCTTTTCAACCAGGTTAGGTAATGCGAGCCAACTCTCCAGCGCTTATCGGATAACACAACCAGCGATGACATTTGCGCTAGAGCATAAAGTGATCTGGCATATTCAACACTTCTACCAAGATGAGATGAGAGTCTTTTAAGTTCCGGCAAACCAACTGCGCCGCGACCAACTTCTTTGACATAGCGTTGTTCTAGTTCAATGACTAGTTCGGTTAGCGCTTGAACAGTTTCGAATGCACCGACACCAGCTTGCGGATCAACCAAAGCAGCTTCCTTGGCGCTGCTAACTGCTTTGGTGTCTAAAGCGTCGCTGAGCAAACTCTTGGTAACAAGATTCTTGAAAGTAGCAACGGCTGATTCCAAGGGCAAGAAAACCACCTTGCCGTTTATGGTTTTCTTTTCAACTAAAAACAGTGTTGACAAAACTTCAAGACTCTGAGCATCTGCTTTAGTCGAAGATTTCTCTAAGAGATTGTTGAAGGCAATAATTTGTTTTCTAGTAAGACCTGCAATAGCGCCAGAAATATTCTGTGGCTTGAGTAAAGCAGTTGAGAAGTCGAAGAAGTCTTTGAAAGCACCAGATGGCATAAGCCTTATTCCGATGACCCTAACTAGTTCTGCATCACTGGATCTACTTAGCGCCTTAGCAACCTGAAGGACTTCACTCATTAGTTGTGCGAAGACTTTCTTTTCCTAAAACTAGAGACAATTAGCAGTCCTGCAAGAGAGGCGAATCCAAAAGGAAGAGCCAGCATCGGAATTAGACCGAGCCCAGTTGGGATCCAAGCCCCATTACTGAAAGCTGCCAGCAGGATAACCATGATGGCTAATACTGAGATTGCAACGCTGGTAATAAAGACAAAAGCGAGGATTTTCTCCAGTATTGGCAGGGTTGTTGCCGTTTTGGGAAGGTTTTCAGCTTTAGCTGAATTCGCTTTCTTGGTCATCCTTTTAGGATACTTGCAAAGCTAAAGTAAAATGAACCCTGCGGCAATGAAAGAGGTAGTTATGCCAACCGGACATGTAAAGTTCTTCGATAACGTCAAGGGCTTTGGTTTTGTGCAATCAGATGAAGGAACCGAAGCGTTCCTACATGTGAGCAATCTGCCTGATGGGGTAACTGACGTCAAGCCTGGAACTCGTATCGAATACAGCATCGTGGACTCTAAGCGAGGAGCTCAGGTCATGACTATGCGTATCCTCGAGGTCCCTGAGAGCCTTGAGAAGAAGCAGCGCGCTTCAACTCGTATGAAGAATGAAGATCTCGTCATCCTGGTCGAGGGGCTTATATCAGCATTAGATAACATTCGCCCTGGTATCGAGCACGGTCGTCTGCCTGAAGGCGCAAGCGCTGAGAAGGTTGCTCGCTTACTTAGAACTCTTGCTGACCAGTTACACAGCTAATGGCAAGAATTAAGAAACTTCCTAAATTCGTCAAACTGATTAGACCCGAAAAGGTCATCAAGGCGAGATTTGATGTTAAGGCTTTCGCTGAAGTTGCCGCTAAAGCTGCTGCATTTCCAGATGAACTAGGTCAGTACAAAAACCACATTGAAGAAGGCGAAGGAATCACCACGTACTTCTGGCAAACCAAGAAATTGGGCTACGGAGATTGGCGTTGGTCTGTAACTGTTTCTCAACTTGATCCTGCAACCGAACCTAGTTTGTGTGAGGTAGTGATGGTGCCAGGTGAAGATTCACTGATCGCACCTAATTGGGTTCCTTGGGCTGAACGTTTAGCCGACTACCAAGCATTACAAGTTGAATTAGAGAAGCAAGCCGCTTTGGATGCCGAAGAAGCTTCAGTTGAAAAAGAACCTGAAGAAGAGTTAGCGGTTGCCGACCTTGAAGAAGGCGAAGAAGCCAAGAACTAGTCCAACCACGCAGGTGTATGGATACCAGATTTTATGATCACTGGTTATTTGGTTGTAGAAAACCAAAATCAAAACTAAAGCTATAGCAAACCCAATCATTCCAACTATCACTGCAATTCGAGCAGTTCCTTTAATTGGCTCAGGATCTGGTTTTCTTTCCGAGTCTTTAGCAATCCAACGCATAAGAAGAACCTAACCTAGGTTGGCAACTACATAGTCGATGGCTTGAGTAAGTTTTTGAACATCACTTAGTTCCGTTGCAGTAAAGGTTGCAACTCTTAGTTGGTTTCTACCTAGCTTGCGATAAGGCTCAGTATCAACAATTCCATTAGCTCTAAGAACCTTAGCTACCTGAGCTGCATCAACTGAATCATCAAAGTCAATTGTTGTGACCACCTGTGATCTGTGCTCAGGGTTAGAAACAAAGGGAGTTGCATAGCTACTGGCATCTGCCCAGTCATAGATGTGCCCAGATGCAGCCTTGGTTCTCTGATCTGCCCACTTCAAACCACCGTTAGCATTCATCCAATCAATCTGTTCAGCAAGCAAGAACATGGTTGAAATAGCTGGAGTATTCAGAGTCTGATTCAACCTTGAGTTATCAATAGCTGTTTTTAGAGATAAGAACTCAGGGATGTATCGCTCGCTGGCTGCAATGCGCTCCGCTCTTTCAATAGCTGCAGGGGACATAAGAGCGAACCAAAGACCACCATCAGAGGCAAAGTTCTTTTGCGGAGCAAAGTAATAGACATCTGTTTCATGAGCATCAAAATCAATACCACCGGCAGCGCTGGTCGCATCAGTTAGGAACAAAGCATCTTTATCTGCACCAGGAACTCTTTTGACTGGAGTAACAACACCGGTAGAGGTCTCATTCTGTGGGTAGGCGTAACTTGAGATTCCAGCTTCAGCTCTAAGTTCTAACCGTGAACCAACATCGCCCTGAATCACAGTTGGTTTTTCCAACCACGGAGCAGATAAAGCTGTTGCAAACTTGGCACCAAATTCACCGTGGACGAGTAACTGTGATTTGCCTTCAGCCAGGCTGAATGATGCAACATCCCAAAAAGCAGTGGAGCCACCATTACCAAGAACAATCTCATAGCCATGAGGGTTATGGAATAGATCCATCAAGCCTTCTTGAACGCGCTTGACCAGGTTCTTCACAGGTGCTTGACGGTGCGAGGTTCCCATCAGTTCTGCTCCAGCAACTGCGAAGGCGGCTATTTGAGCTGGTCTTACCTTTGAAGGTCCGCAACCAAAGCGGCCATCTTCGGGAAGTAAGTCTTGGGGAATTTTGATCTCTACCATTGTGAAAGTTTAGCCGAGCAAAAGGGTCAGAAGATTTAGGCTTAGAGTGTGACCGACCTAATTGATACCACCGAGATGTATCTTCGAACCATTTTGGAACTCGAAGAAGAAGGTCACATTCCCATGCGAGCTCGAATCTCTGAGCGCTTAGATCATTCCGGACCAACTGTCTCTGAGACGATAGCCCGAATGGAAAAGAACGGTCTTGTCATTGTCAGTGGCGATCGCCACCTAGAGTTCACAACAGAAGGAAGAAAGCTAGCCATCGAGGTAATGCGCAAGCACAGACTTGCTGAACTGCTGCTAGCTAACATCATCGGGCTGGATTGGCACCTGGTTCATGAGGAAGCTTGTCGCTGGGAGCACGTGATGAGCGAACAGGTTGAAAGAAAGATTCTGGAACTTGTTTCTGATGTTGAGAAGTCTCCTTTTGGTAATCCAATCCCAGGTTTAGAGCACTTAGGTAGGGGAGAATCTACGGCCCTTCATGAAGAGGTAACTCCTCTTATCGAGCTTTTAGATCAAGAAGTCATGGTTAAACGAATAGCTGAACCATTGCAGGTCTATTCAGATGCTTTGGCTCATCTTCAGGCAGCCCAGGTAATCCCAGGGGCGATTGTCATAGCCAAATCGGCTGGCGATAGGGTCCAGGTTAGCTCTGTTGATGGGCAACACTCGGTAAGTCTTACCGCCTTTGATGTTGCTCATATCTTCGTAATTCCCGCCTAAACACTGAGAATTAGCCCTATTTAGGCTCTAAGCGCCTGGATAAGAAAAACCTTTCCCAGTCTTTCGGGGTAAAATCAAAGAACCTCAATGAGCCAACCCAAATTGAGGTGCGAGCCCGCACTAGATCCTTTAGCCTGCGGTGTGGGCAACAGATGTAAATTTTCGCAACAGGATCGGATGTAAATCCGATGATGTTCTAGGAGGACAAGTTTTGAAGGAAAAGCCTTCGGGAAGACGCCGCGCAGAGGTCGAGATCAACATTCTCGAATCCTTTGAGCTACGCAGCCGTCGCTCGATTCGAGAAAGCGAACGCAAGCGCCAAACGCGCCATGCTAAACGCGCCGAAAAAAGGGCAGCCAAACTTGACCGTAAGCATTTCGCAACTAACCCACCTAGTAACCCAATAACAGCCATTGGTGTTGTGGCAGCAATTCCTAAGATCAGATTCCGCAAGAAAGAATCAGTGCGAACAAGCTTGGTCATGGCTGTCATAGCCGGTGTCACCGCAACCGTGGCACTGCCTGCCTATGCTTATGGACCAGCGGTGACCGCTGTTTCAGGTTTCACTCAAGGTGGCGTTGCAGACGGTGGAGATGCTCAGAGCATCAGCCTGCTTCGAGAGACAGCTTTGAACTTTGAGCGTGGTTCTTACGGCATGATGTCAGCTTCTGAAATTGAACGTATGACTAACAGGAATAACTATCTAGGTTATAAAGGTCTCACAGCTATTGATCTAGCATCCAGCCCTAACTATGTTGATTTGACTTCTGCAGATATCCTCAAGGTTGCTGCCAAGTATGTCGGTGTTCCTTATGTTCTTGGTGGTGAACTGCCAACCGGTTTGGACTGTTCTGGCTATACCCGTCTAGTCTTTGCTGAGTTCGGTATTTTGTTACCGCACTCGGTTATTTCCCAGTCTCGTGATCCACACATCAGAAGAGTTCACCGGTCTGATGCAAGACCAGGAGACATCGTAATCATGACCAACTTGAGCCATCAGGGTATCTATGCCGGTTCTGGAATGTTCTACCACGCTCCGCAGCCAGGTGACCGGGTGAAGCTAGCTCCGATCTTCACCGATAACTACTATATAGTTCGAGTTATCCAGTAATAAATAACACCAATTCTTAACCTTTCAGTGCGGTGTGTTTTACCTATCTAAACCCTAAAATCTCGTAATCTTTTGGCAAGTCACTTATGTGCCTTGTTAGGAGAGATCAATGGACGCTATACACGTGCCCGCCAAGCACGAGTTCCAGCATTTCCATATAGTTTGCTCCTGCCAAGCTCGGCAGGCCTAAACGCGTTACCAGTAATGGTGGCGCGTTTTTTGTTTGTGCTCTAAAGCGACTTCACGAAAACCTGCAATCCGTGCAGGTGATTTCGAAAGGAAGAATAATGAGAACACTAGTTTTGAATGCAGGTTACGAGCCACTTGCGGTGGTGTCTTTCAAGCGAGCGATTATTTTGGTGCTCAATAAGAAAGCAACAGTGCTTGAAGGTTCCCAAGACCGTAAAGTCCACAGCGCTACAGGGGAATATGAATTACCTTCAGTAATCCTGTTAAGTCGATATGTAAGAATTCCAGGCTCTAGAGCTATCCCATTGTCAAGAAGAGGGGTATTGCGAAGAGATGGTCACCGCTGTGCTTACTGCCACAGAGCCGCTAACACCGTGGATCACGTTCAACCTAAATCACGCGGTGGGAGAGATAGCTGGGAGAACCTAGTTGCAGCATGCCTAAGATGCAACAACATCAAAGGCGATAAGACTTTGCATGAGATTGGTTGGACACTAGCGGTCACCCCACGAATGCCAACTGGTGGAGCGTGGATGATCAGAGGTGCTGAACGGGTTGAACCTGAGTGGAATGAGTATCTGCAGTTACCTGTTGCTGCTTAATCGGTGCCCCCGAGAAGAATCGAACTTCCGCACATGGTTTAGGAAACCAATGCTCTATCCACTGAGCTACGAGGGCATAAATGTTTATCTTGCAATTCTCAAACTTACCCGAATACCGCCCTGCCTACGATGTTCGGTAATCCGCAAAAGTTAGGCTTGTTGCCTAATGACTGAGATAGCGCAAGCACAATACGACAGATGGCTCGAAGAGATTCGAGGAATCGGTGGCGCTAACCCACTAGCTAACCTTGACTTAGATGTTTTAGGGCTAGTCGATCTTGAACGAGCTCACCCGGTTGGCCTATCGATGTTTACTAAAAGCCACCGGGGCTTACTAGCCAATCTGGTGCGTGACCCGATTGCCTATTCCAAAGCTCTCACTGAAGCTCGTCGCATTAAGATCAAGAGCGAACGGATAGCCTCAAACTTTGGATTAGAGAGTCTTCATCTTTTAGCAGGAGCAATAGATTTTAGAACTGTAAATCTAGATCTTCGAGTTCCAGCAATGATGTGGCGTGCGGAACTTATTCGTAAGGGTTCTGATTTTGAACTAGAGCTTTTAGGGGAGCCTGTAGTTAACCCTGAATTGATACTGACTTTGAAGAACCACTTCAACATTGACTTAGATGTCAAGCGCTTAGTAAAGCTCTACGTTGAAGCCAATGACCTGGTACCAATAACTCTGCTTAGCTTCTTAGCTGATAGCACCAAGAGTGTTCCTGAACTTGAGATTCAAAGAACCTTGGTACTTACTAACGCTGTGATAGCACCGACTCTGATGAGACATGAGTTACCTAAGAAACCGAATCGGTTAGCAACAGCTCTAGCTGGTGGCGATGCTCTCGAAGTAGATGAACAGTTAGTTCAGCAACCACTCTTGGCTGCTGATGCTGATGCCAACCAAACTCACATCATCTCAAGAGCACTAGCCGGGCACTCCTTTGCCGTTGAGAGCCTACCTGGCACTGGCTATACCCAGACCGTTGCCAACATGCTTGGAGCTCTTGCGGCTGTTGGTAAAAGAGCATTGGTCCTAGCCCCTAGAAGACAAACCTTGAATGAGCTAAGCGATCGATTGGCTCCGGTTGGTCTGGGTGGAATCATGATTCGTTCATATTCAACTTGGCTAGATATCGTGACCGCTATATCTAGGTATGAAAAAGCAGAGCCAGCAAACCTAACCGATGCAAAACTAATTAGAGCCAATGCTGCAACACAACTAAATCAGTACTTAGATTCACTCGAGAGTAGACACCATGTTCTAGGTATCAGCATCGCTGATGCACTTACCAAGTTGGCAGAACTTAGTGCACTACCTAAGCCTCCTAAAACCAATGCACGTATTTCTGGTCCTGCACTATTTGAAACTAGAAACAGAAGTTCAGCGATAGCGCTATTGCATGAGGCAGTGGAGCTAGGGGAATTCGAAGAATCAGTGCAGGGTAGCCCTTGGGTTAATGCTCAGTTTGATGATGCAACCGAAGTTCCTAGAACCTTATCGCTTGCTAGTCGTTTAGCTGAAGATGTGCTGCCAACCTTTGGTGATCGGTTAGATGCCTTCGCCAAGGAAGTTCATTTCCCTGAAGCTATTAATGTTTCTCAGTGGGGAGAGTATCTAAGGCTCTTGATAAGCATTAGAAACAGCTTGGACAGATTCCAGCCTGAGGTCTTCGATAGACCACTAACAGATCTAATTACTGCAACTAGCCCTCGCCGTGAGAAGAGTGCTATGTCGGGTAAAACTAGGCGTGCTCTTAGTAAGCACGCTAAAGAGTATGTGCGAGCTGGAGTTACCGTAAGCGATCTGCATACCTCTCTATTGCAGATTGAAGAGCAGGCTGCACAGTGGAAAGCTCTCTGTACTCAACCAATTAGTCCAATAGTCCCGCTTGGCTTAGATGATGCTCAGGTTATCTACCAGTCACTGGTAGCAGATCTCATAAAACTAGATTCACATCTAGATCCTGACCCTAAGCGAAAGAATCTTCTTGAACTGCCTATCCCAGAACTAAGTGCAAAGCTTCGTTCCCTTGCCAGCGATATTGCTCCTTTAGATAACCTGGTGGCTAAAAATGATCTTCGAAGAAAAATCCAGGATGCTGGTTTAGGTTCTCTAGTTAGGTCATTGGCAATTAGCCAAGCTCGCAACGAAGATTTGATCGCTGAGTTTGATCAGTGCTGGTGGTTATCGGCACTTGAGTATCTGCTAGCAGGAGATAACGCCTTTGCTTCATACACTCCTGAGTTCTTAGCTGAACTTGAATCTGAGTTTGTCAAAGCTGACCAGAGATTGATGCATGAGGCTAGAAAAGAGATCTCTTACATAACTGCTAATCGTTGGCACCAGGCGGTAGCTAACTTACCTCAAGAGACAACAGCACTAAAGAACCTTTTGAAGCAACGAGTATCTTGGATGCCAACACTAACTGCAAATGCAAGAAAGCTTTGGCCTAACCTTGTAAGCCACGTTGCTGCATCTCCTTATGAATTACCCGATGTCTTACTTCAAGAAAAGAACTTCGATGTCGTCATAATCATGGATGCTGCTGGCACCACCGTTGCCGAGAATCTATCCGGTGTTCTAAGAAGCAAGCAACTAATAGCTTTTGGCGATCCGATGATCGCTGTTCCTAGTGGCTTTGAAGTTGAGTGGCAGTTAGCTTTGAAAGCTAAGGCTGCTGAAAACCCAAGCATCTTTGATGTTGCCTCTGAAGTATTTGGTCGTGAAGTGCTCAAACGCTCATATCGACTAAAAGGTCAACTATTTGGTCAACTGATAAATAAAGAGTTTTACCAGGGTCGTTTAGAGATTGAACCAACCGCTGCTGAGTTTGATGGTCAATCTGATTTAGAGCTAGTAATAGTTGATGGCGATAACAGAGCTAACGGCAATAAGTCAGCTAGCACTGAATCTCCTGCAGCCGAGGTCAATAAAGTCATTGAACTGATCATGGAGCATGTCAGGAAGACCCCTGAGCAATCTCTGCTGGTCGTTAGCGCTAGCGCTCAACACGTTGAGAATCTGCATCTGGCTTTACAACAGGCACTTGAACTAAACACTGATTTGATGGAGTTCTTCGAAAAGCACGGCAGAGAGAAATTCGAGATTGCTACCTTGGCTGATTTGAACCATCGACTAGCAGATCGGATTATCTTCACCATTGGCTTTGGTAGAACTCCGCAGGGCAAGGTCCTCAGTCACTTCGGTCTTCTAAATGAACCTGAAGCGAAGAGATGGCTAGCCAACATGTTAGTTAGCGCTAGATACCGAATGACCATCGTCAGCTGCTTTAGTGCCTATGACTTACCTGAACTTCGAGCTGAGAGCGCTACAGCATATCTTGAGAGGTTACTAAGACCTATCTATAACGAGAGTGTTGAGAGCGATACCTTTGAAAGCGATCCAATGCTGGCAGATTTGGCTAGAAGACTAAAGCGTTTTGGCATCAGAGTGGTTGAAGGCTTTGGTGAGCGCATTCCGTTAGTGGCATCGTTTGGTAACCAGTCACTATTAGTTGAACCAGATTGGGCTAACGCTGAACTTGACCTAACTGAACGCATCAGATTGAGACCAGCCCTACTTAGGTCCTTAGGCTGGGGATACCAACGGGTCTATTCATTTGAAATATTCAGTGACCCTCAGCTGGTTGCTGAACGCATCGGAATCAGGCTTGGCGTTGAGATAACTCCAACTATGTTGAACACAGCACCGGTGGCAAGAGTCTATGAGGACACTGATTCTGCTTGGGGAGATCAAAGCACTTCGAACGATGATCGTCTAAAAAACGATAAGCCACCGCACTGGGGCTAACTAGCCTTCTTTTTTAGGAGGGTCTTTCTTAGGTACAGCTTTACTATCGGTTCGATAGAAGCCAGTTCCTTTGAAAGTTACCCCAACCTTGCCAAACACCTTTTGAACAGCACCCTTGCATTCTGGGCAGGCAGTCAAAGCATCAGCTGTGATCGACTGTTGAACGTCGAACTCGTGAGAGCAGAGTGTGCACTTGTATGAGTAGGTGGGCATCTGTTTAGTTTAAATCCCGAATGGTAACTTCGGTTACCACACCGCTAACTTTCCGGTCATGAGTTTCAACTGGAACATGACTCAAAACTTCAGATTCAAAGACCACGGCATAAACCTGGTTTATGGAGCTCTTTGCTAGTTCTCGATCGAAATAGCCTTTACCTCGGCCTAAGCGGTTTCCTTGCAGGTCAGCAGCAAGAGCTGGGACAAACAGCAAATCTGTAGTTTCTAAAACAGCTTGTTCATCAGAACCAACTTCATGCCAGCTAAGTAATCCATCAGGAAGAGTTACAGGTACTAAAACTGTTGTGTTGCTGGCAAGAAGTTGAGCTATCGCTAACTGAGTATCGGGTTCAGATGGGTATGAACTATAGATAGCAACTCTGGTTGGGTTTAGGCGATTAATTATCGTAATTATGTTTTGAGCTAGTTGCTGTTTTTCTTGATCTGAAGCGATGTTCGTCTTACGTGCTAAAAGAATTTCTGCTCTTAGCTGTGCCTTGGCAAGCTTGAATTCGTTCATGCCACTAATCTTGCCACCATGAGCAACTCTTTTGCACTGACCCATGGCGATGTCTCGCTAAGGATCATTAGACACCGCGACGCTAAGACAATTGAGCGCTTAGTGCTATCTAATCGTGATTGGCTAAGACCCTGGGAAGCAACTAACCCGCATGGACCTACTTCGTTTGATTTCAAAGCGCAGATTAGATCGCTGCTTAGAGCATTAGAGAGTAACGATGGCATACCTTTTGTGGTTCTCTATAAGGGTGAAATTGTTGGGCAGCTAAACGTCGCAAATATTTTGCATGGTTCGGTATCTTCTTGCGTGATTGGGTACTGGATAGCACCCGAGGTTGCCGGTTTGTGTATAACTCCAACAGCAGTGGCACTAGCCATGGATTACATGTTCAAGGTTGTTGGATTACACAGAGTTGAAATAGCTATCAGACCAGAGAACGAAGCAAGCATCAGAGTGGTAGAAAAATTAGGTCTGAGGTATGAGGGGCTGAAAGAAAATTACATTCACATCAACAACGATTGGCGTGACCATTATGTCTTTGCACTGACTTCAGATGAGGTTAGTTCGGGAGTCCTAAATAGATGGCTGAGAAACGAAATTCCAAAAATTAAGTACAGTTTTCGAAAATAAGTCATTTTTTACAAATTTAGACACGCCAAAAAATAGCCGAAGATAACAAAACCAATAAATAGCCTAGAGATATGGAAATCACTGGATCAGGCGGCATTCTCTTGCTCATCGTCGCTGTGCTCTGGTTGGGGTTCATGACACCATCCGGTAAGCGAGGCTTATCGGATCGGAAAGTGAATACAAAAAAACAGCGAAATATTCGCACTGTTTCGAATTCAGCAGCACAAAGAAGCACAGTGCTACCTCCTCGCGAGGCCAATAGTTATCTAGCATCCAGGGCTACTGAGGTTGAAACAGTAGTTCCAGTTGCGAAGACCTCGCAAAAGGTTGTTGTCAATCGGTTACCTGATCCACTTTCAGCTCGTCTTGGAAAAATTGAGAGTGTGCAGTGGGCTCAGGTGCATGAACTTGAAGATGCAAGAGCAGAAAAAGAGCAGCTGAGTTCGGAAAATTTGGATGAGATATTACGCCGAAGACGCTCAAATGGCTAAAAATCTTTATAAAACTCGCCGAAAACTTAATGCAATTTTTTATGCAACACGTTTATAACTTCCACTAATCTTTAATAGAACCCCTAAGTGAAGGATGTTTACAAATGGGATTACTAGATGACCTCGTAAGAGGCACTAATCGTAAGGCTAAAAAAGCCGCACGTGAAATCACAAAGGACGTTAACGAATTCATCGACAAGCATGATCTTGACGAGAAATTCGATGACGCTAAAGAAGCAACAATCAAAGGTGTAGTAAAAGCAGCGAATGCCATTGAAAAAGGCACACCTGTTGTTACTGCTAAGGTCGCAAAGACCGTAAATAAAGGTGTAGTGAAAGTAGCTAAGGCTGCCATAAAGGCAACCCCTGCAATCACTGCTAAGGCCGAAAAGGCCGCAAACAAAGGAGCGAAAAAAATGGCAACAACAGCAAAGAAGGCAGTGGCTAAGAAGAAGCCTGCTGCAAAGAAGGCTGCACCAGCTAAGAAGGTAGCGGCTAAGAAGCCTGCTGCTAAGAAGGCTGTTGCAAAGAAGGTAGTCAAGAAGACTGTAGCTAAGAAGGCAGCGCCGAAGAAGGCAGTTGCAAAGAAGGCTCCAGCTAAGAAGGTAGTGGCGCGTAAGCCTGCTGCTAAGAAGGCAGTTGCTAAGAAGGTAGTGGCTCGTAAGCCTGCTGCTAAGAAGGCAGTTGCTAAGAAGGTAGTCAAGAAGGCAGCGCCGAAGAAGGCTGTTGCAAAGAAGGCTCCTGCTAAGAAGGCAGTTGCGAAGAAGGTAGTCAAGAAGGCAGCACCTAAGAAGGTTGTTGCAAAGAAGGCTCCAGCTCGTAAGCCAGCTGCAAGAAAGACTGTAGCTAAGAAGAAGTAAATTTCTTTTTTAGAAGTTAGGTCCCGGTCGAAAGATCGGGACCTTTCTTTTTGGCTAGGCTAGATAAAGCGAAGGAGCGAGTTGTCAACTAAAACGAATGAAAGTTTAGGGGCAACTTTTAACAAACTCTGGTCTGCTGCAATGTTCAGCAAATTTGCTGATGGATTAGTTGGCGCAGCGATTCCACTTCTTGCGGCCACCCTTACCAGAGATTCAGTTCTCATTTCAATTCAGGCAAACATGATGCTTTTGCCTTGGCTCTTTTTTGCAATTCCTATCGGTGCTCTAATGGATCGACTGAATAGACGTTTATCGATGCTCTTGGTTCAGGGAACCAGGGTGGCTATTGGAGCAACTATTGCCTCTCTCATGATCACCGGTCAGATGAACCTTTGGCTATTGATGCTGCTGACCTTCATCTTTGGTATTTCGGAAGTGGTCTATGACACTGCCACCCAGTCCACTATCCCTTCCTTACTTAAAGGCAGTCAACTGGAACGAGGTAACTCAAGGCTCCAAATAGCAGACACAGTTATGCAGAGCTTTATTGGGGTTCCCCTCGGTGCCATTATTTTTGCAGCTATCGCATTCACGCCTTTTATAGGCATTTCGGTCTGCTACGTGATAGCCATCATCCTGGTGGCCTCCATTTCCTCTAAAGCCATGCAGAATGTTCGAGCATCGGATGCCCCAAAGCGCTCAACCCTTCGCGTTGAAATGAAGGAAGGTCTTGTCTATTTATGGAACGACAAGGTTCTCTTCAGACTTGTGGTTACTACCGGTGCTGTCGGGTTCTGCTACGCACTAGGGCAG
>Ga0114979_10000425_pt1 | contig 28033 bp, 21 predicted proteins | sample S_140625_EF_Meta_FD_87315 | JGI IMG/M metagenome (GOLD analysis project Ga0114979, IMG submission 87315) | Freshwater microbial communities from Lake Simoncouche, Canada to study carbon cycling - S_140625_EF_MetaG | ecosystem: Environmental > Aquatic > Freshwater > Lake | place: Lake...
CGACAATTTCTAAAAATGTTGACACTGGGTGTCTTCACGGTAAAACTCCAGCACGCTTTTGAAATCACATAGGACGCATGACATGCCCCATATTCCAGCCTCTTCAGCGCTTTCGCACCTGCGTGTGATCGATCTCACACAAGTGCGCGCTGGCCCCACCTGTTGCCGCCAGTTGGCTGATTGGGGGGCCGATGTGGTGCAAGTGCAAATGCCCGAGCACATGCGCGGCGACGACACCCTAGGCGGGCAAGAGGGCTCGGACTACCAGTACACCCACCGCAACAAACGCTCGATCACCCTCAACCTCAAAGAGCCCGAAGGCATTGCGCTGCTCAAGCAGCTGATTGCCAAGGCCGATGTGGTGGTGGAGAACTTCCGACCGGATGTGAAGTTTCGTCTGGGCATTGATTACGACAGCCTCAAATCAGAAAATCCAAGTTTGATTTACGCCAGCATCTCTGGATTTGGCCAGACAGGTCCGCTGGCTCAGCGCCCAGGCTTTGACCAAATTGCGCAGGGCATGGGCGGATTGATGTCCGTCACTGGCCAGCAGGGGGAAGCCCCCATGCGAGTCGGGATACCGATTGCCGATTTATGTGCTGGTATTTTTGCCGCGCAGGGCATTTTGGTGGCGGTGATCGAGCGGCAAAAGTCCGGCCTGGGCCAGTGGCTGCACACCTCGCTGCTCGAGTCGATGGTCTACATGATGGACTTCCAGACGTCGCGTTGGCTGATTGATGGTGAAGTGGCCACACAAGCGGGCAACTTTCACCCCACCAGCATCCCCACCGGTGTGTACAAGGCGCGCGACGGCTACATGAACATCGCGGTGTTTGGCTCCAAAATTTGGGAAAGGTTCTGTGAAATCCTGGGCGCACCGCAGTGGATCACGGATGAGCGTTACAAAGATAAACCTAGTCGATCAGTCAATCGCGATGCGTTGAATGCCGAGATCAACGAACGCTTGGCCCGCCAAGACTGCGCACATTGGATCAAGCAACTCAATGAAGGCGGGGTTGCTTGTGGCTTGATCAACAGCATGGATGCTGTTTTTGAAGAGCCCCAAGTTCAGCATCTCAACATGGTCAAACACGTGGTGTCTCCTCACCAAGGGCCTCAGCGCCTTGTTGGACAGCCCGTTCAGTTAGAGCGCACACCTAGCCATATTGCGCGTGCAACACCCAGAAGAGGGGAGCACAGCGAAGAAATTTTGGGCGAACTGGGTGTGAGCGGTGCTGACTTGGAGCGTCTCAAATCCGCTGGAGTTTATTGAATGAATGACATCACTTACACCTCGCCCACCGAGCGGGTGAACACCTGGTTTGACGGTAGCACGCTGTTCATTGAATTTAACAACCCTGCGCGACACAACGCCCTGAGTGTGGACATGTGGGAGGCTGTGCCCGTGCTGTTGGCGCAGGCGGAGAAAGACAGTCGCGTTCGTTTGGTCGTGTTCAAGGGCGCGGGCGAAAAAGCTTTTGTGTCGGGCGCCGATATTTCTCAGTTCGAAGACATGCGCGCCGCGCAGGAGGCCGTGACGCGCTACGAGGCCATGGCCGAAGCCGCACTCATGGGGATTTACAACTTTTCTAAACCGACACTGGCTTGCATCAAGGGCTACTGTATTGGTGGCGGCATCAATGTGGCCATCAGTTGCGACATGCGGATCGCTGCCAGCGATGCGGTTTTTTCAGTTCCCGCAGGCCGCCTGGGCTTGGGCTACCGCTATTCAGCCATGAAGAATTTGGTCGATTTGTTGGGGCCTGGCGCAGCCAAAGATTTGTTTTTCACGGCGCGTCGCATTGATGCCGCCGAGGCACTTCGCTTGGGCTTGGTCTCGCGCGTTGCCGCTGTGGACGCTTTGCCCGACCTGTTAGCTGAGTACACCCGTGCGCTGGCCGATAACGCGCCACTCACCATTCAAGCGGCTAAATTCATCACCCGTGAAATTCTCAAAACTTCACCCGACGCCGATTTGGTTCATTGCCAGCAATTGATTCGCGCCTGCTTTGACAGCGCTGACTATGCAGAGGGTCGCAAGGCCTTTATGGAAAAACGCAAGCCTGTGTTCAAGGGCCTCTGACGGCCAATGCCCGCATAAGGAGTAAACATATGTTGTCGTACTGGATGGTGTCGGATGACGCCGGCGCGAAACTGGACTTGCGAGAGGTGGCCAAGCCGCAACCTGGACCGCATCAGGTGGTAGTGAAAATGCATGCCGCTTCGCTCAACCGTGGCGAATTCATCCACGGTCACGGCCTTCACGCTGCCGGGAGCGCCAAACCTGCAGGCATGGAAGGCGCAGGCGAAATTGTGCAAGTAGGAGAGGGCGTGACGGAGTGGCAAGTGGGCGATGTAGTCATGGGGCGCTGTCCTGGAGCGTTCTCGCAATACGCCCTGATGGATGTGCGCGAAATGATGCGGGTCCCTAGCAATTTGACTTTGGAAGAAGCGGCGTCTATTCCATTGACCTTCCTCGTGACCTATGACCTATTGGTGTTGCAGGGGCAGTTGCAAACTGACCAGTGGCTACTCATCAACGGGGTGTCGTCAGGTGTCGGCGTGGCGTCCTTGCAAATGGCCAAGGTGTTGGGCGCCAAGGTGATTGGCACTTCGGGTTCGCAAGAAAAGCTGGATCAACTGAAGGCCTTGGGCTTAGATGTGGGGTTGTGCACCCGTCAGCCTGACTTTCAGTCGGCGGTGATGGGGGCGACCGAGGGTCAAGGGGTCAATTTGGCCGTGAACACCGTTGGAGGAACAGTGTTTGCGGAAAGTCTGCGATGCTTGGCGTTCCAGGGGCGTATGGGTATCGTGGGATATGTGGATGGCACTTTGAATGCTCCTATTGATCTCGAGGCAGTGCATGCCAAACGTCTGACGGTCTTTGGCGTCTCAAATAAGTTGCGCACAGCTGTCCAGCGCGCCAGTGGCATTCCGCAGTTTGTTGCGCACATGTTGCCTGCCTTTGCTGATGGGCGCATTCGACCCTGGGTTGACCAAGTTTTCAGCTTTCAAGAGATGCCACAAGCCAAGGCCCACATGGAGAGCAACCAACACACAGGGAAAATCGTGATCCGTATTCAATAAGCTCAATTAGGTGTAGGAGACAAATGATGATTCAAAGAAATATTTTCAGCACATTGGCTTTGCTGGTGTTTGCTTGCAGTGCGCAAGCACAGACCGCATCGGTTTATCCGAACAAGCCGGTCAAACTTGTGGTGGGTTTTGCACCCGGCGGTGCTGCGGATCATGTGGCACGCACCATGAGCGAAGCCTTTGGTCGTGCACTCGGCACCAGCGTGGTGGTAGAGAACCGCGCAGGGGCGGGCTCGAGCATCGCGGCCGAAATGGTGTCTAAGGCACCCGCTGATGGGTACAGCATCCTAATTGCCAGTCCCAGCAGCATGTCGGTCAACCCAGCGCTCAACCCCAAGCTGGGTTACACCCCCAAAGATCTTGCGCCAGTGACAAAGATCACCACCTCGCCTTTGGTGATTGCGGTTAATCCGAGCATTGGCATCAACACGGTTCAAGACTTGATCGCGCGTGCCAAAAAAGAGCCAGGGCGCATCAACTACGCCACCTCAGGCAATGGTTCAGCGCCTCATCTGGGCGGTGCGCTTTTTACCCAGTTGGCCAATGTTGACTTGACGCATATTCCCTTTCGAGGCGGTGGCCCCGCTATTCAGTCCATTATTGCGGGCGATACCCAAGTGACTTTTGGCACGCCACCCTCCGTGTTGCCGATGGTGCAGGCTGGTCGCCTCAAAGCGCTAGCGGTCAGTATGCGTGAACGGACAACCTTGGTTCCTGGCGTGCCTGGCATGCGTGAAGCGGGTTTGCCAGAGTACAACATTGAATTTTGGTATGGCATCTTTGTCCCTGCGGCTACGCCCGCACCCGTGGTGAAGAAAATTTACGAGGCCGCTCAATTTGCGATGGATCAGGCCAATGTCAAAGCGATTTTGGCGCGTGAAGGCACGGATGTTGACTTGTCCAAGTCGCCTGAACAATTTGGCGCTTTCCTTCAAGAGGATGCCAAGTTTTGGGTCAAACTCGTCAGCAGTGCAGGCGTCAAGTTGGACTAACAAGGAGTGCGTGCGATGGTGGAAAACGGAGTGCTCAACATAGAGTCGATGAAGTCGCGTTGCTCCTCACAAGAGTGGCAGGCCCGCGTTGATTTGGCGGCTTGTTATCGATTGGTGAATCTCTACGGCATGTCAGACATGATGGCCAATCACATTTCATCGCATGTGCCTGGTGAGCCTGGCGCTTTTTTGATCAATGCCTACGGCATGATGTACGAAGAGATCACGGCATCAAGCCTGATCAAGATTGATATTCACGGCAACATCTTGGCTCAGCCTGACTTTGGTGATTTGAACTACGGTATCAACAAGGCTGGTTATGTCATTCACAGCGCTGTGCACGACGCTCGGCCCGAAATTGCTTGCGTGATTCACACGCACAGCTGGGCATCGATGGCCGTGTCCTCGCTGGAATGTGGGCTTTTGCCCATCACGCAAACTGCCATGCGTTTTCTCAAAATCGGCTATCACGACTACCAAGGTGTGGTGTTGGACCACGAAGAGAAGGCATCACTCTTGGCTGACCTCGGCCAAGGCGAGGCGCTGATGTTGCGAAATCACGGTGCCTTGGTGGTAGGGCGCTCTGTGGGCGAAGCCTTCAATTGGATGCATCGCCTTGAGCTGTCTTGTCATTCGCAGTTGGCAGCCATGGCATGTAACACACCGTTGGTCAAAGTGGCGCAGCCGATTCTTGAGGAGACGTGGAACAACTACCAGCCCGGCACGCGCAGACCTTATGGACTGATGGAGTGGCCTGCGCTTTTGCGCAAGCTAGATCGCATGGACCCAAGCTACAAAACTTGATCGGGGCGTCTGGCCTAGCCGCACCTGAACGCGAAAGCGTTGGGTCAGAAAATATTGGAGACAACATGAATAACTTTAAGTTTCTACAGATGATTTCACCGCTGCGTTGTGTCGTGGGTGCCTTGACAGTGATGGCGGGGCTTGCTTTTTCAACCTCTTGCGCGTTGGCACAAAGCTATCCGAGCAAGCCAGTCAAGGTCGTGGTTGCCTTCACTGCTGGAGGCACCACAGACATCTTGGCACGTATGGTCGCGCAACAGTTATCTGACAAACTCAAGCAACCTTTCGTGATTGACAACAAGCCTGGTGCAGGTGGCAACCTAGGGACAGAACTTGTTGTGCGCGCTCCCGCAGATGGCTACACATTGCTTGTCAATTCAGTCGGACCGATCGCGGTGAACCCTAGCTTGTATGGCAAGCTCCCGTACAACCCGTTGACTGACTTGGTGCCTATCGTGCAGATTGCCGATGTGCCCAATGTCTTAGTGGTTCATCCCAGTGTGCCAGCCCAAACCATGGAAGAGCTGGTGGCTTATGCCAAGGCTAATCCGAATAATTTGAATTATGGATCTACTGGTATCGGCACATCGTCGCATCTCTCTAGTTTTATGTTGGGCAGGCGTGTTGGGTTTGATGCCACGCACATCCCCTACAAAGGCGCTGATGCCCTCAAGGATTTGTTGGCCGGACGCATCCAGTTCATGTTTGCCACGATTCCCTCCGTCATGCAACACATCACCGCGGGTAAATTACGCCCGATTGCAGTCAGTAGTCTCAAACGATCAAGGGCTCTACCAGACGTGCCTACTGTTGTTGAAAAAGGCTTTCCTAACTTTGAGGCAGGCTCATGGTTTGGATTTTTTGCGCCTAAAGGAACACCTGAAGCGGTGATCACTGCCGTCAATAAAGCGGTCAACGAGATGTTGAGCATGCCAGGCGTGGAGCAACAAATGATCGCCCAAGGTGCCGACCCAGTCGGTGGTTCAGCCGCCCAGTTTGGTCAGTTCACACAGCGCGAACACGACAAGTGGCGGGTGATTGTGCGTGAGTCAGGCGCTCGGGCAGAGTGAGACAAGTCATGCGTCAACCTGTTCGACTGATGTTGTCGCAAAAAATGCTGGAGCAACTGAGTCCGCAAATTTTGCAGCACGCACAAGGACATGCGCTTGAGTTGGTATCGCTTGAATCAGCAGTGGCTTTGCAGCGTCGTGACATTGATCTCGCTTTTATCTCGCGCGAAGTCACTGGTTCATCGACCAAGCACCAAGTTCACCCTGAACTCCAAGCGTGTTATGACTTGATGTTGGATAACACGGGTCTGAAATGGGTACACATCCACTCGGCGGGCGCAGATCGACCCATTTACCAGTCCTTGGTTCAGCGGGGTGTGCAAGTTAGCACCTCTTCTGGCGCGAATGCCCGCGTCGTGGCTGCCATGGCGCTCGCGGGATTGCTGGCGTTGAATAAGCGCTTTCCCATGTTGTGGACGCAGCAGCAGCATCGTCAATGGTTGCCCTTGTTAGGCGAAGGCCGCATGCCGCGCGATCTGCCAGGGCAAACGGCCACCGTTGTGGGCTGGGGGCCAATTGGTCAAGAGTTGGCGCAACTGTTGTCAGCACTGGGTTTGAAGGTCATTGCGATTCGCACAAAGGCTACCGGTCAGCACAACGGTATTGAGATGGTTCGTTTTGAGGATATGCAGGCCGTGTTGCCGCGCACAGACTGGTTAATTTTGGCCTGTCCGCTCACGCACACCACACACGGTTTGGTGAATGCGCAAGTGTTGCAGGCCTTGTCGCCAGGGGCGCAACTCATCAATGTGGCGCGTGGTGAGGTCGTGGTGCAAGACGCGCTCATTGATGCGTTGCAACGTGGCCAATTACAAGGCGCGTTTCTCGATGTATTTGACACAGAGCCCTTGGCCGTTGACTCGCCGCTTTGGGCGATGCCTAACGTCATGATCACCCCCCACGCAGCTGGGCATTCCGATGGCAATGCGCAGCGAGTTAATCAGATGTTTTTAGACAATCTAACGCGTTGGCTTTGCGCACAGCCCTTGAATAATCGTGTGAATGAGATTCCCGTGACTGGGGCACACTGAGACTCGGCCTCGTGTTACCCCTCCCCCAAAAAATCGAGTTTGATCAATAGTCGTCAAGCACCGCACCTTTGCTGGCGCTTGAGGCATTGAATGCGAATTTAGCTTGCACACCGCGCATGTAACGTGGCAATGGCGCTTTCCAACCTACTTTGCGTTGGGCCAGCACTGCGTCATCCACATTCAATTGCAGTAACAACTGACGAGCGTCGATGGTGATGGAGTCACCTTCGTGCACAAAGGCAATATTGCCACCTGCAGCAGCCTCTGGCGCCACGTGTCCCACCACCATGCCCCATGTGCCACCAGAGAATCGGCCATCGGTGATCAGGCCCACACTTTCACCCAAACCAGCGCCGATCAAAGCGCCCGTTGGGGCCAACATTTCAGGCATGCCTGGGCCGCCTTTGGGGCCGAGGTAGCGCAAGACCATGACATCACCCGCAACGATCTTGCCGTCCAAGATGGCTTGGAGAGCCGATTGTTCATCATCAAACACGCGTGCTGGCCCTGTGATGACGGGGTTTTTCAAACCTGTGATTTTGGCCACTGCGCCTTCAGGTGACAGGTTGCCTTTGAGAATGGCCAAGTGGCCTTCGGCGTACATGGGTTTGTCGATGGGACGAATCACGTCTTGGTCAGCGCGGGGTACGTCGGGAATGTCTTTCAACGTCTCTGCCACGGTCTTGCCCGTGATGGTCAAGCAATCCCCGTGTAACAAGCCAGCTTTCAGCAAAATTTTCATCACTTGGGGAATGCCACCTGCCTTGTGCAGGTCGACGGCCAAGTACTTGCCGCTGGGTTTTAAGTCGCACAGCACGGGCACTTTGCGTCGAACACGTTCGAAGTCGTCGATTGTCCAATCCACGCCAGCGGCATGTGCGATGGCCAAAAAGTGCAGCACCGCATTGGTCGAACCACCCGTGGCCATGATGACGGCCACCGCGTTTTCTAAGGCTTCTTTGGTCACGATGTCGCGTGGTTTGATGTCTTGCTTGATCGCTTCAATCAACACCCGAGCGGATTCCTGCGCTGAGTTCATTTTCTCGTCATGGGGGTTGGCCATGGTCGAGGAGTAGGGCAAGGACAAACCCAAGGCTTCAAAAGCCGAAGACATGGTGTTGGCTGTGTACATGCCACCGCAAGAGCCCGTGCCAGGGATGGCGCGTTGCTCAATTTGTTTGAGGTCTTCGTCGCTCATGTTGCCTGCGGCGTTTTGGCCCACGGCCTCAAACACGCTGACGATGTTGAGTTCTTGGTCTTTGTAATAGCCGGGCAGGATGGTGCCGCCGTAGACATAAATGGCGGGTACGTTGGCGCGCAACATGCCCATCATGCCTCCAGGCATGTTTTTGTCGCAGCCCCCCACAACCACCACGCCGTCCATCCATTGGCCTTGAACGCAGGTCTCAATGCAGTCGGAGATCACCTCGCGGCTGATCAAAGAATATTTCATGCCTTCCGTGCCCATGGCCATGCCGTCAGAAATGGTGGGCGTCCCAAAGATTTGGGCATTCCCGCCAGCGGCTTCGATGGCAGCCACGGCGGCGTCAGAGAGCTTTTGCAAACCGCTGTTGCATGGGGTGATGGTGCTGTGGCCATTGGCCACACCAATCATCGGTTTTCCAAAGTCGCTTTCCTCGTACCCCATCCCGTAATACATGGAGCGGTTGGGTGCGCGAGACTTGCCCTCAGTGATATTGGCAGAACGGCGGTTGATTTTGATGGTTTTGGTGTCCATGGTGTCTCGAAATTTTGTTTGAGCCTCAAGTTTACCTGCGGACTTCGGGGTCACGGAATGGGCAAATGCCCAAGGCACAATCTGGACATGATGATGCACCCCACGATCGACCCCGTTGCCCTTCAATTGGGGCCCTTGGCTATCCACTGGTATGGACTGACTTACCTCGCGGCCTTTGCTCTGTTTGTGGGCTTGGCGCGTTGGCGACTCACGCACGAGCCCTATGCCAGCCAAGTGGCGCTGGGGAAATGGTCCAAACAAGACATTGACGATATTTTGTTTTACGGCGTGCTGGGCGTGGTCTTGGGCGGTCGCCTCGGTTATTGCCTGTTTTACAACCCCAGTTATTACGTGGACCATCCGTTGGAAGTGCTGGCCGTTTGGCAGGGCGGCATGAGTTTTCACGGAGGCATGTTGGGCGTGTTTGTGGCTACCGCTGTGTTTGCATGGCAACGCCAGCGCGCTTGGTTCTGGGTGACGGACTTCATTGCGCCCTGTGTGCCAACCGGTTTGGCTGCTGGCCGTGTGGGCAACTTCATCAATGGTGAGTTATGGGGCAGGGCAGCAGACCCCTCACTGCCATGGGCGATGGTGTTTCCCCACAGCGGCTCGCTAGTGCCTCGCCACCCCTCACAGATTTATCAATTTCTGGGCGAGGGTTTGTTGCTATTTGTTATTTTGTGGTTCTATGCCCGTCAACCGCGCCCTCTAGGGGCTGTGTCGGGTGTGTTCATGATCGGCTATGGTTTGTTGCGGTTCATGGCCGAATATTTTCGCGAACCTGATGCCCATTTAGGCTTGCTGGCCTTGGGCATGACCATGGGGCAATGGCTGTGTGTCCCGATGGTGTTGATTGGGGTTTGGCTCATGACGCGTTCGGCAAGTCCGACTGAAACGGTATAAATTCATATCCAACCTCAGGGTAAATCCCTGATGGCAACGGCGTCTTAGGGGCTGGGTGGCTTCATAATTGCACGCCATGACCGATAAATTCGCAACACCTCAAGCTCATGCGTGCTGTTCTTAGCGCCTTGGGAGCTGCCTTGAAGTCAGAAAGAGGAATGGGATGAACGCGACCAATTGGCTGAGTAGCAAACTTCATCTGCTGCGAAACTCAGCTTCCGCCGCCGAGGCGCCCAAACCCGAAGACCGCTCCACGCGTGAACGCTTGGATGCCACGCTGCGAAAACAAAAAGAAGCTTTGTCGCCACGTTCTTTGCGTCGCACGCTCTCGCTCTTGCAAGCCGTGGTGGATCCGCGCGTGAGTGAGGTGGAAGGGGGGCGGCGCGCCAAAGCCTTGGCTGACTGGTATGCCCAAGCCCCAGCCGATGAGCGTCACGACCTGTGGTTGTTGATCAGCGAGCAGTTTGGCCCAGACGCTGCCAAGGTACGGGCTGCGCGAGACGATTACGATGCTGCCTTGGGCACGGTTGACGAGGGCCCTGCTGAGATTCGCTTACGCCGCGCTCTGGTGTCGCCCCGCACCCGCTTGTTGCAGCGTTTTGCCGCATCCACGGGGGGCATGCGATTCTTGGTGGATTTGCGTGCTGAGTTGCTGCCTCATCTCAAGGGCAACAAGCGCTTGCAAGCCCTGGATGCTGAGCTGGAAAGCTTGTTTTCTACCTGGTTTGATGTGGCCTTTTTAGAGCTACGCAGCATCACATGGGATTCGCCGGCATCGCTGATTGAAAAGCTCATCAAATACGAAGCTGTGCACGACATTCGTAGTTGGGCTGATTTGAAAAATCGTTTGGACAGCGACCGGCGTTGTTACGGGTTCTTTCACCCCAGCTTGCCCAATGAACCTTTGATTTTTGTGGAAGTGGCTTTGTTGCATGAGATGGCCGACAACATCATGCCGCTGTTGGATGAGTCTGCCGCCCCGGAGGATTTACAAAAAGCCACGGTGGCTATTTTTTATTCCATCAGCAACACGCAAACAGGTCTCAAAGGCGTCAGCTTTGGTGACTCCCTCATCAAGAGGGTGGTGGAAACCTTGCGCGCTGAGTTTCCTAAGCTCAAAACCTTTGCCACCTTGTCGCCGATTCCAAGTTTTCGGCCCTGGTTGGCCAAGAACGCACAAGACTTGTTGGCACAGCTCAATGACAAAGAACTGTATGCGTTGGGCCGAGAAATTAGCTTTGAACCGCCCACTGCTAGCCATGTTTTAGCGGCCATTGAGCAGCCTCAGGTGTTGTCGGCCCTGTCGGTTAAATCGCACCTTCGATTTTTCCTGACCCGTGCGGCAGCGCATTATTTGGGGCAAGCCAAGCAGGACGACCAAGTGTTAGACCCTGTGGCGCGTTTTCACTTGGGCAACGGTGCACGGATTGAGCGTGTGAATTGGTTTGCAGACCCGTCGACCAAGGGCATCAAGCAATCGCATGGTGTGATGGTCAATTACCTCTACGACCTCAAGCGAATTGACAAACACCGACAAATGTTAGAAAAGGGCATTGCCCCAGCTTCTGGCGACATAGAAGCCTTGTATTTCAAGTAAGCCGCGTCAGCACTCAAACCAAGAAGGAGACAGATATGAACCATCTCAGCACCCACATAAGCCGCCGTCAATGGATGGCCCTCACTGCGGCTGTCTTCGCAGTATTTAGCCATGGTGTGCAGGCGCAGCCAAGTGCCTGGCCGAGCAAGCCTGTGAATTTGATCGTGCCCTTTCCTGCGGGCGGTGGCACAGACACGTTTGCACGTCCTTTCTCTGCGCAGTTTTCCAAACAATCGGGTAAGAGTTTGGTCATTGACAACCGCGGTGGCGCGGGCGGTAACCTGGGCGCAGGAGTGGCTGCTAAAGCTGCCCCCGATGGCTACACTTTATTCATGGGCGCAGTGCACCACTCGATTGCGCCGTCCATGTACCCCAAGCTCGATTACGACTTAGAACGCGACTTTGTGCCCCTGGCGATTGTGGCCAGCGTGCCGCACGTGTTGGTGGTCAATCCCAAAAATATGCCGGGTGACTTCAAATCATTCATGGACGCAGTGCGCAGCCAGCCCGGCAAGTTCAATTACGGCTCTGCAGGTGGGGGCACCTCGCACCATTTGGCGGGGGAGTTGTTCAAACTGCAAAGCAAAACCTTCATCACCCACATCCCTTACCGCGGTGCAGGTCCGGCCTTGCAAGACTTGATCGCGGGCAACGTGGACATGATGTTTGACGGTTTGGGTTCATCGGCGCAGCACATCAAAAGCGGACGCATCAAGGCCTTGATGGTGTCGGGCAACAAGCGCAACCCAGCATTTCCAGACGTGCCTTGTGCGGCGGAATTGGGTTTGACTGACTACAACGTGACCACATGGTATGGCTTGTGGGCCCCCAAGGGCACGCCAGCAGATGTACAGGCCCGCGTCATCGAAGAGGTGCGCAAAGCGGCCGCCTCGGACGAAATCAAAACCAGTTGGAGCAACAGCGGCGCGGAATTTCCAAACCTCACGGGTGCGCAGTTTGGCAGTTTTGTGTCGGGCGAAATCAAAAAATGGGCCGCGGTGGTCAAGGCTTCGGGCGCTAAGCTAGATTAACTGAAAACAGATGATGAATCACAACCTGTATGCGGCCCTGCGGGCCGCGTTTCCTAAAGCGCTGGATGCCACGGCCATCGAAACCGAAGAGGGCTTGCATTACAGCTGGGCTGACCTAGAGCGCGCCAGTGCCATGATGGCCAATTTGCTGGACGCGTTGAACATGCCCAAAGGTTCTCGGGTGGCGGTTCAAGTGGAGAAGTCGGTGGAAGCCGTCATGCTCTACCTTGCCACCTTGCGCGCAGGTTATGTGTTCTTGCCCTTAAACACCGCGTATCAAAGTGCAGAAATTGAATATTTCATAGGCAACGCTGAACCCGCCGTGGTGGTGTGCAGCAGCAAAAACTTTGGCTGGGTCAGCAAGATTGCCTTCAAGGCGGGCACACAAAACGTGTTCACCTTGGACGACAACCGCACCGGCAGCCTGCTCGCGCGAGCGGCGCATTGCTCAGACAAACACCAAGTGGTGCAAAACAAGGCTGACGACCTGGCCGCCATTTTGTACACCAGTGGCACGACTGGGCGCAGCAAAGGTGCAATGCTGTCGCATGGCAATATGCTGAGCAACGCGCAGACCTTGAAGGACTATTGGGGATGGAAGACCGGCGATGTGTTGATCCATGCCTTGCCCATCTTTCATGTGCATGGTTTGTTTGTGGCCATTCACGGTGCCTTGCTCAACGGCAGCAAGATGATTTGGATGGCCAAGTTCGACCCCAAAGCGGTGATCGCTGCCATGCCACAAGCGACCGTGTTCATGGGCGTGCCCACACTCTATGTGCGCATGTTGGCCGAGCCGAGTTTGACGAAAGCACAGACCGCCAATATGCGCTTGTTTGTGGCGGGCTCTGCGCCGCTATTGCTGGAAACTTTTAATGCCTGGCACAAGCGCACAGGCCAGCCGATTCTCGAGCGTTACGGCATGAGCGAGACCGTCATGCTCACGTCCAACCCTTACGCCGCCGATGCCCGCTACGGCGGTCAAGCTGAGCGACGGGGAGGGACGGTGGGTTTTCCGTTGCCCGGCGTGTCCTTGCGCGTGCAAGACGACCAAGGTCAAGCTTTGCCCGTGGGTGAAATTGGCGGCATTCAAGTCAAAGGCCCTAACGTGTTTGGCGGCTACTGGCGCATGCCCGAAAAAACCAAAGAAGAGTTCACGGTTGACGGCTATTTCAAAACCGGTGACGTGGGCAAGGTCGACCCGCGTGGCTACGTGGTCATCGTCGGACGCAGCAAAGACCTCATCATCAGTGGAGGCTACAACGTCTATCCCGCAGAAATCGAGGGCTACATCAATGACATGCCCGGCGTTGCTGAAAGTGCTTTGATTGGTGTGGCGCACCCTGACTTTGGGGAAGTGGGCGTGGCCGTGGTCATCGCCAAGCCCCAAGCCCAGCTAGACGCCGATGGCATCATTGCTGCACTCAAGTCGCAACTGGCGAATTTCAAAATTCCTAAAAAGTGTTTTGTGGTGGCTGAGTTACCACGCAACACCATGGGCAAAGTACAAAAGAATTTGTTGCGCGAGCAGTACAAAGATTTGTTCTAAAACGAAATCAGCTTTGAATGCGTGAACGCCAGCCGTCTCAGCGCTTGCCGAAAACTTAGCCTGCCAAGGCCGCTGAGTTCACCCGCTGCGTGATGTGCGCCAAAGCCTCATCCACTTGGTCAATCAAGATCAAGCACAAATCGCCTTTTTGCAAACGCGCCAATGCACGGTCAATGGCTAAAAATTCGCCATGAATTTCGTCAATGTGCGTGGTGCGTTTGGCGCCATCTAAGCCTTGGCGTAACAGCTTGAGGACTTCGCCATCGACGCGCCCGCGTTGACAGGCGTCTTGGTAAAGCACCACCTCGTCAAAGGCATCTCCAATGATGCGTGTTTGTTCACGGATGTCATCGTCACGGCGGTCGCCCGCGCCGCTGATCACCACACTGCGGCGCTGCGCCGGTAGGTTAGTCACCGCTTGTACCAGCGCCTTGATGGCATCTGGGTTGTGGCCATAGTCGGCAATGACAGTGGCGCCTTTGTAATCGAACACGTTGAATCGGCCAGGTACGGCATGGCTGTCGCTGACAAATGTGGCCAAACCTTTGCATATGGTTTGCCAAGGCACCCCCACGGCCCAAGCCGCACCAATAGAGGCCATGGCGTTTTCGATCTGAAAACCAATGGCGCCGCTGCGGGTGACGGGAACTTCTGACAACGGGATACGCACGGAATGATTGCCTTGCATGGCCACGATTTGATCGTCTTCGACAAAGAGCACGCGTTTGCCTTGCGCGCGTTGCGTCGCAATGACAGGATGGTGCGCGTCCAAGCCGAAGAAGGTTACCTGACCTGGGCATTTGCTAGCCATGGCCGCCACAATAGGGTCGGTGGCGTTGAGCACCGCGGTGCCTGATTCGGCTACGTTTTTCACAATGACGCGTTTGAGCACGGCCAGATCTTCGACGGTGGTGATGTAGTTCAAGCCGAGGTGATCGCCCATGCCAATGTTGGTGACCACGGCCACTTGGCAGCGGTCAAAGGCCAAGCCTTCTCGCAACATGCCGCCGCGTGCAGTCTCGAGCACGGCGGCATCGACATCGGGATGCGCCAAGACGTTGCGTCCGCTGCGAGGCCCACTGCAGTCACCGCTGTCAGTTTGACGGCCGTTGACATACACGCCATCGGTGTTGGTCATGCCGACGCGCCATCCGTTGGCGCGAAGCAGGTGGGAAGTCAAACGTACCGTCGTCGTTTTGCCATTCGTCCCCGTCACAGCGATCACAGGAATGCGACCATCGCCACCGTCGGGGAACATGGTGGCCATGACAGCCTCGCCCACATCTCGGCCTTTGCCAAATGAAGGATTCAAGTGCATGCGCAAGCCGGGTGCGGCATTGACTTCGACCACACCACCGCTTTGCTCTTCCAGAGGACGCAAGACTGATTCACAGACCACATCCACGCCACAAATGTCAAGGCCCACCATTTGTGCTGCAGCAATGGCGCGCAGGGCAACCTCTGGATGCACATCGTCGGTCACATCCGTGGCTGTGCCGCCCGTCGATAAGTTGGCGTTGTTGCGCAATATCACGCGTGTGCCTTTTTTGGGCACCGATGTGGGCTCGTAGCCTTGTTCTTTGAGGCGCGCAATCGCGATGTCATCAAAGCGAATTTTGGTCAAAGAGGTGGCATGGCCCTCACCGCGGCGGGGGTCGGCATTGACGATGTCGACCAATTCACGCACGGTGTTTTTGCCGTTGCCAATCACCAAGGGCGGCTCACGTCGCGCCGCTGCCACAAGCTTGTTGCCCACCACCAGCAAGCGGTAATCGCTGCCAGGCAAAAAGCGCTCGACCAACACCTCTTCGCGGCAAGCGCGCGCAGCCAAGTAGGCCGTCTTCACACCTTCTTCACTGGAGACGTTGACAGAAATACCTTTGCCTTGGTTGCCATCACGAGGCTTGACCACTACCGGCAGCCCGATCTCTTGTGCCGCAGCCCAAGCGTCCTCAGGTCCCGTGACAGGACGGCCCAAAGGCACAGGAACGCCAGCGGCATGCAGCAGGCGTTTGGTGAGCTCTTTGTCTTGCGCGATGGACTCGGCAATCGCGCTGGTGGAGTCAATTTCTGCGGCTTGGATGCGGCGCTGTTTGCTGCCCCAGCCCAGCTGAACCAAGCTGCCTTCGGTCAAGCGGCGATAGGGAATGCCACGCGCAATGGCAGCGTTGACGATCGAGCCTGTAGAGGGGCCTAAGCGAATGTCTTCGTCGAGTTCGCGCAGTTGGTGAACGGCCACGTCGACATCAAAGTGGGTGTTGTGAAAAGCAGCCATGCACAATTCATGGGCCAATTTGATGGCCATGATGCCTACCTGTTCTTCGGTGTATTCCACCGCCACTTGAAACAGGCCGTGGTCGGTGGTGCCCGTGGTACGGCTGAAGGTGACAGGGCATCCCGCTTCAATTTGTAAATGCAAGGTGGCAGCTTCCAAAGCGTGCGCCATGCTCAGTTTGACTTTGTGGTCAGTGGGTTGCAGGTTTCCCACGCCTGGAAATAAATTGCGCAGCCGGTTTTCAAATTCGGGTTGTTGACTCAAATCAACTTCGGCGTCGTCGCAGCTCACCATGGCTTCAACCGCAGTGTGTCTGGTCCAGAGGTTTGGGCCCCGCAGGGCGCGTGTGCGTGAGACTTCCATTAACCATTCATCCTTGCAGCCTCTTTGGCGCCGTGTGGGTGTTGCTGACCGAAATTTTTCAACCCAGCCCGAATCAGCAGCGGTGCAATGTCCAGCGACCAGGCGGTGGCCACTGTCGCCAGCAGGGTAGAGATGTGCAAGCCATTTTTGAGCAAGCGTGCAATCAACTCTAGATCAAGATGGAACAGTTGGGTTTCTTGGTCACCGCGCGCTAAGGTCACATGCCCGTCTTTGCAGAAAACGCCGCGTCCCCCAGTTTGCAAATGCGCCATCAAAATAGGGTTGTCTTGTGACTTGGCGTAAAAGACCACTTCGCCATCACTTAACTCTGCCAAGGAGGTGACCGCTTCCTCGTCGGCGTTGAGAACGGCAGCGCCCTCTGGCAATACCAAGTCAACTTGCGTGCGCACCACGGTGCGCATTTGCTCCGCAGTTTGGATGTCGTGTTTATCGATCAAAGCGTCTGTGGTGTCAGGCATGTTGGTCACCACACCGACCAAGCAGCGGTCGTAGGCCAAGCCTTCGTCCAAAATGTGCGCAGGTGTGGTTTCAAACACGGCTGCGTCGAGCGCGCGATTGATGAGCAAACGCTGCGAGGCTTCAAAACCACGCGAGTCGGTCTTGCCCAAGTGTTGTTGGTCCATGTACAGCCCGTCCTGGCAAGCCAAGCCAGTGCGCTTGCCCGAGAGATGCAACAACCACGCCACGAGTTGCGACAACTCGGTGGTTTGATGACTGCCCACAATGCCCACGACAGGAATGCGACCTGACTCGTTGGGGCCAAACAGATGCTCAACGATGGCCTTGCCGACAGGGCGGGGCTGACCCACGGCGGGTTTGACATGCATGAGCAGGCCAGGGCCTGCGTTGACTTCGATGATGGCGCCCTTGGTTGCTTCCAAGGGGCGAGAGATATCTTGGGTGACGATGTCGATGCCTGCTATGTCCAAGCCAATTACGCGGGCAGCCAAGGTCGCTACCGCGGCTACATCGGGATGAACCAAATCCGTCACGTCGTTGTTCAAGTTGCCATTGCGTTGCACCACCACAATGCGACCTTTGTCGGGCACGCTGTCGGGCTTGAGGCCTTGACGCTGGATCTCCAGCAAAGACATCTCGCCGCGTGGGGTGTGCAGACGAATTAGGTCGAGCGGAAAACCCTCAGCTAAGCCGCGACGTGGGTCGGTGTTGATTTGGCTGTCAATCAGTTGCTCCACGGTGGAAGTGCCGTCGCCGGTGATGCAGGCGGTCTCGCCTCTGGTGGCCGCCACGACGCGGTCGCCCACCACCAAGACGCGGTGTTCGTCGCCACGTACGTAGCGCTCTATCAGCACTTCGCTGCCTTCTTTTTCAGCGGCGGTCCAGGCGGTGCGCACACCCTCTTCAGTGTTCACGTCCAAAGATACGCCCCAGCCACGGTTGCCATCGAGGGGTTTGACCACCACGGGCAAGCCAATGTCTTGTGCCGCTTCCCAAGCTTCATCCGCCGTTTTGACGATTTGGCCCTCGGGCACCGGAATTCCGCATTGCGTGAGCAAGCGCTTGGTCAAGTCTTTGTCGCTAGAAATACTCTCCGCAATCGCGCTGGTGCGATCGGTTTCGGCGGTCCAGATGCGACGCTGTTTGGCGCCATAGCCCAGTTGCACCAAATTGCCCTCGGTCAGGCGAATGAAAGGGGTCTTGCGCTCTACCGCGGCATCGACGATGCAAGCGGTGCTTGGGCCAAGGCATCGCAAGTCGGCCACCTTTTTCAAACGGTCCACAGTGCCCGTGATGTCGAACGGTAGATTGTTGGCTGCCGCCATCACGATTGCACGGGCGGCCAAGAAACTTTCGCGGCCCAGTTCTTCGTGCTCGGTACGAAACACCACTTTGTAGACGCCACGTTTGCTGATCTCACGGGCCTTACCAAATTCGGCGCGAGCGCCAGCCAAGAGTTGCAACTCAATGGAGACGTGCTCCATGATGTGACCCATCCAAGTTCCGCCGACTAAGCGGGTCAAAAAGCCGCCCCGGTGGCCCACGCCGCAGTGATGCTCAACCAAGCCTGGGAGCCAGCCATTGATGCGGTCGTTGAACCCCACAATTTTGTTGGAGGGATGATCCTCCATTTCACCCAAGTCAATGAGTGCCTCAATGATGGGACGGTAAGTCCAGATATTGGGTCCGCGCAAATAGTTCATGCGCAAGATTTGTATGTCTTTGAAGGCCATAACTCAGCGGGGGTAGGGTTGGGTAACTGCGCAGGCGATGGCGGAGTTTGTCAAAGCAGCGGCGATACAATCATTTGCAAACGTGCGGGGGTTCAACAAATCTTGGCTCCTGCTTTTTATTTTTATCGCCGTCCATCGATGTTTAACGATTGAAGCAGCAAAATTTCAATAATGAATTCTTCTTTATCGGCTCCCCCTCAAGTTGTCCTGCCTGAGGGCTGGATAACTTCAGCGGTTGCTCAACTGTCTAGTCAAGAAAACGTTTTAGCTTGGCTAGAGGTTGACTTGGATGCCCAATTGCACTTTTCTCGTGGGCTCTTGATTGTGACAGACCTCAGGGTGCTTTTTGGTGCCCAACCCAAGGGCCTCGCCCTAGTCTGGGACAGTTGGACCTTGGTCACTGGTATGCGGATGACGCACACCGACCATGCTGGCGTCGGAACTTTGAGCCTGGTGGATGACACACATCGCATCGCAAATTGGCGCTTCACGTTGACCCACAACGTCACGGCCATGCGTTTGCAAGAGAAATTCGCTGACCGCTTGGAAGTGCTGACCCACGGTCACTCACTGGCGGCTTGGTCTCAGGCGCGTTGCCCCCAGTGCAAGCTTCAACTCGAGAACGTGGCCGATGACTGTCCCGTATGCAGCCGCGAGCAACATGCGCCGCTTTCGACCTGGGGCCTGTTTCGTTTGTGGCGGTTTGCTCACCCTTATCGCTGGCGGTTGTTGGCAGGTTTTTTCTTGACCTTGGCCTCGACGGCCGCCACTTTGGTGCCGCCATACCTGACCATGCCGCTGATGGACGATGTGTTGATTCCATTTCAAAATGGCAAAGACATCGACCATGATTTGGTTTATTTGTATTTGGGTGGCTTGTTGGGCGCTGCATTGCTGGCTTGGGGTTTGGGATGGCTCAAAACCTACATCTTGGCTTTGGTGTCTGAGCGCATTGGCGCAGACTTGCGCACCACAGCGTATGAACATTTGATGCGCTTGTCACTCGAGTATTTTGGGGGTCGCCGCACGGGCGATTTGATGAACCGCATTGGCGCAGAGACCGACCGCATTTGCGTATTTTTGTCGCTGCACTTGTTGGACTTTGCCACCGATGTGCTAATGATTGTCATGACCGCTTCGATTCTGATCAGCATAGACCCCAAGCTAGCCGCCGCTACTTTGCTGCCTTTGCCCTTCATTGTGTGGTTGATTCACACCGTGCGCGACAAACTCCGCACAGGCTTTGAAAAGATAGACCGCGTTTGGTCTGAGCTGACCAATGTGCTGGCCGACACCATTCCTGGTATCCGTGTGGTCAAAGCATTTGCGCAAGAGACACGCGAAGCCAACCGCTTTCGCGATGCCAATAAGCACAATTTGGCAGTCAATGACCGCATCAACTTTGTGTGGTCTTTGTTCTCGCCCACCGTCACACTGATGACCGAGGTGGGCTTGCTGGTGGTGTGGGGCTTTGGCATTTATTTGGTGTCCCACCATCAAATTACCGTGGGGGTGTTGGCTGCATTTTTGGCCTACATCGGCCGCTTCTACACCCGCCTTGATTCCATGAGTCGCATCGTGTCGCATACCCAAAAAGCGGCCGCGGGCGCCAAGCGCATCTTCGAGATCTTGGACCACGTCTCCAGCGTACCCGAAACCACGCATCCGCAAAAACTGCCGACGCCCTTGCAAGGCAAGATCGAAATTCAAGATGCGGGGTTTCGCTATGGCAACCGCGCGGTGATTCGCGGCATGAACCTCAACATTCGTCCCGGCGAAATGATTGGTTTGGTGGGTCAAAGCGGCTCGGGCAAGAGTACCTTGGTCAACCTCATTTGTCGCTTCTACGACTTGAGTGAGGGGTCGATCAAGCTCGATGGCATCGATATCCGAAATATCGCTTTGTCAGACTTTCGCAGCCACATCGGCATGGTGTTACAAGAGCCCTTTTTGTTCTTTGGCACGATTGCCGACAACATTGCTTACGGCAAGCCCGATGCCTCGCGAGAGGAAATTGTGGCGGCAGCTCGCGCTGCGCATGCGCATGAATTCATCTTGCGTCTGCCTCAAGGCTACGACTCCTTGGTGGGCGAACGCGGCCAAGGGCTGTCGGGCGGCGAGCGCCAACGCATTTCTATTGCGCGTGCCTTGCTCATCAACCCACGCATCTTGATCTTGGACGAGGCCACAGCCTCGGTGGACACAGAGACTGAGCAAGAAATTCAAAAGGCTTTGGACAATTTGGTGCAAGGTCGCACCACCATTGCCATTGCGCACCGCTTGTCCACACTCAACAAGGCCGACCGTTTGGTGGTGATGGAGCAAGGTGTGGTGGTGGAAGAGGGCAACCACGAGACGCTCATGGCGCGACAAGGCGCCTACTACCGCCTGTATGAAGCCCAAGCGAAAAATGCGGCAGAGGCCGTTGCTCGGGTGTCAGCCAAGGAGTCTTCATGAACACCGCCATGCTCTTTACTTTGGCGTTCGATCCATTTGGCAAACTGGTCGTCACCCTTGCCGATGGGTCGCAGCATATTGGTGCGGTGGTAGCCCGTGCCTTTCCGATTGCAACGCCTGATGAATGCATTTCCATCTTGAGCGCCGAAGGCAAAGAGCTGGTTTGGGTTGAGCACCTCAGTGAACTGGCCGAGCATGAACGCGACATCGTGACGCAAGCCCTTCAGGGGCGTGAGTTCATGCCCGAGATATTGCGCTTAGACGGTGTCAATAGCTTCTCCACGCCTAGCGTTTGGCGTGTTCAAACCAGCCGAGGCCCTGCGCAGTTGGTGCTCAAAGGTGAAGAGGACATTCGACGCCTGAGTGCCAGTCGACTCATCGTGGCCGATGCCCACGGCGTGCAGTTTTTGATTCGCGACTTGCCTTCACTGGACCGTCACACCCGCAAACTGTTGGATCGCTTTTTGTAAACCCGCTTGGGGTGGTCGCGCTTAATTGAAAAAGCGCTTGAGCTTATCGGCCCATCCACCTTCGGCAGGCGAATGTTTCGTGCCACCTTTTTTCAGTGACTCGTCCAATTCTTTGAGCAGCTTGCGTTGATGTTCGGTGAGCTTGACGGGTGTTTCCACCAAAATGTGGCAATACAAGTCGCCAGGAAAGCTGGCGCGAATGCCCTTCAAGCCCTTGCCACGCAAACGAAACTGCTTCTCGCTTTGTGTGCCTTCTGGAATGTCAATCGCCGCCTCTCCAGCGAGCGTGGGCACGCGAATCTCGCCGCCCAAAGCGGCAGTGGTGATGCTGATGGGGACCGAGCAGTGCAAGTCATCCCCATCACGTTCGAAGATGTCGTGCTTTTTGATGCGTATTTCGATAAACAAGTCACCGGGTGGGCCACCGTTGGTGCCTGGCTCGCCATTGCCTGTGCTACGAATGCGCATGCCGTCATCAATTCCAGCTGGGATTTTGACTTCCAGTGTTTTTTGTTTTTTGATCTTGCCTTGGCCATGGCAACTGCTGCAGGGATCGGTGATGACTTTGCCTGCGCCACGGCAATGGGGGCAGGTTTGTTGCACACTGAAAAAGCCTTGACGCATTTGCACCTGACCGCTGCCATGACAAGTGCTGCAGGTTTTGGCTGAGGTGCCCGGCTTGGCGCCACTGCCATCGCAGGGCTCGCATTCGTCCCAACCTGGAATTTTGAGCTGCGCGTCTTTGCCATTGGCCGCCTCTTCCAACGTGATTTCCATGGCGTAGCTCAGGTCACTGCCACGGTAGACCTGACGACCGCCTGGGCCACGGCGCTGTTGACCAAAGATGTCCCCAAAAATGTCCCCAAAAGCCTCGCCAAAACCCGCACCCCCAGCCCCTGCACCAAAGCCGCCGCGCATATTGGGGTCGACACCCGCATGGCCATATTGGTCGTAAGCGGCGCGCTTGTCGGGGTCCGACAGCATTTCGTAGGCTTCTTTGACTTCTTTGAACTGCGCCTCAGCATCCTTGGCCTTGTCGCCCTGGTTGCGGTCGGGATGGTGCTTCATCGCAAGTTTGCGATAGGCCTTTTTGATCTCGTCGTCGCTCGCGCCCTTGGCAAGGCCGAGAACTTCATAAAAATCGCGTTTGGACATGGTGTGGGCAGTGGCGTGTTTTGGAGGGCTTGATCAAGACTTCGCCGCGTGTTCACCTGAGCAGGTGAAACGCGGCGAGGTTAGCTAGGAGCTTAAAGAAAGGCTCAGCCTTTTTTGACTTCTTTCACTTCAGCGTCAACCACATTGTCGTCGGCTGGTTTGGCTTCGCTGGTCGCTGCGCCGCCTGCGGCTTGTGCGGCTTGCATATCAGCATAGACTTTTTCGCCTAGTTTTTGCGAGGCGGTCATCAAAGTTTCAGTTTTGGCATCGATGGCGGCTTTGTCTTCGCCTGTCAATGCTTCTTCGACTTCTTTGATGGCCGCTTCGATCGCTTCTTTTTCGGCAGCATCAAGCTTGTCGCCGTGCTCGACCAAGCTCTTCTTCACACTGTGAACAGCGGCATCAGCTTGATTTCGAGACTGCACGATTTCGAGCTTTTTCTTGTCTTCGGCAGCATTCAACTCGGCATCTTTGACCATTTGTTGAATCTCGTCTTCGCTCAAGCCCGAGTTGGCTTTGATCGTGATTTTGTTTTCTTTGCCCGTGGCTTTGTCCTTGGCGCCCACGTGCAAGATGCCGTTGGCATCGATGTCAAAAGAGACTTCAATTTGAGGCGTACCTCGTGCCGCGGGGGCAATGCCTTCGAGGTTGAACTCACCCAAACTCTTGTTGCCGCTGGCCATCTCGCGCTCGCCTTGGTAGACCTTGATGGTCACGGCAGGTTGGTTGTCGTCGGCGGTGGAGAAGGTTTGTGCAAACTTCGTGGGGATGGTCGTGTTCTTGACGATCATCTTGGTCATCACGCCGCCCAAGGTTTCGATGCCCAAGGACAACGGGGTCACGTCGAGCAATAGCACGTCGGTGCGGTCGCCTGACAACACTTGGCCCTGAATGGCAGCGCCCACGGCCACGGCTTCGTCAGGGTTAACGTCACGACGGGGTTCTTGACCGAAGAACTCTTTGACCTTTTCTTGCACCTTGGGCATACGGCTCATGCCGCCCACCAAGATCACGTCATCAATGTCACCTACTGACACGCCGGCGTCTTTGATGGCCATGCGGCAAGGCGCCATAGTGCGCTCGATCAACTCGTCCACCAGTTGTTCCAACTTGGCACGGTTGAGTTTGATATTCAAGTGTTTTGGACCCGTGGCATCGGCGGTGATGTAAGGCAAGTTGATGTCGGTTGACGTAGAGGACGACAACTCGATCTTGGCTTTTTCCGCGGCTTCTTTGAGGCGTTGCAGGGCCAGCACGTCTTTGGACAGGTCAACGCCGGATTCTTTCTTGAATTCGGCAATGATGAAGTCGATGATGCGTTGGTCAAAGTCTTCGCCACCCAAGAACGTGTCACCGTTGGTTGAGAGCACTTCAAATTGCTTTTCGCCATCGACATCGGCAATTTCGATGATGGAGACGTCAAAGGTGCCACCACCCAGGTCGTACACCGCGATCTTGCGATCGCCTTTTTCGGTCTTGTCCAGTCCAAATGCCAAGGCGGCTGCAGTGGGTTCGTTGATGATGCGCTTGACATCCAAGCCCGCAATGCGGCCGGCGTCTTTGGTGGCTTGACGCTGTGCATCGTTGAAATAAGCAGGCACCGTGATGACGGCTTCGGTCACTTCTTCGCCAAGGTAGTCTTCGGCGGTCTTCTTCATCTTGCGCAGAATTTCAGCGCTGATCTGAGGTGGCGCCAATTTGTTGCCACGCACTTCGACCCAAGCGTCGCCGTTGTCGGCTTTGGCAATGGTGTAAGGCATCAGGTCGATGTCTTTTTGGACTTCTTTTTCGGCAAACTTGCGTCCGATCAAACGCTTGACCGCATACAAGGTGTTGCGTGGGTTGGTCACCGCTTGGCGCTTGGCCGAGGCGCCAACCAGAATTTCGCCGTCTTCTTGGTACGCAATGATGGACGGGGTGGTGCGAGCACCTTCGGCGTTCTCGATCACTTTGGTCGTGTTGCCTTCCATGATGGCCACGCACGAATTGGTGGTGCCCAAGTCAATACCAATGATTCTTCCCATGATTAACTCCAGTAATTTTTAAAAATTCAGATAAGGCTTAGTTGTGGATAACTTTGCCAATTTCAAGTGGTCTATTTCGGTGCCGCCACTGTGACTAGGGCAGGGCGTAGCACGCGTTCGGCAATCAGATAACCTTTTTGCAGCACCGCAACCACGGTGTTGGCTTCTTGCGTGGATTCGGGGGGCAAGGGCACCACGCTGATTGCTTGGTGGTGTGCAGGGTCAAATTTGGTGCCAGCGGCAGGGTCGATGGCCACAATCTTGTTGCGTTCCATGGCGCTCTTGAGCTGGCGCAGTGTGGCTTCAGCGCCTTCGCGAATTTGTTCAGGTGTGGCAGTTTGCACAGCCAAGCCAGCTTCAAGGCTGTCGAGCACAGGCAGCAAGCTGTCGGCAAAGCTCTCCAAAGCGAATTTACGAGCTTTCGACACCTCGTCGTCAGCGCGCCGACGGGCGTTTTGCACGTCTGCTAAACCGCGCACATATTGGTCTTGTAATTCGGCAGTTTTGGCTTGCAAAGCGGCGATTTCGGCATGGGCGGCAGCCAAAGGCTCAAGCGCAGCGGCTGGTTCGCCTGTGGTCGGGGTCACGGCTTCGGAGGTGGGAGCTTGCGCAGCCATGTGAGCCGCTAAATGCGCGGCCGTGGTGTCGAGGTTTTCTGAAGGTTCTGACATGCTTTGTAGGGCTTGTGTGAAAGAGATGCAGCAAAGCTGAGGCCATGCGACCCTTTTTCAAGAGGGGTTTTGTAAAAATTTGAACGGGACAAAGCAAAGCGGGGCTTGGCCCCGCTTTGGGCGGGCAGCCCTTCAGGCCGCCGCGCCGATGGCTTATTCGACGCCGAGCAACTCGACGTCGAACTTCAAGGTGGCGTTGGGAGGAATGACACCACCCGCGCCTCGCGCGCCATAGCCGAGCTCTGGCGGGATGATGAGAGTGCGTTGGCCACCAATTTTCATGCCTTGCACGCCCTCGTCCCAGCCCTTGATGACCATGCCTGCACCTAGGGCGAAGTCAAAAGCGTCATGACGGTCGCGGCTCGAGTCAAATTTGGCGCCTTGCTCGCCGTCTTGATACAGCCAACCGGTGTAGTGCACGCTCACGTGCTGACCAGCGGTGGCTTCGGCGCCATCGCCCACCACTTGGTCGATGTATTGCAGGCCGGAAGGGGTTGTGTTCATGTCAAATCCTATGGGGTCAAATAAATTAACCCTTGAGTGTAGCCACCCCAGTCAAGCAAGTCAGAAGCGCTCAAAATTTTGCTTGCTAGGATTAGCGGTATCCGTTTGTTTGTTTTAAGAGTGTTGGCGTGCCATCACGGGCATTTCTACATTTAAGTTTTTTGGGAGATTTAGATGACTTCACGTCGTAACTTTGTATCGCATGTGGCTGCTTGTGTGGCGATGAGTTGGGGTGTTTTTTCTGCTGCCCAAGCGCAGACCTACCCAATCAAACCTTTGCGTATCGTGGTGCCATTTGGCGCTGGCGGTGTCGCTGATTTGACCGTTCGCACGGTCGCGCAAAAAATGTCAGAGGGCCTTGGGCAATCGGTGGTCATTGACAACCGGCCCGGTGCGGGCGGCATTGTGGCGGCCGAGATGGTGGCCAAGTCAGAGCCAGATGGCTATACCTTGCTGCTCATGTCTAACGCCAACGCGGTGAGCGCGGGCTTATTCAAAACTTTGCCCTTTGACCCCGTGAAAGACTTCACGTCCGTGTCCTTGATGGGCACGTTTGATCTGGCCATTGTGTCCAGCACCGAATCGCGTTTTCAAAACCTGCCCGAGTTGTTGGCGTGGGCCAAAGCCAACCCAGGCAAGCTCAATATTGGCAGCATCAACATTGGCAGCACGCAACATTTGACGGCTGAGTTGTTCAAGTCGGTGGCGGGTTTGGATGCCCAAGTGGTCCCATACAACGGCACACCTGCAGTGATGACGGCCTTGCGTGGTGGGCAGATTGATGTGGCGGTGGAAGTGCTCAGCCCCGTCTTGCCGCAAATCAAGGGTGGCGCTTTGCGTGCCTTGGCGGTCACGGGACAAAATCGCAACACCGCTTTGCCACAAGTGCCCACCGCCAAAGAGGGCGGCTTGCCAAACTTGGTGTCGTCCTCTTGGAACGGTTTGGGGGTGCCTGCCAAGACCCCGTCAGCGGTGGTTGAGCGTTTGAACAAAGAAGTCAACGCCGCCCTGCAAAACCCAGCAGTACGACAAAAGCTGATGGAGCTCAATGTCGAGCCACACCCCAGCACCGTGGCGCAAGCCCAAGACTGGTTGCAGACCGAAATCAAACGCTGGGGTGACGTGATTCAACGCGCTGGCATTCAAAAGCAATAAAAGGCACTGACGTGCTGCGCATCAACGAGTCTGAGGTTGAGGTGACTGCGATTCGCGCCCAAGGCGCGGGTGGGCAAAACGTCAACAAAGTCTCGAGTGCCATTCATCTGCGCTTTGATGTGTTGGCCTCGTCTTTGCCCGAAGCTGTGAAAGAGCGCTTGCTTTGCTTGGCTGATCACCGGATCACCCTGGAGGGGGTGGTGGTCATCAAGTCGCAAGAGCACCGCAGCCAAGACATGAACCGCATCGAGGCCTTTGCACGTTTGCATGATTTGGTGCAAAGCGTGGCCAAACCGCCCAAGAAGCGCAAACCGACAAAACCAACCTTCGCCTCTAAGCAGCGACGCTTAGACAGCAAAAAAAAGACTTCGGCGATTAAGTCAAACCGAGGTCGGGTGGTTTAGTTGTTGGCATTGGCCCAGCAAACTTGCAAGTCGATGCCGTTTGCCTGGGCCGCCAAAATTTCGCTGACTTCGCAAGCTTGGGCAGGACATGTGGCATTTGTAGACAAGAGAAAATCCACGGCGATTGAGTTTGACCTTACAGCCACATGTGTCACGATTTTGAGATACAAACTCCCCACAATGACTTCGAACGCGAGGCATGCTGTTGTTTTGCTTTTTGATTGAGGTCCAAGTGGTTCAAGGTTTGAATGTTGTATTGATTATCGGCAGCGCCCCTGACGCCGTCAAAGCTAAAGGCTGGGACCTGTCTGGATTTACAAGCTGCGTCGCCATCAACAATGCTTGGCAGATCACGGAGAATTGGGACTATCTGATCTATCCTGAAGACCTTCCTAGGGAACGACTACCGCCTCTCGCTTCTTTGGCCCATCGGCAGTTGGTGGCTGCCAATGACTTTGTGCCCCAGCAAAATCGTTTTGGTGGCTTTGTGTATGCGGGTGGCACCATGGCATTTACCGCAGGCTATTGGGC
>Ga0114979_10000426_pt1 | contig 28011 bp, 46 predicted proteins | sample S_140625_EF_Meta_FD_87315 | JGI IMG/M metagenome (GOLD analysis project Ga0114979, IMG submission 87315) | Freshwater microbial communities from Lake Simoncouche, Canada to study carbon cycling - S_140625_EF_MetaG | ecosystem: Environmental > Aquatic > Freshwater > Lake | place: Lake...
AAATTCCTAATATTTTCATTTGATATTGTTTGCGATTATTCCAGATAAAAAAATAGTTGCTATAAATTCGGGTGCAATTGCAGGCATAAAAAAAAGTATTACCGCAACCCAAACCGACAAACAGGTAAGACAATCAAAAGGCTTTAATCTTTGCCATCTAGTGTAATTTAATTTGCGTTTTATCCAAAAGGTAATCCCAGCAATATTTATAAAATAATAGCTAAAAGAAATCGACGCAACGATAATTATTAATTTATCCATTAATAGCCTTTTTTAGTTCGTGTTTCATTTTCTTTACAACCGCAAAAACGTGATCCTTTGGAATATCAAAATACTTTGCTACATCAACACAACTGCGCAACTCAACATATTTATTAAAAATTATGCTTTCGTGCGCATCCTTTGGCGTTCCTTTTAATTTGCTTTGCAAAATACTTTCCGCAATTTGTACCGTTCTAAATGGTATCGAGTTTCCGTTTTGGCTGTTAATATATTCAAACGCTTTCTCGATTTCGTTTTTTCTGTATTTATTATAAAATGGACTGCGGTTTGAAGTTCCCATAGTCCAAATTATTTGCATTACAAAGCCTATTATATTGCCTTCCTTTGATATTTTTTTTAATTTGTTGCAATCGTATTCGAGCAACACAATAGCCAATTCCTGTTTTAAATCGTCTTGAAGTTCCACGGGCTGAATTTTCCCAATAAGTTCATTTATCTTTTCATTGTTATACAACTGCTCTATAATGTCGTTACAATTCACAAATTAAAGTTATAATATAATTTGCAATAATTCATCAATATTTTTTACTACGGCTGTTTGACCTTTCCAATTTAGATGAAATTCTATTTCTGCATCAGTTAATTTTCTCGCGGATGGCGATTTTTTCCCGTCCTTAATTTCAATTAAATAGTTTATTCCTTTGTAACCTATAACTATATCTGGAAAACCTTTGCCAACTTCGTGAGTACTAAATACGCTTAAGTTTGGTATTTTGCGAAGTGCTTTTATTATTTCGGCGTGATTACTATCCGTTCGTTTTATCATAAATTGCATTATAGTAATCTTCTCCGTTTTCTCCTGAACAATCATAACCTGAAGCGTGAGCATCTATTATCTGTTGCTTTTCTAATTTTTCTGCATATTCAAAATCTTGGTATACTAATTTGCCATTTGTAAGTAAATACTGTTTTTCTAACCATTGTACTGCTGTCATAATTATATTTTTTTAATTTTTTTAAATGAGAGGGAAGTGGAGCTACCACTCCCCAATGTTTCTACTTCTGAATATGCTGATTAAGTTAACATCACAGCAGGAAGTTCATTTTCGTCTGCTTCTCATTTTTTAGGTTTAAAATATTGTTTAGCAATCTTTAGCACTTCCCTTACTTACAAATGTTTCATTGTAGTAATTAATACCTATATTTTTCCACTTTGCTTCTTGTGGATTAGTATGATAAGCATCTATTATCTCTTGCTTGTGCATTTCTTTGGCTTGTTGATATTCTTTATTAAACTCTAATTCAAATTCATTCAAATTAAGTTGCCCATTCATAAATTGTACATAAAGAATCCCGATTGATTCTGCAAAATTTTCTATTGATGTCATTTTTTGTTTTGTTTAATAAAGTTATCAATAAAAGTTTCTACTTCGTTGCGCTGGTCTTCATTTAGATAAATTAATTTATCGTTAATACTTTCAATCATAAATGAGTCGGCTAATTCTTTTTTTAATATCGCCCTGTTTTTATCCGTTAATTTATGGTCAATTGAATTTATTATAATGTCGCATTTTATAATGTACGAATTAAATAATTCTTTTGTTGATGAAGCACAATCGCGTTTAACGTCCTCGAAATATATCTTGGCATTGTTAATGTGATGCAATGCTTTTGCAAGTGAAAAAGTGTTATCGCTAAAATTCATTAAAATAAGTTTATTTGAGTTGATTTTTTGTTGTTATAAATACCTTGTGCGCATTCAAAAATAGTTTTTCCAGCTTCATAATCTACGAGATTACGAGCAATTTTATTTATTGGTTGTTTGCCTTTATATTTTCTAAAGTCATAATTATGAAATTTGCATAAAATATTTACTTCGTCTTTCATTTCACATAAAATACCTTCTAATTTTCTTTCTCCTATGTCATTAGGCAAATTAAAATTAGTCCAATATAAATGTCTGCCTCTTTTTTTACCTTGAATTAAAGGCTCATAATATGGAGTTACATTTTCAACGCAATATTTACCTTCAAAAAAATTATCTAAAAAAATTATTTCTTCATAAAGTTTTAAATCAGGAAATAAATATTTAAAATTTTCTCTATTTTTTTGAGTAACTCTTACTTTTGAATGGCTTGGACACGGTGGAGAACTCCAAATAAAATCAAATTCTTTAAAATGTTCAAGTAAATATTGGTGCGCATCGGCTACAATAACCCTATCATTAGGGAAACGCTCTTGATATAATCGCGCTAACTCTTCATCTAATTCAACTGCCGTAACTTCGCAATCATTCCAAAGTAATCTGTTACCACCTAAACAAGCGTATAAGTTTAGTACTTTCATTTTTTTAAATATTCGTTTATAAAAATTCGTTTAAAAATATTGGTTATTGTGCTCAAATCTTTGTCGCTAATTTTTTCAAAATTATTTGCCTTTAATTTTAGAAAATCTGCATAAGGTTGCTTTTCGCCAAATAGCTCGAAATTTCGCCTTAATTCGTTTTCGTGTACTCTTACCGCCCTTTGATAATAATCAGCCTTTAAATCGTCTGTAATAGCGTGCAGAGAGTATTTTAAAAGCCAATCATACAAGTACAAAGGTAAAATTTTAAAATCGTAATCTTTTTTGCGCCATTCCTCAATTTCTTTTAAGCGTTCTTCGTCGCTCATTTGGTAAGCAATTTCTTTTAATTTCGGCGGTGGCGTTGCAAGGATGCGCTCATTGTTAAAAATTCGGTAAGCGTCCATAATTCTGCAAAAGTATGGTAGCGTAAATTGATCGTAGTGTTTGACATCCACGTCAAGTTTTCCCGTAACAGCCAACTCAAACGCTTCAATTATTTCTGTGGACAATTTATGTCCAAAATTTTTTTTAATAAAAGTAACGTTAAACATATCTTCTTCGGGTGTTGGATATTGCATTTTGCGAAGTCCAATTAATAAAAATATCCTGTGAAGTATTGGGATTAATTCAGCGTTGGATAAGGTTATAATTTTCGTCGAGTTCTGGCATTCCGTTAACCCATCTGTTGGCGTAGTCGTCCATGAGTTGTTGATTAGTTGGTTTTGCATTTTGATTTTGTTTTAGTTCGAATAATCCTTTGTAGCCATTCGCGATTGATTGATGGATAATTTCGCGCGCGGTATTCTGATTTTGATTTGATAATTTATAAAGTGTATTAAATGCGATTTGTTCTGATTCGATTGTTTTGTATGTAAATTTAAAATTTGTTTTTTTAAAATTTAACCATGTATTCCAATCATTTAAAAAATCTTCACTAAAATTATTAGTATTAATAATTTTAATAGTTTCAATTTCTTTTACTTTACTTTTCTTTACTTTGTCAGTGTTACGTACACTTTCGTAATGCGTTACATTTTTTGTAACATCTTGATTTTCACGCCATTGTGCAATTCTTTTTCTGTTATTTTCATTTTTTATTTGATACTTTTCACTAAACTTTAGTAAACTTTCATTAAAACTTTCTCCATTGTTTGAACAAATAAGCCCTAAAGTTTCCATAAACTCCCAGCATTTATTTAATTTTTTGCCTACGTTTAATTGTGATTTTAATACAACTGTTTTAATAGGTTTTTCCTGTTGAGCAAATTTTTCAAGTAAAGTGTAAAATAATCCCAAACCTTCATATCCAAAGTTTATGTATAACTCCGATATTTTTTCATCATTAAAGGCGTTTGAATCGTGTAAGTAATACTTCATAAAATAAAAAAAGGTTAGCATTGATAGTAGCAACGCCAACCTTTTAAAGTTGAAATAAAAATTTCGTTTCGGCTACTATCTCGCAACGAAATTGTATGCAAATATAAAAAATTAATTTGATAAAAAAAATTATCTACAATTTGCGTGTACACTATTAAGCGCTGGTTTAAAACGTTTTATCATATTATGTTCTATTTTTAAGGTTTCTTTTATTGTTGGATTTTCTCGAAGTATATCCATACAAAACCATAAAACATTATTAAAAGGCATATCCTTATCCTTTAAATGACATAACAATCGACCTCTTAATTTTTTTGACATTCCAATATAAACCAATTGGTCATTATAAAATAAATGATAAATTCCTAAACAATCTGGTATTGCTTTTTTGCCGTATTTATTAACAAGCATTTGTAAATTAAATGGCAATCCAATAATATCTCCATCTACAATAAAAGGATTTTCTGCTTTGTCTATGTCTTCTAAAAATTCTTGTCCAATATAAGTTTGCATAATTAAAATTTAAAATACCGTAATGAATTAAAAACATTTAAATGCGCATTTTTTAAAATAGTTCGCATTGTTTCATCGGTCATAACCCAATCGCGCAAAGCATCCCTACTATGAATTACGGTTGTATGATCGCGACCGCCGAGCATTTGCCCTATTTCTTTTAACGTGTATTTAAACGATTGTTGATTAAGTAAGCAATCCACTATAACGAATCTGGTCATCACCATTTTATACTCGCGTGATTTACTCAATACCTTTGATTCATTTACGTTCATATAATTGCAAACCTTACGTATTATTTCAAAGTGGTTTAAATCAATTACAGGCGATTCTAAAGGGTGTTCTACACAAGGGTTGCATAATATCATAATGAATCAAAATTAAAGCCGTCCCAAATGCTTGGACGTAGTTTAAAAAAATTGTTATACTTCTTGTGTTTTGCCATCAGCATACGAGCGTAGAAAGGTTTTACATCGTTTTTAATTTTAAACGAATCGTCCTTTGCTTCAATCATTGTTTGCCATCGCATACGGTTTATAATCATTTCAGCGGAAAAGTATTTGTAACCTAGTCCGTAGGCATTAGATGTAAATTGTTTAAATGCCTTGTATAAATGCGGATTTTTTTCGTGATAATTTATTATCATTTGTTGTTGTTCAGTCATTTTTTTATTTTTGAAAGGTTTGAAAATAGAGTGGGGAATCGTACACTCTTTGAGTTTTCAACTATTGCAACGGTTACAAAATCTGCAATAATCTTTACTTTTTCCCCACTCTTTGCATAAATGGTTTTTCGGTTGTAGGATACAACATCGTTGATAATAAACATTATTTGCTTATCGTGGTTTTAATGCTTGTTGTTGATGTTTTTGTGGGTGGGTGTAATGTTATTAACTCATCAGCGAATAACACTTCCATAGGGTGTTTTAATGCCTTTAAAAACGTTTGGCATTCTTTAATCTTAAAATCAATTATCGCCTTTTGTTCTTCGAGTTCTTTTAACTCTGGGTCGTTGGTTAACGAGTAATCGTATTTTGTGCCAACTTCGGCAATTTCGAGTTTAGTACCAGAAGCCGTAACGTGTGCTTTGCCGTACTTTGAAACCTCGTTTAAAATGTAATCTTTGTAATTATCGTTGTCTTTAATTTCCTTTATTAGCAAATCCATCTTTGCAAGGTTTTCGGCTAGTTTAATAATGTTACCTGTTAGGCATACATTATCTACTACTTTGTTTGCTAGATACTGAATATTTGATTTGCTGATTTGTTCATTAATTTCTGGCAACATACTGATTTCTTTTATAAAGTTTAAAAATTTCAAATTGAATTTGTGGATATGTTAGACGTAATATTATCGATTCATTTTCTGTATAACAAATTGCGTCGCAATCATACTTTGAATTTCGCAATCTGAATGGATTTGTTGTTAAGCAAATGATATTGATATATTCGCCATTTAGTTTTGCGTAGTATTTCATGGCGCGACCTCTTTATTGATTGATAAAAAATAGGTTTTCATTTCTTTACTTAATTTATATTTTTCTTCAATCTTCATAACTAAACCGCCTGATTTTAAATATTCAATTGCCTTTTGATATTCTGGAGTTGATTTGTTTAACCATGCTTTGCCATCGTCTTTTACAGGCGTTTCTACTTTGCCACTTGCTTTGTTGCCGTCGTCATCCCTCATTATGTCGTCGATTTGCAGGTTCAAAATACTACTAATGCAGTAACGCCTTGCGTAAGTAATACAACTGCCTTTATCCTGTGGCGTGTCCTTTACAGGCTTCATTGTATAGGTTGCCTCAATCCATTGCCCCGATGTGTGCATTAATAAACAATAAAGCGAATTTTCATCTATTGGAAACATTGTTAGCGCAAGTCCAGATTCAGCTAACGGCTCAGTTATGGCTTCAATAATTTTAGGTAATGAAGCGTAGGTTGATTTAAAAAATGGGTTCTCTGCGTCCTTTTTAATCCCTTCGCATTTCACGTGGAATAAAATAAGCCCTTTGGCTAGTTCGTTGATTTCGTTTGATTTCATTTTGTTTAATTTAATATTTGATGTAATTAGTTTGCGGATGTTGTTTTAAAATCTTCGATAATTGGTGTTGTTTTAATATTAACTCTATTATAGTACTCCACTTTTCTTTTGATTTCTTTACTTTCCTCTCGCGTCTGTTCGGTAAAAAAGATTTTTCCATAAAATGTAATTATTAATAGTGCGGTTGATACAAATAAAATTACCATAAGTAATGAGTTAAATTTTGCTTTAAAATTAAATCGTCGATTTTTTTTGTAAAATCAAAACAAGTACAAATAATAAAGTCGTAAATATCTTCTTCTTTATATTCACGCTCCATTTCTTCCCAATAATTTTGGAAAGTTAAAGTGTATGCGCGTGTTAATAATTCCCCTGTACTCATATCGTTAGCCTCAAAATATAATTTATCGTGTCGGTCTAGATATGCTTTGAATTGATATACAGGAATAACAAGCGAGTTATCGATGTAATTATTATCTACAATTTGAACAATAATATTATCATCTTTTAAAACGAAATCAATGATTTCAAATAATCTCTTTTTTTGCATTTTGTTTAATTTTAGTTTGTGAATAATTTTCTAACATTTTTCTTAATTCAAAATTCCCGCCGAGCTTGTCGATTTCATTTTGCGTTAAATAAACAATTAAAGGTTTCTTTTTTTGATTTTCTGGGATTGGCTTGCGCCCTCTTTTTTGTAGCATAGTTTTATATTTGGTTAAAAATTGAATCGCCGAGTAAAGCGAGAATAATAATGATGGTTACTGTGATTGCGTCTTTTGTAGATTGTTTCACTTTGTTTAGTTTTTAGTTTTAAAAATTGTGCGTCGCAGTCGCACCCCTGAAAGTTTTATTAAAATTTAACGCCTTTCATTCTTAACATTTCTTCAAGTATTTTTCTTTTTTCTGTGTAAGTTGAGCCGTTTAATTCAATTTCATTTTTTAAAAGTTGTAAAAGTTTTTCTGTAGTCATTTTGTTTAGTTTTAGTTGTTATCTTTTTGTTTGATAAATCAAAGATACAACTTTATTTCATTCTACCAAATAAAAATAAAATATTTTTTTATTTTTTTTATGTTGTTTTGATAAAAGCCAATGCAGTATTGAATTACAGGCCAAAAAAAATTTATAAAAAAACCCCGAAAATAAAAATAATCGGGGGATATCAAACTAAACAAAAACGAGAGAGTGCCAAAAGTAAATAAAAAACCCGATGTAGAAACATCGGGTTACTAACCAATATGTACACTAAACCCTAAAATACAAATCTGCTTCAGCAATTCGCCTTCGCGTCAATCCTTTTAACTCTAGTAATTCGCCACCTACTCGCGCTTTATTCCATTTTAAAAATTCGTCTTTAATACTTTTGTCATTTGGGTTTAAAACTATCTTTTTACGTAGCGTGGATTTATTAAACGCTCCGATGCCTAAATTATAAATAAACGACAAACAGGAATCAAATTGATTCTGGTTTAAATTTAAACCATGCAATGCAATTGATTTGTTTTTTAATTCCCACATTAATAACTCGTTAGCCTGTTGTTCGTTGATTGTATCGCCTAATTTAATTTTACGCCCATCCGTGTACATAGTTGAACCAAAACCTATGGTTACTACTGATGCAGGGCATAGGTAACTCTTTGGCTTATAGCCCTCAAACATTTTAATTAAGTTTATGCAGTTTTGCGATGCTATCATTTTTTTATGAGTATTACGTTACACAATATCGAACATAAAAGTGCTATTATAAGCCACATTATCCAACGATTTTTTGCGGTTACTTTATTAGATAACTTTCTATTATCCTCTATGTATTGAGCGCATTTTTTATTTACCGAAATTAATTCTAATTCGCACGATCTAATCTGCGCACTATCGCGAATAGTTTTAGTAACCGTATTTGTTTTTGTAAGTACCTGTAAAACTGCATCGCCTTTTATTAATTGCGTTTTGCTGTGCGTAAGCCAAACAGTATCAATAAAAGCCGAATCATAATCACCGCAATTTATTCTTACATAGTTAGTATCAAAACTTGTAAAAGTATCAACTTTTGATAATACACAAGGGAATGTATCACGGCAAAATTTGGCAAGGAGTTCGGGGTGTTTTGCGTTTAATTTGTCAAGTTTTGCGCTTGGGTTACAAGACCAAATCATTATCGTCGCTAGGGCTAATATCAAATATTTCATGGTAAATAGTATTTATTGATTCGTTAATAATTGCAATTGATTGAAATTGTATTGTTTTAATAACCAGGCGTTCATCCTCATCCATTAAACCCATATCGAGCAAATCAATAGCACCAAGCGCATTGTAAGCCGACGCGATATATTCGCTACTTCTGTCTTCATATTCAATTTCAATTTCATTATCCAAAATTTCTTTTAACATAATTTACCTTTTATGATTGAATAATTTTTAACCGTATAATCGCCATCGGATGCGATTTGAATGTGAGCGAAGCCGTGCATAGTATTTCCAACCAATGGCGAATAATCCGCGCGTAATTCACATAAACAACCCGTACTCCAACAACTTATTATTTTGCCGTCTAAATCCGTTTCGGGGTGGTGGCTTGGTCTATGTAGGTGTCCAACAATTAACGATTGCTTTGCCCTTAAGAATGCGCCACGCGATGGATTTACAGGGGTAAACGCTCCTTTAAAAATATGATGTCCGTGTGTGATTGATAATTTACCCGCCTTAACTAAAACCTTATCGTCTAAAATCTTAACGCCTACCGAATTTAATTGCAATCTTTCTTCTAAAAAAAAGTAGTCATCGTTCCAAATCTCTCGAACCTTTGAATATAAAAACTTTTCCCAACGGATGCAATGGTTACCTTTTAACCAATAAATTAAAGCCTTTGGAAATGCTTTGCGCAATTGAACTAAAAATTCTTTTGTCGCGTCAAATTCCTCTTTTATACTTCTTTTCTTTGGGTCTGGCTCGAACTTGCTCACAGTATGGCAATCCAGCAGGTCCCCGTTTATGAAAATAGTATTTACCTTTTCTTTTTTGCCGTAATCCAAAGCTATTGTTATTGCGTCAATGTTATGATAAGGGATATGCAAATCAGATATAAGCAAAATATTGTTACAGCATACAGGCAAAATATAAGGTTCTCGTTGTTCTTCATACGATTGCGGTAAATTATACGGATTTTTACTTCTACTTTCAGTCATGTGAAATTCAGTATTTTTAAATTTATGTTTATGTGCCGTACCTTTTTTACCTTCGATATACCTTAATGAACTTCTGCAATCTTCAACATTTTTAAATGCAAGATTGTTATCTGCATACATAATCCTAGCCAATTTTAAAGTTGGCATATTTGGGAACTCTTTTCTAAAATCCCTTGCAATATCACTTTTGCTCTTTGCCAAATAATTTACCTGTTGAATTGGTAAACAAATTCTTCATGATGTAAGCAATAGCTGAAGTTAAAGCCATCGTGCCTATTGCTTTCCAATCAAACACTAAACTACCGGCTTCAACGGTTTGATACACTACGGTAATTACTGACGATAAAACCGCCATAATTAAACCTTTTAAAAAGTCGGTTGAATTAAGATTAAACAATGTACTGTTCATAATTTACTTTTTTGATTTTTTATAAATTGAATATAAGCCACTAATAATGGCTATTAAAGACGCAATAAAAGTTAATACAGGTTGTATTTGCGATAACGATACAACTGCACAGATTCCGCTAATTGCCGTTAATGGTGGTTGGTGTTGATTCATTATATTTTATTTGCTGATGTATCTTTTATAAATAAAGGCGAATAAGTTAAAACAAAATTATCTATAACACTATCGTCAGAACCCCAATTTTGAAGTATTGTATTTGGTACAATCATGCTAAAATTTTCGTTTAAATCATGTGTCCCATTATCAGCATCTACAAACAATAATGAACATTTAACTTCAGCTTCTGTGATATTTCTATTTAATGTAATTGTCCAATAAATCGCGTTACAATCTTTTTCATGTAACAATCCTGTTTTAAATAAAATTAATTTTAAGTAATTCATAAAAAATATTTAATAAAGTATAAAATAAGGTACTCTTTGAACTGTTGTTGTAGCACTCATTGCAACAGATGAAGGTGGTGTTGTAGTGTTATTAACTATCACCGATGAAATTTTTACCCCATTAGTATTAACTGCCGATGGGGGTTCAATAAATCCTGTTTGCATTATTGTACCGCTTGCAATTGTAGGAAGTCCAGAAGCAGCACTTGCTTGATAACCTAAATAATAAGTTCCCTTTGCTAAAAAAAACGGTGTTATTGCTTGAGTTTTCCAAGTGTTTGCAGCACCATCCCAAAAAGTTCCACTATTAGCAGTAAATGTTAATCGTGTTAATGTCCCACCACTTAAGGAATATATTGCCACACCATTATAATTAGACGGAGTTACTGCAAGTGATACTAAACGGTTAAAAAATGCAATCCCTCTAATTGAATCCGAAACATTCCAATTGAATGGATAAAAAGAAATACCTGTTGACGTTAATGCTAATGTAGATGTAACGTTTGAATAAGTGCACCCATAAGGTTCTGCCTTAATTCCGTAACCTACTGTTTGCAATAAGTCAAGATCTGTTTGTTTCAGATTTATTCTATTACTCAATGAAGCAGTATCGCTAATGTTTAATTTACCATTTATCCGTGTGTTATAACTTGACAACATGGTTGTTGTATCACTAATATTTAATTTAGTATTTACTAAATTAGTACGTGCATAATTACTCAACATATTCGCTGTATCTAATGGACTTATACCTGTGCCTGCCATTATACCACTTTGCTGTGTTACAGTTAGAATAGTTGATGGTATTATTGGATGAGCAAATGGAGAACTTTGTGCTGCCTCATATAACAATCTAACGTGAGTATCTGCCGTACTCCACATTAATTGATAATAATCTCCAGCAGCGACATCTAATACATAATTCCAAGTGGCAATTATTGCTGATGCAACTGCTCCTCCAGTTAATACTATTTTGCCCCCACTTCCCACAACATCTATTCCATTTTTTCTTAGCCAAATATCAACTATATCTGTACCACTATTTGTTCGGTCAAATTGCGCTGAAAATTGTATGTTGTAAATGCCAGTATTAGCAATTGTAATTCTTGTTAAATTACTTCCATCACTTACCATTGTTACTGCATTACTCAAATCTGTTATGCCAAACTTCATTGCGTAAGGAGTATTGATGGCAGCAGCAGTTTGGATGGTATTATCTTGGAATGCACCATAATAACCTACTGGTGCTGGATTAGTTCCCACACTATCTTTAATTGCAAATCTATTTGCACCAACAAAATAAATAATTGAATCTTTACCAATAGTTCGAGTTAATCGTTTAACAAATTGATTTGTAGTATCAATGGTTGTTCCACCACTTACCCAAGATGTTAATGGTGCTATTTGTCCACTAGCATCAATGCCTAATGGTTTATATGTTGTTGTATCTGTTATAGATGTCATTGATGCAAATTTATAAAGCCCACCGTCAAATTGAATATTTAAAGCATTGACATTAAAAAAAGGCAAATCTTCGGTATTGCCAAGAAACGATATATTATTATCACTACTAATAACAACATTTGAACTTAATATTGTCTGCCCACTTGTTTTCCAAAAATTACCACCACTACCAATACTATCTTTAAATTGAAAAAATCTTGTGCCATTTTTATAAGCATAAACACTATCATTGCTACGCTTTAAAGAATCAATTTTTAAGTTGATTCTGTTGCTTAAACTTGTTGTATCAGCCGACCCGCTTGTAATAGCCGTCCAAGTTAATGTTTTAGGATTGTAAGCGTAAAACCTAGCGTTGCAACTATCGTAAGCTATCGCACCGCTCTTATTTGTTTTTACAATACTTTTTAACGTAGGTACACCACAAACCGTTGGAATTTGCAAAGTAGAATCAAACGCCATTCTATTCGCACGATAGCCATATTGTGGCATTTCTTGATAAACTTGCGCGTTTACTTTTGCGCTAATAAAAACTAATAAAATTAAAATTACTTTTCTCATATTGGAAAATCACAATTATTAAAATCAGATACCGTTGTTAAATTAAATGTTACCGTTACGCCACTTAAATAATCTTCAAACTTTTCACTTATTGCCGTCCAACTTATTGAAGTATCAATACTAATCGTTCTGTCTTGTCTTAAAGCCATTACGATATCGTTCGCCACACTGTGCATATTGCCTACAACCTCTGTTTCAAATTCGCCTTCAATTCCCGATTTATCAATAAACCAAAATTGTATTTGATAAATCAATTCGCGCCCTACGTTAAAATTTCCCGTGTCCATTACATACGATGCAACAGGTAACAACGGCTGACTATTCCAACCCAACCACTCTACGGGACTTGCAAACCTGGTCTCTTTTATCATTGGATGCGACTCCAACAGATTTTGTATTTTTGTTACTATTTGGTTGTAGGTCATTTTTCTTTTTTACTTTTTCTATAAATTCAAGTTTATAGCCTTTGCTCATATTTTATCGGTATAAAAATGTAAATAATTCTCCAGCTATTGCAACATCGCCTGTCGGTAATGTAATTACGTTTCCGTTAATTTGTATTTTACCTGTATCGCTAGTCGGCCCGTTTACAATTACTTTGCTTAATCCTGATCGTGTTGCAACTAAAGTAGTACGCCCGTAAAGGTCATTAACGTTAAATGTAGTTTCGTTTCCTACGGCTGTATAGTACGCAATCTGTGGCACTGCGTAACTACTTGAACCATTTACCCAACGCGGTGTATTAGGCACGTATTCGCGCCCTAAATAGATAGGCGATGTATAAGCTTTAGCCTCTGGAAATATAACGTCAAGTGCGCTACCGTGATTTAAATATTCATAATATAAAGTATAATTTTCTTGAAGGTATTTTATTAATCGCGTCTTATAAAATTCAGCCATTGACAAATATTTTTGCTCGATTAATTCCATATCGGCACGGCTTGGCGTGTTGCTTTCTTCAGCCGTCTTTTGCAAAAATCCTTTACTAAATAATTGAAACCCCATTATCATAGGAAGCAACGACATAGTAAACCAAACAAGTGCATCGGTTACATAATAATCTAACAAAGTTTTTTCATCATTTGTTAAGTTATCAGCTACAACCCCATCCTGTAAACGTTGATATAATTTACTACCGAGCGCTGGTTGAATGTACATATCACCCGCGACTTTTACCATAGGAAAAATTTGTTTGCCGTCGATGTTATTGCTCGCGCCCGTGCGGTCTTTAAAAAGTTGTTCGGTTATGAAAAGTATGTTTTTACTCATTATTTTGATACCATTAATTTAGATGACCATTTATGCCTACATGAAAAACTATCTCCGTACCAACCACCGCGACGATCCCAAACTGAATAACCCAAACGCTCGCTTAATGTTTCAATATCTGACCTACTCCAAGATTTACCAGCGTTTGACATTTCGCGCATCTTTACACAAAATCTTCTACTCGTTACTAAATCACTATCGCTAAATCCTGTTATCCAATCGTACTTGTATCGTATAAATAATTTTGTTGTTTTTGGCTCGCCCCCTAATTCACTAACAGGTTTTAAAACTTTATATTGTGGCGTTTCATTTACTTTTGATTCGCTAACAACAATTATTTTTTTTTTTACAAAATCAGCAATTATTTCTTCAACTAAAGATGTATCAATTTTTAAATTTTTACCAATAACATCTGGAGTTATATTTTTATCCTTTGTAATTAAATCTAAAACACTTGCTTGAGTTTTTGTTAAATCTTCAGCAAAATTAATTTTATCATATCCAACCTCGTCAAAACCGTAAGTTCCGCAACTTTCAAAATATTCAATCATTCGATCATCTTCGCTCATTGAAAACTTTTGCATTTCGTCGTCGGTCAATGGATTATCGTCTAATCCTAAAAAAGTATTTACATCAGCATCGGTAAAACCAAAACCATTTTTAAGCATCAACCCCGCTTGTTCTTTGGATAGTTTGCCGTTCCCAAACTGACGAACAATTCGCATTACGTTTTGATATTGTCGACCGCTTAAATTCTTTATTGCGTCGTTTGATGCTGGTAATTCTATTGCTTGTTGTACGGGTTGCTCTACAACCGCCGTTGCTCCGTCTGAAGTAACTTGACCAACTTGTAAAGGCTCGCGCCCCATCAACTCACGGATTTCATTTTGCGTTAAATTAGCCACCATAATAGCTTCCGTAAACTCAAATTTTAACGGCTCTAATGGTACAATATTAAATTCCCCAACTTCGCCTTTTAAATTTCTAAAATCAGTAAAAACTTGGTTAAATTCCTCTTGGCGTTCTTGTACGTATGTATTGTTAAATATTTCGTATGCGTCGCGGATTTCAGTACGCCCGCCTAATTGCCCCTCTGTTTTAATTCCAAATAATGATGGCGAAGTAATTTGATGTGATGCAAATATTTCTTGTTGTATTAAATTATTGATGTTTGTAAAATCCTCTTTGGTTAACATCGTCGTTCCAAGATTCTGAATATCGGCGCTATTCTCTTTTGACTTGTTAAACATTATAACAACACGCTTTCCGCTATCGCCTGTAAATTTCTTTAATAAACCTTTCTCAACTTCGCCTTTATGTTCTTCGTTAATTGGGTCGCCATTGTTTAAATTAATTAACGTACTACCAACAAACCCCTGTTTTGCATTTCCTAAAATATGGCGCGATACTTCGATATCGGATTCTATCATATTCAACCCCTGAAAATACGACGGCAACGGATACACTTCGCTCGTTGGGTTGTATTCTCTTTTATAATATATTTGACTTCCTGTTGGATTCTGTGTGCTAAATTGTGGGTATTCGCGGGGCTTTTCTTTCCAATCTAACCAATCGTTTTTTATGTAAAAACAACTTAAATCTTTTGCAACCCTAACTTTACTAAAATCAATATGGTATACCTCGCTTATTTGCCCAATGCGATTCCAGATAACTTGCAAATAATAACCCCTAAAAAGTTCGTCATCCTTTACACATTTTTTTAAAATATCGTTCCAACTTTCGCCTCTACTATTTGCTTTTCCCTTTTCCTCAAACCCACGTCCAAAAATATAAGTAGCCTTCGATTTTACAATTGCCCCATGTTTTGGCGATTCGTTAAAAAGCGATAACAAATATTCTGGATAATTATTTAATTCGCCGTATTCCACATATCCTTTATTTTTCTTTTCAGTAAATACAGGTTGCAAAGCGCGGTCAAATTGTAATACGATATGTTTATACTGATTATCCATTGTACGTTACAAAATTATTTGATTGTTCATTATATTCTGTTGGTGCAAATGTTGTTGATGGGTGTAAATACATGTAACCGTTTTCAACGTTATTTAAACCGCTTGTATTCGTGTTTGTGCTACTTGCTTGCTCATACACTTGATAAGTCCAAAAACCTTCTTCAGCGCCATTAAAACGCGTATTAGTAACCAAAGAAAATTTATTGTATCGCAAAGTAGTAGAAGTATTAGTTGCTACAAATTTAACAACATCCTGAGTAATTCTATTCGTAAATACAAATAAAAAATAAGGATTAGTTAAAACGCAATTTTGCGAAGCATTAAAAAAAACCGTCTGCGTTTGTCCTTTTGTTAAATGTATCATTTTTGTCAGGTTAAACCTTGCATTAAAGATATAAAAAAACCCACCGAAACGCTCGGTAACGGTGGGCTAAGTTTTCATAAGTTATTTATTAAGTACCTGGAGTTTCTAATGCAGACGCAACGCCTGAAGAAACTACTAAAAAATCGTCTGCTTCTTGTGATGAAAACGAAAGTTGATATCCTGAACGGTCTCCTAATGCCGTACCACTTCCACCTTCTGCTGTATCTAAAAATAAACCAAATCCAGCTCCATACATTCTATAAGTACCGTCCATATCTTTGGTAACAATAGTTACTCTATTTTTTGCTAAAGTATTTATAATGTTTCTCGTTGTTGCGCTTCTTGAATTTATAGGAAATGAAACCATGTGCGTATAAAACAAAGTTCCATTTTCTGACGATGCAGTAATATTATTTGAAGCCATAGCCGTAGCACGTGGCACTTCAAATTTATAAAACTTTTTTCCTGAATCTTTGGTCATTGCTGTAACCGTTCCTGAAACTTGAGTAATACGTGTTACTCCAGACGCATCGTAAAGCGCTGAATTTTCTATTAAGTAAATCGCATCAATGCCACCAATTGAATCTCTACAATCTATGGCATATCCGGCTGTAATGTCGCAAGGCATAATTTTAAGTTTTAAAAAAAATGGTGGTGTTTATTTCACCACCATTTTTGTAAAGAATATTGTTATTAAATAGCTGATTTAAACTTCACTGTTTCGTTTGTAAATCCTACGTTCACGCCGACCTTAAAACTTACTTTCGTGCGTATCTCATCGTTATCTTCTGAATACCAAACACGATAGTTGCTTTCTTCGTTTTCCAAATCAACAGCTAACGCCATATTTGAAAGGCTGATTGCGTAAGCATCACCCGTTCCGTTTAAACCATTTACAGGAACAACCTCGATGTTTGTAGCTGGTAATATAAATGATTGTGCGTTTACATCTTGTGGATTGTAAGAGAACATATTTTTCTCTCTGTATGCCAAGATCAACAAACGATACCAATCGTATCCACAAAATATTTTAACATCACCCTTCGCCATAACTTCGGCAGGAACGGCTTTGTAAATTCCTTCAGTAGCCGCTATTACATTTGATGCGCTTATTGTTGATATTGTTGCAACACCTGTAAATCCAGAAACGTTACCATCAACAGGGCTTCCCGCGTCGATTAATTTAATCAATCCGTCGAACTTTGTAAGATTTGCACCGCCCGAACCTGTAATATCTCCTTGCCAAATTGCAGTTTCAATTTGCGCTGCAATACGTGCATTTTTCTTTGCTAAATACGCTTCTAAAAATTGTGCATTTTCAAAAGTAGTATAATTCGAACCAGCTCTTAAAGCCTCTTGCGTAAATTTCGCTTCAAAGTTTTTAACACAAATTGTTTCACTTACTTGAATTTTACCTACCGTAATTGTTCTTTGAGTAAATGTTGTTGTGCCACTTGGAGAATAACCGCAATCATCAGCTTGAAAAACTGCGTCCGTATCCATTAAAGGAATTTGAACCGCTGATTTTGCTTTAGGAATAACGATACCGCCATCCATAATTAATTGCTGTGTCTTTGCTCCGATTACTGCGCTCGTTAATAACGGCTCAATAAGTTGTTTTGTATAATTCGCTAATGTGCCTAATGATAATGCCATTTTATTTTAATTTAAATTTTTATGAAAATAATATTGAGTAATCCTTCTTTTTTGTTTCTGTAAAATTGTTTTTAACTGCAACGTCTGGAGTTCCTGTTGGCGATTCTGCAAGCGTTTTAGTTAAATTCATTAAGCCCTCGATTAATTGAGTAGCCTTATTTAATTTGATTTCGTATTCTGCAAACTTTGTTTCGTACGATGCAAACTTAGATTCGTAAGATGCAAACTTTTCATTAGTAGATGTTTCTAAACTAGAAAACTTTGCTCCCATATCCATTGGCGCATCCATTGGAGGTACAACTGCATCCTCAGGTATTTCGCTTTGTGCTGTTTCAATTTCCATTATCGCTCCATTTTCTCCTACTACGATTAATGTGCCATCACTTAATTTATGCTCTCCAGATGGAGCAGGTACACCAGCAATTGTTACTATACCACCTACTTCTAATGCAGTAATTTCTATTGCTGTGCCATCTTCTAATGTTGCACTAATCATTTTTACAGGTGTTTGCATTGGCTGAGCTACTAATTCAGCAAATTGCTCTTTTAATTTTTGTAAAATTTCTGTTGCTTTCATAATATATTATAGATTTAATCTTCAACAATTGAGTTTAATAATTCTGAAATCTTTTTTAAGGCGTTTTCTTCGGCTGAAATTGGCTCGATATAATCAAATAATCCCTCGACACTAAAGCCTTTGTAATCGCCTCTTTTTATGCTTTGCCAAACTTTTTCATTCTCTACATAAAAACTCCCAAACCAACTTCCGTCCGAGCAACTTTCAAATCCATTCATCGGCATAATACCGCGCTCGCTATCTACTAACCAACTTTCAAACATTGTAACCCCTTTTACTTTTTGCTCAGGATCGTGCATTAAATTAACATGGTTATTAAAGTTTTTCTTTGCCCATTTTATCGCTATGCTTTTAATTGTTTCCGCTGAAAATTTAACATAATGTTCGCCAAACTTTTCGTTATTACGGTATATCAATTCATCTGCCAACATCAACGCACCTGATATAATCCTCTTTTCTTCGCTTAAAATTGAAAATGCAAATTGTTGCGCAAACTTTTTACCTATGCCTTCGAGTTGATTAATTACATCTTCATTATTATCATAGTGCTTTGTAATTCCTAAATCTTTAATTTTTTGCACTTTTGCGCTATTGCTTCCTGTGGCGTAAACTCTATTTTTAGGAATACCTAAATTTTCAGCAACGCCCAACATTCCCTCAACATCGTTACGCGCCGAAATGATATAAACAATATCGCCTTCGGCAATTAAACGCTTTGCAAGTTCTTTGCCTCGTTCCGTGCTTAATGTATCGTCATAGTCAATAGATATTTTAACCCCTGCAAAATGTTGTTCCCATAAACTGTTACAAATTGCAACGGCTTGCTCACTTTCTTTGCCTTCATCAATTACATATTTTATACAACGTTGTAAAAAATCGGTTTCATGTTCACCTTTAGACGGCTCAATAAATTGGTCATTAAAAGCCAAAAAATCTTTTTTAATTGCAGGTGCATCGACAAGCGCGATGTAGTCAACCATTGCCTCGTCGTTTAAGTTTTCACTTATTTTTAATTCATAAATTGGTAATGTCATAATTTTTAATTTATACGTGATGCTCTATTTAATCTGTTTATTCGTTCCTGATTTCCGCTAACATCGGATTCTACAACATAAGCGCGCGCCGTTGCTGATGCTAACTGATTAACCTGTGCGCCATTAATCATTTGTGTATTTAATTGGGGCGGTAATGGTGGGGCGATTGATGGAATATTTCCGCTACTCGGAACGCTACCGCCACCCCCACCTCCTGGAACTTTTACTGATAAAATATTTTTAATGTTTTTAATACCTGATGCAATTGCAGCACCTGCTGCAATACCTCCTAATACTGGACCAACAATAGGAATATTTGCTAATGATGAAAATGCCTTTGTTGCTGCTAAATATGTATCAATTGTAGCCTGAGCAACTGCAAACGCTTTTCCTGCTTTTGTTTGCTTGCCTACTAAATCCGATAAACTACCAAGTAATGCACTTATTTTTGTTAAATTATTTTCTCGCGCTTCCTTTTCAGCTTTATCGAGTGCTATTCGTGCGTCCGATTCCTCTTTTTGTTTTTTGGTTTGTTCTTCTTCTAATTGTTTTTTTACTTCATATTGTTGTTTGCGCGTTTCATTATTTTTAGCAATTCTTTCTTCTTCTTTTTTCTGCGCTTCATCTAACTTTTTTTGTTCTTCTTCATCACGCTTTGCATTTATTTCATCTTGTTGTATTTGAAATTGATTTCCTAATTCAATTCGCAAAGCATTTTTTTGTTCTTCGCTTAATTTACTTGCATTAATTCTTTTGATATTATTTGTAAAATCTAAATTTAATAACGCTTCAGCCTTATCATTTTCGTTCTTTATTGAGTCAGTAAAATTCTTATCCTGTAAAGTCCTTAATTCGTTTGCGTAATCTTCATTTAATTTCTTTAAATCTTCCTGAGCTTTTTTTGAGTTTTCTCTTATCCTATCGTTATGCTCATTTGCTTTTTGAACGGCATTATTATTTGCCGTTGTCGTTTCTGTTGCAATTTCTACATTATGCTTTCTTTGTAATTCAACCCTATCAATTAATGATTTATTTAAGATTGCAGTTTGCTCATTTGCATATTTTAAAGATTCCGTTGTTGTTTCCTGTTGCTTTTTTATTACTTCATCACTCGCGCCTGCTTGCTTTAAAGATGCCAAAGCGTTTTTATTTTTCTCAAATGTATTTAATGCCGTTTCTCTGGATGCATTTTGTGTGGCTATCTTTTCATCTATTAATTTTAATTCAAGCGCTCGAATTGATTTCGTCGTTTCGCCGTTGGCTTTTGCCATTGCCAGTTGATACGATTGCGCTCTTTGTAGTTCATCGCTTGCCTTTGCAGTTGCTTTCTTTTGTTGTTCTAATGCGTTTGCATTTTCTTTAACCGCCTTTGCATTTTCTCGAGCCGCTTTTGCGTTGCTCATAAAATAAGACGTGAGCGCAACAATACCAGCAATTAAAGCGGCTATAACTACAACAATAGCACCAACAGGATTTGCAGCCATTGCAGCATTCCATAACCATTGTCCAGCAGTAACAATCTTTTGAACTATTGAAAACGATTTAACAACCGCTCCTAAATTTTTAAAAGCATCTTTTGCCTCCAATACTGAATTAACTCCTTGACTTAAAGCCATTGCTGAATTAACTCTTAAAAGCACTTTTTCAACGTCTTCGCTCTCGCTACCCATTAAACCCATTGCGCCCTGTACTGCACTAAATCCACCGGCAACACCTTGCAATGCACTTCCAAATGCTTTAAACTTTGCATCGGGGTTGAATGCGTCTGCCATAGCTTTTGCGTCGCCGATACTATCTTTTAACCCCGCTACTTTTTTAGCCGCTTTTACCGCTTCGTCGGACGTATCGCCAAACTTTTCACGCATAGCAATTAATTCAGCTGTCGCCTCTTTTAATTGGGATTTAATTGAGCCTACCGATTTTGTCGCTTCGCTACCGTCTACCGTTATTTTTACGCCTACTTCTGTCGTTGTTGCCATTAATATATTTTTATTTCAAAACTTGTATTACCTAATAACTCGTCTGTTAAAATACCGTCTAATAAAGTAAATAAATCTAATCGTGTCGACGTTCCATATTGCATATTAAAAACAAAATCTCCGTTTTTTGATTGGTTGTTGCCTATTATAATAAACATTGTTGAAGCCGTCCATAATGAAATATTGCTATCAATTCTATATTGACCATTTGTTGTCCTTGCAGTTGTTAGCGTCGCGCCTGTTGTATTTTCAAATATATCAATCGTTGGTGCGCTCGTTCCTACTTGTGATATGTTGCCCTTAATAACTTTATTAGGCACGCCAACCCAACCGCTCGCGTCGTTATATTGTAACGTCGTTCCTGTCGTACCCGTGATATCTAACCATTGCCCATTAAATTCATCAAAATATTTTATAATCATTTTAATAAGTTGTATAGATTACTCGTAATAATTGCACCTCGCAAAGTTCATTTTCTGCATAATCCACTATTTTATAAAGGCGATATAAAACCCCATCAATCCAGATAAACTTTGTAAAATCCAAAGTGTTAATATCGCGCTCCGTTAATTTCATTTTACACGTTACTAATCTGCTATCCTTGTCGGTGATTTCTGCAAAGTATGGTGAGTAATAAGTGTTGAATAAATTGTTTGATAGCAAACCAGAAGCCAAAGTGAAATTGATTTCTTTAGGCACTCCGAAATTTAAATCAGCACCCGCGTTAAATGGGTCGTCTAAATGTCCAGCGTAACCATAAGCCGTTGTTGATGTTAAAACGTTTGTATCATTTAAATAAATATTCCAACTTGTACGCGATGTAATTTTTTTTGCTTGCATGATTCGAACATTGTGTTCAATCATTTCTTCAGTACCATTGTTTAACTTGTAAATTGCTGGGAAAATCTTATCGTTATTGGTGTAACCAACTAAAGGAGTTGCACTAAAAATTACATCTGTTGTGCTTGTATCCTTTGCAAATTCTAATTGGTTATCGAATCTATAATCGCCGTACCCTTCAACATATTTTTTGCGATATTGCTCGTTAAAATAATCCGCATCTTGCTTAAATTTTATGTCGTAATAACGAGCGTTGATTTCGCTCATTGGCTTAATCTTTATTACTTGACTGCGGTCTACTTTGTCGCTCCAATCATTATAACTCGCACGATCTAAATCGTAAAAATCAACATAAGGTTCAATGACTAATTTTTTATCGGTAAATCTGTCTTCGGTTACCATTAAATTGAACATCTTTAAAATAGATGCAAAGAAATCTTTTTGTAAAACGTTCTGCGGTAATGAACCATTTACCAATAAAAAATCGTCATATTGTGCGGTTACTAAAATAGGATTGTCTGTTAAAATATTTACATTGCTATTGTTTAAAGTAACATCAATTACCGCTCCGTCTGTGTCATAAATAGCTAAACTCATGTACCAATAATCGCCTGTGTTAAACGTTACAGGGATGCGCGGAAATCTCAAAGAAAAATTATAAGATGGCTCAACAGATAAACCAATAGTTGTAGCAAAACCACCAAATCTTTTGTTTGTGTCTTGATAAGCTAAAACGTTGTTTTTATAAATTTGCAATGTCGCATAAGCATAACGAAACGGAAGCGACGCAACGCTGTTTCTAATTTTATACGTGCCTCTTAAATTAACATTAAATACACCGCTAAACGCTTGCGCAGGCGTGTAAGTAAATGTTTTATTTGCTGAATTAGTAAACAAATCGTTTACAATATTTGAATGAACCAAAAATTGTGATGGGCTTAATGTTAATGCTTCGGGATTAATTGTGCTTTCAAATATTTGTTCACGGTTATATTTAAGCCTTACCTGATTATTAGGTACAATTAAACGCTTAAAAAAGTTTGTGTTAAAAAAATCCGATTCCCAAGTATAACCCGCGTTTGTTATTATTTTATTTATGTATTCCTTTACAAAAAAAGCTGGTCGAAATGCTGTGTAAAAAAATGATTTCTTAAAGAAATCTAGATTTGATACAGGCGAAACATTGCCATAATCAATTAAAGGGTAATAATAACCCTCTCCAGCGGTTGCATTATCCCAACTCGCTAAAATGTTTGTGGTGTTATATTCATGGTTGTAATCACTAAAATCTAAATCAGTTAATTTACTTGCACCTAACTTTGAAAAAAAACCTCCTAGCTCTCCAAATAAAGCAATTTCATATTCTACATTTTGCCCATCAACAATAATTTCAAGCAATCGCATAACGCCCTTAATAACTTGCATGCCATTTACTTCAATTCGTGCCTTTGCTGATTTACTCGCGTTAAAATTATAACCAAAATTTGGCGCACTATCAACCGTGTAATTTGAATTTGCAAACTCAAATATATTACCGAGCAAACGATTGTTTTTAGCAGTACCGGGCAATACGATTGTTTTAGTAAAGTTTGTCGTTTTGCTATCTAAATTATTAAGGTCGTCTATTGAATAATTAATCATTTGCGAGAAACCCGCAGTAATATCCAACTCATTATCTTCAATAAATATCCTTGTCATCGTTTAAAATTAAAGCGTGTTTGGTTTAAATCAATATCAATTTCCAACGGTCTTAACCTATTATTTGTATAAGTTGAATATTCGTAATTTGTATTCTTAATTGTAACAGGATAATAATTGCCGTCAATCTCCGCGTATATCTGTGGACTAACAATTAATTCCGCTAACCATACATATTCTGCATCGCTTGGAAAATCCATTGTTAATTTATAACTATGATTTGATTTACTGCCGTAGTTTATTTTGCTTTCGTTGTATACATTATTCGCATCGTAATAATTAACGCTTGAATTATTTAATGTGTAATTACGTTGCTCAAATGTTTTGCGCTCTACGTCCATCGTAAGACGCGAAGCAAGGTTAAAACGTGCCGTGTCAAACATCCCAAAGGCGTTAATAAAATAAAGATTTATAGTTGTGTAATTGGGGTTGCAATCAATATCAACACGAATACTTTTTATAATTGCATCATCTAAAAGTTTTTCTACAATATAATATTTAACATTTGAATCTATAAAATTTGCACCACCACCTGTAGATGCAATACTATCATTAATTGCCTTTACTCCTAAATCGTGTTGAGTCCATATTTTATTATAACCTTCTGGGTCTGAATATGTAGCGATTAAATTATTAGAATAACCATATTTTTTAAATGTAAAAAATGAGTTATCTCCAACGAAATAAAATGGTATTAAAATCTTATCAGTTAATTTTGCTTTAATAGTTAAAGGTCTATTTGTAAGCCAATTATTTACTTTTTGCCCTATGTTTATTTGCCTACGCTTAAATAAAGGCGCTGAATAATTATAAGCCGTTACATTACCAGATGCAAGATTTAAAAAAGTTGTTCCGCTGTAATCTTCGCCAACTCTTATTTGATAAATTTTTTGGTTTAATGTATCACTTTGATTTAATATTGTTGAAGTTGCACTATTAGAAATTTGTGGATTAAACCATCCATAAGTAATTTCATTGCTCACTACAGGCATCGCATCAAAGTAACCGCGACCATTTGAAGGTTCTGGAAATACTTTTGTTCGTACCAATTGCACTCCATCAACAAAGACATCAAAAACATATTTAAAATCTACTTGTCCCGAATTGCTACTATAAGCAATCGACCAAAGATTATCTTGAGCGGATGGATAGCCCGAAGGATTTATTAATGTTATACTCATTTAAAAATATTAATTGTTATTGTTTTGCCTATCGCTTCGCCTAATTCCTTTTCAAAGCCTTCTAAACTTTTTTTAATTGTAGGCTCGATAAAATTTCTACGCTTTATACCGTATGCCTTTATATTATAAATCAATGTGTTTAAACTTCTATCAAAATCGCTTATCTTTTTAAACTTGCGCTCTATTCCTTTTGCCCCATATTTTTTTACGTCCTTTGTTCTAACCTTTGCTTTTCCTGAACGCAACCAATTTGCGATTGATTTGCGACCCTCTGGGCTCATTGTATAAGTATTCTTAAACTTGTAGGGACTGTTTGGCGCATTTTTAGAACTTACGGCACCCTTTACGCCCTCATCAACAAATTTTGCATAATCAGCAAATCTAATATTTAAAGTTGCTTTGCTTCCTGTTTGCACAATTTCATAATCCACATTTTCAATATTGCCAGATGCAATAATCTTTTTACTATTTAGTTGCTCTAACCAAACGTCTTTAAACAATTCCGCACGTTCAATCAATAAAACATTTATTTCATTTGCCGTTACTTCGCTAAAATTAAAACTACCAACGCTACCGACAAAGCCGTTATCTAAATTTATCTTTTGCGATTGTGTTATATTAATTGGCATATTTCTTTAATAGTTTTTTCTCTTGTTCGTTATCTAATTCGCGCTTCATTTTTAAATAACTCAAATCATTTAAGAATTGATACACGCCTAAATCCCAAGCCTCATTTATGCTAATACCTTCAAATTCCGATACCATTTTGCAGTTATAAAGCCATCCGTAAACTCTGCTAAATTCATCAGCACTTGCTCCACTTTCGCTTGATCCGTTGCTATTGTTTTGAAATAAGTAGCTGAAGCCTGAATTGATTTGCTGAAAACTGCATAAAAAAAAACACACGATTGATACGCAACCTCAAAATCTATATCGAGCATATCTTCGGCTACTTGTTTATGATTCTTTTCTTTGCGCTTTAAACCTTTAATAGTAAACTTTAAAGGCGTGCACATTGTAGCCATAATCTTGTGTAGGTTGCCGATTACATCCTCGCTATACGTCGCAAGTTCAACATAACGCCCCGCGTTCATTGGTGGCTTTGCTAAATCGTATTCAAGTAAATACAATCGACCTTTTACCGCTACATATTTTTGCGGTTTCTTTTCGTCAAGTTCTTTGCCGTACTTTTCAAACTTTTCGTTAATGCTTTTACATAACGAATTAAACTTTTTTAAAGGCATTGCATTAACCTTTGATTCGCTTAACCCTGTAAATTCTTGAACCAACAACGCTGATTTTTCAGCCTCGTTAATATCCATTAAGCTAATCTTGTAAAGTTCTTGAAACTTCGAAATAGTTACCTTCATAATATAATATAGATTTTTTTAAAAAAATTAGATGAAGCGATAAACTCCAGCGTGTTTATAATTGTTTTTGCATTTATTCGCTAAAGCCAAAGCATTAACGCAATCGTCGTGAAATCCTGTTGGCGCGTTATATCTTACACCGGTTGCCGTATATTGATATTCAAATATCTCTAATTCCGATTTAATTTCGTTGTCTGGATAAAATATTTCGCGTTTGTGAATTGATGAAGCTAACGCTTCCATAAGTTGTTGTTTACTTGACGATGTATATTTAAAACCGTGCATAGCGTTAAAATGGCGTTGTAAATCTTCGGTTATCGCATCGCCTACGCCTGTGCTATCAATTACTACCGGTTTGCTTTTATCAATCCTTAAAATCGTTTCTTTTGTTTGCGCCCAATCTTTTTGAAAGCGCTCATAGTGTGCGACGTGTCCGTTTACATCTAAGCCTATTACAACCGTATAATCAAAGGACTTTGCCAAATCTATTCCATAATACGCCACAGGTAAAATGCTCAATGGTCGGACGCAGTCGATAATGTGCTGATTGCCAAACGGATTAGAAGCATTTTCCATAGCGTTTGCCATGTACTCTTGCTCAAATACCGCAGCGGGTAATTGTGTTTTTGCGTCGTCTATTTCGGTCCTATCAATGTAAGGATTATCGTAAGTACTAAACTTAAATGATTGCCAATCGTTGCCATCAGCTTTCATAAACAATGAGTAAAAGTAATTCTTACCTTTTGGCGTTGATACAAACAGCGCACGACCTTTATAATCCGTTAAGGTAGGTCTTATTGAATTTAGCCACCCATCCTCTAGATTAGGAATAAATGAAGCCTCGTCTATAATTACTAAATGGAATTTACGCCCTCTTAAATTGTCCAGCCGTTCGCCTGTAAAAAACATTACGTTGCCATCGTTGGGAAACGATATCGTTAAATCACTTTTGTTATTTTCGAAAGGAATTGTTTTTACTAGCTTATTAAAAAAGGTTTTTGCTAGTTGGTAGGTGGGAGTAATGTATGCAACGCTATTGCCCTTAATCGCCTCAAAGATTATTTCTAATTGTGCTAACTCCGATTTACCAAACCTTCGCCCACACATAACAACCCTAAACCGCGAAGCGCAGTCGAAGATTTTTTGTTGATTAACGTGTAACTCAGGAATTGGAATTTGCAAGTAATAAATTTATTACAAAAATAGGCAATGCGCCGTAGATAGTAAACAATAAATCGTTTATGTCTGGAGTGCCTTTTCCACTCACATAATCATAAACCTCTTTTAAAGTTCCAATTGCTATAACTACAACCATTGCCCACAAATCCGATACAAATAATTGAGCAATTAAGAATATTAGAAATCCCGCTATAAAATGGTATTGTTTATCTATTGGCATAATTAAATGTTATTTACAATTTTGTCAAATATCTTTCTTATTGCCCATTTAACAGACTCATAGGCAATTAAAATAATTATTATTTTATACATAAAGTGTAGCCCATAATAAGTT
>Ga0114979_10000429_pt1 | contig 27987 bp, 20 predicted proteins | sample S_140625_EF_Meta_FD_87315 | JGI IMG/M metagenome (GOLD analysis project Ga0114979, IMG submission 87315) | Freshwater microbial communities from Lake Simoncouche, Canada to study carbon cycling - S_140625_EF_MetaG | ecosystem: Environmental > Aquatic > Freshwater > Lake | place: Lake...
ACCTGGTTCCTGCCGCGCATGGTGGGCGATGTGCGAGCGCGGGCACTCATCATGATGGCCGACAAGATCCCGGCCCGCGATGCCCTGCAATATGGGCTGGTCTGGAAGGTGATTGCTGACGATGCGCTGATGAGTGAGGCGCGGGCGTGTGCGGCACGCCTGGCTTCGATGCCGACCCGCGCCTATGACCTGGTCAAGCAGGCGCTGGCTGCAAGCTCCTCGAATGGACTGGCCGAACAGCTCGAGCTCGAGGCTCGACTGCAGGGCCAGGCGGTCCGTACTGACGACCATCGCGAAGGCGTCACCGCCTTTCTCGAAAAACGCCCGCCGGTTTTCACAGGCCGATAAGCTGCCCGCCATTCCTGCGAACCCGGTTGCGACGATCAGTCTAGGGTTCAGGCCGACCTTTATTCAGCCAGGATTTTTCAAACTCATTCAAGGAGACCCAGCATGTCAGAAAAAACGGTACTGTCAGCCGTCAGTAGCGGCGTCATGACGATCACCCTCAATCGCCCCGAGGTGCTCAATTCACTGAATATGGCCCTGCTGGCTGATCTGCGCGAGTCGCTTGCTGCCGCCAAGGCCGATGCCTCGGTGCGGGCGGTACTGCTGACCGGTGCCGGCCGCGGCTTTTGCGCCGGCGCCGATCTGGGTCAGACCGGCACTGAACGCGGCAAATCGGACGTCGAACAGAGCCTTCGCGAGAAATATCATCCGATCATTCTGGCGATGCGCCAGTTTCCCAAGCCGATCGTCGGTGCAATCAATGGTGTGGCCGCGGGCGCCGGTATGAGCATAGCGCTGGCCTGCGACATCGTGCTGGCCGGCGAGTCGGCGGCCTTTTTGCAGGCCTTCACCAGGATCGGTCTGGTGCCCGACTGCGGCAGCACCTGGTTTTTGCCCCGCATGGTGGGCGATGTGCGGGCACGGGCACTGATCATGATGGCCGACAAGATCAGCGCCCGTGACGCCCTGCAATACGGACTGGTCTGGAAGGTTCACGCGGATGCCGCGCTGATGGACGAAGCCCGCAAGAGCGCCGAATGGCTTGCGCAGATGCCCACCCGCGCCTACGACATGATCAAGCAGGCGCTGGCTGCGAGCCAGGGCAACGGCCTTGGCGACCAGCTCGAAATCGAAGCCATGCTGCAGGGCCAGGCGGTGCGCACGAAGGACCATCGCGAAGGTGTGACCGCGTTTCTCGAAAAGCGTCCGGCAAAATTCATCGGGGAGTAACGCGGGCGGCCTCAGTCCTCGAAAGGCAGGCCGATATAGTTCTCGGCCAGCGAGCGCGACGCGGCCTCGGAATTCACCAGATAGCTCAGTTCGGCTTCCTGGATCCGCTGGCCGAATCCGCCGCTGTCAGGAAATCGGTGCATCAGCGTGGTCATCCACCATGAAAAACGAACCGCTTTCCAGACGCGCTCAAGGCAGCGGCGCGAATAGTTTTCGAGGACGGCCGTGCTGCCATCGCGATAGCGTTCGGTCAGACCGCGAGCAAGCAGCCTGATATCGGCCACCGCCAGGTTCAGGCCCTTGGCGCCGGTGGGTGGCACGATGTGCGCAGCATCGCCAGCCAGGAACAGCGCGCCATGGCGCATCGGCTCACATACGAAACTGCGCAGGGGTGCGATGCTTTTTTCAATCGAGATGCCGGTGATCAGTCCGGCGGCTGCGGGCGGATCGAGCCGGCTGCGCAGTTCATCGAAGAATCGATCATCCGGCCAGTCTTCGAGCTTTTCATCGAGATCGCATTGCACGTAGTAACGGCTGCGGGTTGCAGACCGCATGCTGCACAGCGCAAAGCCGCGCGGATGATTGGCATAAATCAGTTCATGCGAGACCGGCGGGGTATCGGACAGCACACCGAGCCAGCCGAAGGGATAGACCCGTTCGAAGCTGCGCAGCACCGACGCCGGAATGCTGGCGCGCGACACGCCGTGAAAGCCATCGCAGCCGGCGACATAGTCGCAGCGCAGAACATGAGGCTGGCCATCGCTGAGATAGCGCACCCGCGGCGAGTCGGTCTCGAGTCCCTCCAGCCTGACATCGGTCGCCTGATAGACGGTGTGCAATCCGGCCTTTTGACGGGCATCCATCAGATCGCGGGTCACTTCGGTCTGGCCATAGACGGTGACGTGTTGCCCGGTCAGGGCCTGCAGGTCAATGCGGTGACGCGTGCCGTCAAAGGCCAGCTCGAAGCCGCCATGCGCCAGTCCCTCGGCATGCAGCCGGGCGCCGACACCCGCCTGATCGAGCAGTTCGACCGTGCCGGGCTCGAGAACACCGGCGCGGATTCGACTGAGTACATGCTCGGCGCTCTGACGCTCGAGGATCACTGCATCAATGCCGGCCCGATGCAGCAACTGGCCGAGCAGAAGACCGGATGGCCCGCCGCCAATGATGGCAACCTGTGTCCGCATGACGCGCTCAGACATCGAAGAAGACCGTTTCATGATCGCCATGCATGCGGATATCGAAGCGATAGGTCACACCGCCGGCTTCGTCGATGCGCTGTGCGATCAGGGTCGGGCGGCGCTCGGGCGCCACTGAATCGAGCACCGGGTCGCGGGCATTTGCGGCTTCCTCATCGCTGAAATAGATGCGGGTGAACACATGGCTGAGCAGACCGCGCATGCTGACAATCACGTCGATATGCGGCGCCTGGCCGTCCGGCGTGACCCCCGGCTTGACCGTGCGAAATTCGTAGGCATTGCCAGGCAAGGTGCCGGTGCCGACGCGACCGAAACCACTAAAGCCACTGGCTGCGATCTCATCAGTGCTGCCCGGATAACGACCCTGTGCATCAGCCTGCCTGATCTCGATCAGCGCATCGCCGATCGTTTCATTGTTGCCATCGAAGACCTGACCGGTCAGCCTGATCGCCAGACCCGCAGTGTCGGGCCGCGCCAGTACCGCACCGAAGAGGCTCGACAGTTCATAGCCGTATTGCCGGGGCACCAGACCATAGGCAAAGAAAGGTCCGACGGTCTGGGACGGCGTTTGACCTGCGGGCGTCATGGCTGGCCCTGCATCGGGGTGGCACGCGCACCGCGCAGCACGATATCGAACTCATAGCCGAGCGCCCTGCCCGGCTCGGTGTGATCGAGTGAAAACCCGGCAACCAGGCGGCTGCGAATGCCTTCCGGGGTGCACTGATAGATTGGGTCGAGCTCGAGCAGCGGATCGCCCGGGAAATACATCTGCGTCACCAGCCGACTGGCGAAATGCAAACCGAACAGCGAGAAATGAATGTGGTTCGGTCGCCAGGCATTGTGGTGATTGCCCCAGGGGTAGGCCCCCGGCTTGATCGTGACAAAGCGATAGCGCCCCTGCGAATCGGTCAGCGTTCGGCCTGCGCCCAGAAAATTCGGATCGAGGGGTGCATCGTGCTGATCAGTGCGATGAACATAACGGCCAGCGGCATTGGCCTGCCAGATTTCGACCAGAGTGTCGGGTACAGGGCGGCCGGCATCATCGAGCACCCGTCCGGTCACGATGATTCGCTCACCGATGGGTTCGCCGTTTTTCAAGGCGTTTCGGGTGAGATCGTGGTCGATGTCGGACGCCGAATCATGGCCATAGACCGGCTGGGTCAGTTCGCCAAGCGATGCTTTCAACGGCACCAGGGCATGGCGCGGCGCGCGGGCGACGCTCGACTTGTAGGGCGGATGCAAATAAGGCGGCTGGCTCTGCCAATCACGGGGACTCAGTGCGAATGGCGACTTTTCAGGCGAGGTCATCAGTCGGTTCCGGGTGAAAGAAAAGGATACGCTAAGGCCAGGCTAGGGCATCAGATCGACGGTGCCGCTCACGCTCACCACGACCTCGGACTCACCGCCATCAGTCGGCACCGGTGGTGGCGCTGAAGCCGCCATCGGCATGGCTTCGGCGCTGCGTCCCATATAGACCGGCCTTGGCTGAAAATTGCCACCCGGTCGCAGCGACAGATCGCGAATCTGATATGACTTGAAGCCGAATGCAGTCGCCGCTTGTGTTGCCTTGGTCTGGAAGCTCTTTGCAGCCTCCGACAGCAGACGGTCCTCTTCGATGCGCCGGCGCTCAGACGACAGGCGGAAGGTCACACTCGAGAGCTGCATTTTTTCAGAGAGTCGCCCGGTGAGCTGCGACAACTGCTGCAGCATGCGCGATTCGAGTACGACCTCGCCGCGAACACGCCAGCCGTTGGGCTTGCCTTCGCGGGTAACGTTGGGAAAGGTCGACAGCGACCCGAGACGCGCCCGCACGCCCTCGACACGACGAGCCTCTGCAATGGCTGTGTTGAGCTGTGATACCACCGCCTCATTGATCGGGGCAAGTTGCTGTCCGTCGCGATCGACCGCGAGCACGACCACCATCTCGTCATTGGCAATCGTGGCGCTTGCCATGGCATCGAGCTGCAGGGTGGGTGCGGCCGCGACCGGTTCGGCGCCCATCAGGCCAAGCACCAGACTGGCAGCACAGGCGGCAGCGACGCGAGCGGCCAGCACGGCAAGGTGTCGGTTCGGATTCATCGCGAAACTCCATGAGAATGAAAGTCGGACCAGGAGGGAATCGACTCGCTTGCCGGATAGGCAATGCTGGTGGCGGCCTTGATGCCACGCAAGACCGCCGCAGCAGTGACCGAGGCCGCCGCCGCTGCCATCACCACCGGGTGCAGCGTATTGCCGGTGCGACCAGTCGACAGTCCAAAAAGCGTATCGCCATCGAAGGCGGTATGCACCGGGTTGATGGTGCGGGCCAGCCCATCGTGGGCGCATTGCGCCAGTTTTCGACATTCCGCCTTGGTGAGCATGGCGTCGGTGGCCACACAGCCGATCGTGGTGGCGCCGCCCGGCATCAGCCGCTGCGGCAAGTCGCCTGAAAGCAGACTCTCGGTCGTGTTGCGAAGGCGCTTGCCGTCGGGCGTGCGGGCACCGGCAATTGGTAGAGCGGTCTGAGGATCGATGACATCACCGATGGCATTGACAGCCACAAGGGCCGCAACCGTCACACCCGAAATCCGCAATGAGGCCGATCCGATACCACCGCGCATCGACTGCCCGATACCCCAGAGCTTGCCGACGGTCGCACCCGCTCCAGCACCGACCGAGCCCTCGGCCGGCGGCCGGGTCGATGCCGCCTCGCAGGCCGCACGCCCGGCACGCGCGTCCGGGCGGATTGACGGGTCGCCAAGCAGAAGGTCGAACAGAATCGCTGCCGGCACGATCGGCACACGCACCGGCCCGACAGCCAGCCCCACACCGCGCTCTTCCAGCCAGGCCACAACGCCACTGGCGGCATCCAGCCCGAAGGCACTGCCCCCGGACAGCAGCAGCGCATGGATGCGTTCGACCGAATTGATCGGGTCGAGCAGATCGGTTTCGCGGGTGCCCGGTGCTGCGCCCCGCACATCGACGCCCGCCACGGCGCCTTCGGGCGTCAGGATCACGGTGCATCCGGTTGCGCGGCGGGAATCGGTGTAGTGACCGACCGACAGTCCGGCGACATCGACGATGCTGTCGCGCGAAGGCGTACCAGCGGCGGACGCGGCCAGGGTCGAGGCGTTTGATGTCATCCCGCGACTGTACGCAATCTGGCCAGATCAGGCATCCCGGCCGGCTCAACCGGCGAGCCGATTCCTTGCAGTCGGCCGACATTGATCGAATTTACGATTTGTCCGCTCACACTGCCCGCGACGGCCTTTCTGCCCAGACATCGACTGCAGGTGGCGACGACCGGGCAGCGGTGAAACCCTGCTTCGGTCGCTCGGGTTCATTTTGTACCGAAGAGCCGATCACCGGCATCGCCGAGACCGGGAAGGATATAGCCATGCTCGTCGAGTTGTCGGTCGATCGCGGCGGTGTAGACCGGCACATCGGGATGCGCTTCGTGAAAGCGGGCCAGGCCCTCAGGCGCGGCGAGCAGACAGACAAAGCGGATGCTGCGAGGATGCGTTTCCTTGAGCCGGTCGACGGCGGCCACCGCAGAATTGCCGGTGGCGAGCATCGGATCAATCACGATCGCATCGCGGCCCTGCATATCGTGCGGCACCTTGAAGTAGTACTCCACGGCGACCAGCGTCTTGGGGTCGCGGTAAAGACCGATATGGGCGATCCGAGCACCGGGGATCACCTGCAGCATGCCGTCCAGGATGCCTGCGCCAGCCCGCAGGATCGACACCAGCACCGTCTTTTTGCCGTCGATCAGGCGTGAGCGCATGGTCTCGAGCGGTGTCTCGATCTCGACCTCATGCATTGGCATTTCGCGAGTGACTTCGTAGGCCATCAGCATCGACAACTCGCTCAGCAGGCGACGAAAGCTGCTGGTGCTGGTTTCCTTGCGGCGCATCAGGGTGAGCTTGTGCTGCACCAGCGGATGGTCAATCAGGTGAATGTCACGCGGCATGCTGGTCTCTTGAAAATAAATCGGGGTCAGATGAGAGTTTGCGAGCGCTTCAAAATACCGTTCCGTCGCTGATCACCCGAAACGGAGGCTCGCCGCCACGCCGGGCCTGAGCCAGTTCGCGCCCTGCGGCCCAGGTGCCGCCTTCCAGGACCGCGGCCAGCGGCATCGTGTCGGCGACCGGTCCGAGCTGTGCCCGGACCCGAGGCGCCAGCAAGTCGATCAGGGCCACCGTGAGCGCCCGCCATTCAACGATCGGCTCGGCCCCAGGCGAAAGCGGCCGATCGAAAGTGGTCGCATCGCGCGCGCTGATGACACCGGTGTCGACCAGCAAACCGCCGTTGCGATATTCGGCAAGGCCTGTGAGCGCATCGAGCCCGTCGACCTTCACGCCGGCTGCCTCGAAGGGCTCGAGCAGCGAATAAGTGAGCCATTGCGAGAGCTTGTGAAAGGGTACCCAGGCTGCGGTCTCGCCGGTCCCGCCGGCCTGAGGGTGACGCCAGGTATCGCCGAGGAAAACACCGCTCATTGTCGCGCCATGTGGCCAGATACTGCCCATTGACTGCAGCACCGCGCTCAGAATGTCGTGGGCCTCGATGCGCCGCTCACCGACACGCGAATCGACCGGCATCAGCGCATCGAACAGTGCACCCGGTCGCGCTGACGCACCGAACCAGTCGGGCTGCTTGCGCATCGCGTCGCCCAGGCGTTTGAGCAGATCCACCCTGCCCTCGAGTCCGACCAGCGGATTGTCGGCGCGGACCTGAAAGGCTGCGGCCAGCGCCGGGATGTCAAGCGCTGCCAGGCCCTTTGCATCGACACGAAGCGGTGCTTTGGGATCGGATGAGAACAGTCCGGCCTGAAAGGCCCGCAAGCTGGCAATCCCGAGCCCCTCGGATCGTCCGGCCGCTAAACCGCTATCGGTATCGGTGTAACGCCAGGCGCCGCCGGCACCGGCATCGAGCAGAACCGCGACCACCGCCAGATCGATACGCGAACGCGCTACTTCGATCGCGTCGCCGCAGGCGCTCAGCTGCGCGAAGAGGCTGCCGGCACGATCGAATCCACCCGCCTCGAAATGCCGCCATCGACTGTGGTAGGGCACGATCAGATCGGGATAGCGCCGGCGGGTGATCGCTGCAACCTGGTCGGCAGCATGATCGAGCTGCCCCGCGGACACGGTGAACCAGCGCGACTCACCGGCTAAAGCACAGCCCAGAATGTTCGCGCATCGCTCTCGAATCGCGGCGCTCGAGAGCAGTTGCTGCGGTGTCGTCACAGGCTGCGGCCTTTTGTCTGCTCGAGATCCGATGTCTGCGCCAGACTGCCGTCAGTAAAATAGCCGGCGGCCATTTTGGCTTGCATCTCGACCTGCGCATCGGCCGGGATCAGCTCATCCGGGATTGGAATGCGCTCATCGACCGCGATACCCGAACCGACGATCGCATCAAACTTCAAGTTACTCATCGACACCAGTCGGTGGATGCGTGAAATACCGAGCCAGTGCAGCACATCCGGCATCAGCTCCTGGAATCGCATGTCCTGGACGCCGGCCACACATTCGGTGCGAAGAAAGTATTTGTCGGCCGAGTCGCCGCCGACCTGCCGCTTGCGCGCGTTGTAGACCAGGAACTTCGTGACCTCGCCAAGCGCACGACCTTCCTTGCGGCTGTAGGACACCAGTCCGACGCCACCCTGCTGCGCGCCACGGATAGCCTCCTCGATCGCGTGGGTGAGATACGGCCTGCAGGTGCAGATGTCTGATCCGAAGACATCGGAGCCGTTGCATTCATCGTGAACGCGCGCGGTCAGGGGCACGCCCGGATCAGCCAGATGTCGAGGGTCGCCAAAAATATAGACAGTCTGGCCGCCGATTGGGGGCAGAAAAACCTCGAGATCGCTGCGGGTGATCAATTCCGGGTACATTCCGCCGGTTTCTTCGAAGAGCGCGCGACGCAGGTCGGTCTCGCTGACCCCGAAGCGGCGTGCCACGCCGGGCAGCCACCAGACCGGTTCGATAGCGACCTTGGTAACCACGGCCGAGCCGTTGTCGAGCAGGATCGCGCCGTCGGGGTGCAGGCGCTGAAAGGCAATCGCCGCCCGGATCTCGGGCATGTCGATATGGGCCTTGGTCACTGCGATTGATGGCCGGATGTCGCAGCCCGCCTTGATCAGGTCGCTGAAGGCATCAGCCACGACCGCCCCCCATGGGTCAATCGAGACAATACGCTCGGCCTGTGACCACTGCGGATAGGGCCCGAGCCGATCGGTCGGTGCGGTATTGGTCAGGTCGGCGCGGTGCTGGCGCTGCAGCGAACCCGCCGCGACGGCAAGCGCGCGATAGATGCCATAAGATCCCGAGTGCGTGCCGATGACATTGCGCTGCAGGCGGTTGGTGGTGGTGCCGATGACCGGGCTTCGGTCAAGCGGATCGGCTGCGCCCCACTTGATCGGCGGAAGGCTTGAGCCGCCCTGAACCGGGTGTGAGGTCAGGCGAATGTGACGGGGTGTTGAGTAATCCTGGGACATTGCCCAACTCCTGCTAAAAGATGAGGCTAGCGACATTCGGGGGGGGCTGTCACCTTCCGTCAGTCTGCTGATGAGGATTCAAGAGGCTGCGTCGCCTTTGCGACGCACTGACCTGACGAGTGACGCCGATTGCATGATGAGCGGTTTCCAAAAGGTTCGCGCCGTATTGCGCATCTCGACATGGATGCCTTTTACGCGTCGGTCGAATTACTGAGCCGTCCGGACTTGCGCGGCCGCCCGGTAGCCATCGGCGGACGTGGTGATCCGACCCGCCGCGGCGTGGTCACGACTGCCACGTATGAAGCGCGTGCTTTCGGCATCCATTCGGGCATGGCGCTCTCGATTGCGGCGCGAAAATGCCCTGAGTGCGTCTTTTTGCCGGTCGATTTCGAGCGCTACCGCATGGTCTCGCGTCAGTTCAAGGCCGCGATCGCGAAAGTAACCGATGCGATCGAAGACCGCGGCATCGACGAGGTCTATCTCGATCTGACTGCGCTTGAGGCGCAGACCCGCGAACTCGCCCTGACACTGCAGAATCATGTTTTCGATGCGACCGGGCTGGGCTGCTCGATCGGTATCGCGCCAAACAAGCTGATCGCCAAGATCGCCTCCGACCTCGACAAACCGCGCGGCATCACCCTGATCGGTCGTGATGACATCAGCGGGCGCATCTGGCCCTTGCCTGCCCGCAAGATCCCAGGCGTCGGACCCAAGGCCGATGCCCGCCTGAACAAACTCGGCATCGCGACGATCGGCCAGCTCGCCGCATGCGACCCGGCGTGGCTGTGCGAGCAGTTCTCGCCGCGCTACGGACAATGGCTGCACCGGGCGGCGCATGGGCAGGACGATCGCCCCCTCGACCTCAACCCCGAACCCCGTTCTCGCAGCCGGGAGACCACCTTCCAGAATGATCTGCATCCGGTGCGCGACTGGCAGGTGCTGGCGCAGACGATCGCTGCGTTGTCGAAGCAGGTTGGCGAGGATCTGAAGAAGCGCGGCTATCGCGGCCGTACGGTGGGGATCAAGCTTCGATTTTCCGACTTTCAGACGGTCACACGCGATCGCACGGTCGACACGCCCCTGGACGAGGGCTCATCAATCCGGCGCCTGGCCTTCGAGTGCCTTGGGCGCATTGCGCTTGAGCGCCCGGTCCGGCTGGTGGGCGTGCGGGTGGGCGAACTGTCGCCGGCCGATGACACCGCCGACACGACGCCGGGCGCGAGAGCCATCGCGGCGCCGCGAAGCGACGAAAGCACGCTGCCGCTTTTTGGCGACGAATGAGCATTCGAATTGAACACTCTGGCGATCGATGCTTCGCAGGCGGCCATTACCTGCCCGAGGCTTCTCCCCACAGCGCTGTCCCAGGCATCCGGTGATGCAGCGCGGATAATCGGCGTATGACAAACCGCGCTTCGAACCGCAGGCCGCACGACGCGCTGGCGTATGCCGCCAGCACGCTGCTCGCCGCTTGCGCCCTGCCCGTCGTCTGGCAGGGCGCCGCGTCCTGGACGGTGCTTGACCTGAATTTCGGCGCGGGTGCAGCCCTGCTGGCAACGCTAAGGGCCTGGCATGACGATCCGCGACGCCCGGCACGCCTGCATTACGCAGTCCTCACAGGGGCAGCGGTTTCGCGCCAGACGCTGCGCGAGCGCTTTGATCGGTTTGGTATCAACGAGGCAGCCGCCGCATGCTCCGGCGAATCGGGTCGTCGCGTGCAACGCGATCTGGAACGTCTGCTGGAGCAGTGGCCGATCGCACTCAAGGGCGTCAGTCGTATCGAGCTGGCCAGCGCCCGGATTCAGCTGACCCTGGCCGCGGGGCCGCCGGCGGCGTTGCTGCCGGGGCTGGTGCCGCGTATCGATTCGCTCTATTTGCCCTACGCCATGGGCGCTCAGGATCACCTGACATCACCGATACTGCGGGCAGCGCTATCAAGGCTGGCACCGGATCGACATGCTGCACTGGCCGGGGTCGATCGCTCGACCGAGATACCCGGATCGATCCTGGCGAGTCTGGCAGATGCCGGTATGCAGTCAGAGCGGGTCGACACTGACGGGTTAGTGGCCTTTCGTCTCGACCGTCGCCACGGCCGCTCGTTTGCCCAGCCGGCGCCACCCAATGCTCGCCACGCACTGGTCATCGGTAGCGGCCTGGCAGGGTGCGCGACGGCTTTCGCTCTGGCACTCCGCGGCTGGACGGTCGAGCGCCTCGATCAGGGCGATCACGCCGTCGCCGGCGCATCGGGACAGGCCTCGCTCGCTCATCATCTCTCGATCACCCCGGATGACGCGCCGTTTTCTCAACTGACACGGGCCGCGCTCCAGTTGAGTCAGAGCCAGTACGACGTCGGTGGCGTCAATTGGTCCGGAAGGTTGCAACTGTGCACACCCGACGAGGCCGACGCTGCCTGCTACGGCGTTCCGACCGAATGGGCCGAACCGGTTGACGTCTCCCAGGCCAGTGCCCGCGCCGCAATGGCCTTGCGCTCGGGCGGCATCTGGATGCCCGGTGCCGGTCATGCCGATCCGACGGCTCTGGCAGCAGGATGGGCGATCGGTGGCATTCAGACGCGTTACCTGACCCGGGTCAGCCGACTCGAACGCCGGGATGACCGATGGCACGCACTTGGTCCCAACGGGCAATGTCTGGCGCAAGCCGAGCAGGTTGTGATTGCGGCCGGTGCGCAAACCGGCAGTCTGTCGATCTGCGGCGATCGGTCTGCACCGGTCTTCAGGCTTGCCGATGCCTTCGATGCGGCCTGTCTTCAGCAACGCCCCGGACGCAGCTTGTGCGTCACCCTTGCGCACGGCGCCACGCTCTCATGCGTGCTGGGTGGTAACGGGCATGCGATTCCGATTGATGGCCAACGCCTTCTGCTCGGGCCTGCTGACCCGGGCGATCCTTTGGCTGACGAAGCAGGGCAGGCCGTTGCAGCGACGGCCGTCTGGCATCGATACAGTGAGTCGCTTCAGCACCCGGCCAAGCCGCTTTCGATGCGCTTTCATCCGGCCGGGATGCGTTTATCCACCCGCGATCACCTGCCCCTTGCCGGTCCGGTTCCGGACATCGCGCAGATTGCGCAACAGCGAGACATCCTGATTCGACGCGACCGTCTGCCACTGCCGGCCCTGCAAGGTCTGTGGGTCGCGGCAGGCTTTGGCGGCCGCGGGCTGCTCTGGTCGGTGCTGGCTGCCGACCTGATCGCCGCACGCATGGATGCAGCGCCGGCACCCTTGCAGCAAAGTCTCGCTCAGGCGCTCGATCCGGGTCGATTCGTGCGTCGAAACCTGCGTCGCGACCACACTATCGTTTGACCGACTGCGACCACAGTCAGTATCGTGCGGGGTCTGATCGCCTGCCATGCTGACAGTTCTCGAAGTAACCATCCCTGTTTTTGCGCTGGTTTTTTGCGGCTGGATCGCTGCACGCCGTCGACTGCTGAGTGCCGAGGGTATCGACGGCATCAACACCTTTGTTTTCATGTTTGCACTGCCGCCGATGCTGTTTCGGGCAGTATCGGCTTACCCGCTTTCCGAGTTCTTCGATATCCGGTTCGTGGCCGCCTATCTGGTTACCGGGCTGATTATTTTCTTCGGCACGCAGGCGATCGCACGGCTCGATTCGCCCGACCGCACCCAGAGCATCGGACTGGCATTTGCGGCCACGCACGGCAACATCGGCTATCTCGGGCTGCCCCTGATCGCACAACTCGGTGATCCTCGGCGATTGCCTGGCATTGCGATGGCGCTGATTGTCGACATCTTCGTCGTGATCGTCATGTCGATCGTGCTGTTCGAGTTCGCAAGAAGCAGCGATCAGGCCGCGATCTCCCGCACTGCCCGAATCCGCAAATCAATTATCGGTCTGCTGAAGACGCCGCTGATTCTTGGCATTGCCGCAGGCCTTCTCTTTTCATCGACCGGGTGGAAGCTGCCGCCATCGGCCGACACCTTCGTGAAGCTGTTGGGGTCGGCCGCCGGTCCCTGCGCGCTCTTTGCCATCGGCGCGTCGCTTGGCTCACGCAGGGCAGTCATCGATCGAACGGTGAGCGGTCTTATCGCCATCAAACTGCTGGTCCATCCGGCGCTGATGGCGCTTGCCATGCTGCTGTTTCGGGTTGAACCAGGAATGGCCGCCGTAGGAATCCTGGCGGCCGGACTGCCGACTGCCAGCAATGCATTCATTCTGTCCCAGCGTTATGGCGTCGACACTAAGGCCATGGGCGCGGCAATCGTGCTGGGCACCTTCGTGGCAGCAGCCTCAGTATCGTGCATCATCTGGCTGCTTGCTATCCCGATTGGTTGAAGATTTCTGAGCCGAGCCTGCTTAACCCACCCACATTGCCATGACGACGAAAACCATCCCGATCGTTCGCTACGACTGTTCCAAGTGCCCCGGCTATTGCTGCAGTTATCCACGCATTGAGGTCAAAGACGCCGACCTGGCACGCTTGGCGCGCCATTTCGGCCTCGATAGTGCGCAGGCCGAAAAGCGCTTCACCCGCTGGTACGAGCCGGGAGAGCGAATCCTCAGGCACAAGAAAGATGAAATATACGGATCAATCTGCCGTTTTTTTGATACGACCGAGCGACGTTGCACGGTCTACGAAGCGCGACCCAAAGTCTGTCGCAGTTATCCAAATGGCAGCAAATGCGGATACTACGATTTTCTGAAATTCGAACGTAAACACCAGAACGACCCGGACTTCATTCCTTCGGCCTGAGGCTTGGGCGGCGTCGACGCATGGCGACATTGTCGCCGGGTCGGTGATCGGTCAGCGCCAACCGCCGCGGTGATGGTAGCCATAGCCGTAGCCATTTCCATAGCCGGGCGGATAGCCGTAGCTATGTCCGGGACGGTAAACCACGACCGGCGGCTGATAGACGGGCGGATAGTAGGGACGTGCGCCATACCCCGGCACCGACACATAGACCTGCGGCTGTGCATAGCCCTGATGCTGAACATAGCCCTGAGGCGGGAGGTAGCCCTGAGCTTGCACATAGGCCTGTGGATGAACATAAGCAGGTGGCGGTGCATAGGCCGGATGTGCAGGATAAGCCGGCGGCGGGTAATAGACAGGCTGGGACGAATAGACCCTTGTGTTGGCCGTTACGATCGCGGTGCCCGCGGCAGCACCAACCATGCCGCCCACGATGGCGCCGGTTCCGCCGCCAAAAGCCTGGCCCATCATGGCGCCCGCTCCCGCGCCGACCACTGCACCTGCTACAGCGCTGCCGTCGAAGGCCTGAGCAGCCGGCATCGAGGCAAGCGAACCAACCAAACCCAATGCGCAGAAAAGTCGCGATTTCATCGACGTGAGACCTGAAAAAGTGCAGGAGCCTTCAATCTAATCGCGCCTCTGGCCAAATGGCGAGGAAAAACTGCAAGGAATGTAACCGGATGTCAAGGCACTGAGCAGGCGCGCAGCGGGTCGACAACACCCGTGCCGGGATCATCCGATCTGGACCCTCGCATTACGGAACAGGCGCATCCAGGGCGACTCGCCATCCCGACCCGTCACCCTGGGCGAGCCGCTGACCGATTCGTCCGGTCGCCATGACCACTGGACCATCCGGAAGACCCGCTCCGGATGCGGCATCAGAATGGTCGCCCGCCCATCGACGCTGGTATAGCCAGCGAGTCCGCCCGGCGAGCCGTTCGGGTTAGCCGGATAAGTGTCGGCAGCCGAGCCGTCTCCGTTGACATGACGCAGCACCGCAAGTGCCCTTTCAGCATCGTCTGCGCGGGCATGCTCGACTCGCCCTTCGCCATGCGCAATCGCGATCGGCAGCCGTGATCCGGCCATGCCAGCGAAGAAGAGCGAAGGTGAATCGAGCACCTCGACCATGCCGAAGCGAGCCTCGAAGCGGGCCGAGCGGTTGGTGCGAAAGCGCGGCCAGTGCTCGGCGCCCGGGATGATCGCCTTTAGTTGCGAGAGCATCTGGCAGCCATTGCACACACCGAACGTGAAGGTGCCGGGACGCTGAAAAAACTCGACGAACTGAGTGGCAAGGCTGGCGTTAAAGAGGATGGTTCGCGCCCAGCCGGTACCGCCACCAAGGACGTCGCCATAAGAAAAGCCGCCGCAGGCCACCAGGCCAGCGAAGTCGCGAAGGCGGTGACGCCCTTCAATCAGGTCGGTCATGTGGACATCGTAGGCATCAAACCCTGCCAGATCGAAGGCGGCTGCCATCTCGACCTGGCTGTTGACGCCCTGCTCTCGCAGCACGGCGACCCTCGGACGCGCTCCGATGCCAATGAAGGGGGCGGTGATATCGCTGGTCGGATCGAAACTGAGATGGACGGCCAGCGGCGGCTGGGCGCCGGTGCCATTGCTGTCGAACTCCTCGCGGGCGCAGTCCGGGTCATCACGCAATGCGGCGATCCGGTAGGAGGTTTCGCTCCAGGCGGCATGCAGCAGCGAGCGTGGCTCGCTCCAGATTTTCTTGGCGTCTCGCCAGATCTCGATCACATCCCGGTCATTAGGCTTGCCGATCACATGCGAGACCCGCGACAGACCGGCTTCACGCAGAACGCCAAGGACACGGTCGCGCGCCAACTGGCGCACCTGGATCACGACCCCTGCCTCTTCGGCAAAGAGCGCCTTCATGCTCAGCTCGTTGCGCTGCACCGCCACCTGCTCAGGCCGGATCTTGAAGTCGCCCCAGTCGGATGAATGCGGATCGATGGTCAGCATGTCGAGGTTGAGCGTGATGCCGCAGTGACCGGCGAAGGCCATCTCGCAGACCGTGGCAAAGAGACCACCGTCGGAACGGTCATGGATGGCCAGCAGTTCGCCTGCCGCGTTGAGCGTCTGCACCGCTGCAAAGCAGGCCGACAGCAGCGCCGGATCGGCAATATCGGGCGCCACATCGCCGATCTGCTGGGTGACCTGCGCCAGCGCCGATCCGCCGAGGCGGTTGCGCCCTTCGCCAAGGTCGATGAGGATGAGGGTGGTGTCGCCCAGATCGGTGCGCAGCTCGGGCGTGAGCGCGCGACGGACATCGGTGACCGGCGCGCACGCCGTCACAATCAGGGAGGTGGGGGACGCGACCTCGCGGGCGCTTCCATTGGCGTCCTGCCAGCGGGTTCGCATCGACAGAGAATCCTTGCCGACCGGGATGGCGATGCCAAGCGCGATCGCCAGTTCGCTTGCCGCCTTGACCGCGTGAAAGAGATCGGCGTCGTCGTCGGGCGTGCCGCAGGCAGCCATCCAGTTGGCCGACAGCTTGATGGCGTCGATGGCAGCGATCGGTGCACCCATGAGGTTGGTGACCGACTCCGCGATTGCCATCCGGGCTGAGGCGGCCGCATCGATGACGGCCAGCGGCGTACGCTCGCCCATCGACAGGGCATCGCCGGTCACGCCTCGGTGGTCAGTCAGACCGATCGCGCAGTCGGCGACCGGCACCTGCCAGGGTCCGACCATCTGATCGCGGGCTGTCAGACCGCCGACGGTGCGATCACCAATGGTGATCAGGAAGGACTTCGAGGCAACTGCCGGCAGGCGCAGCACGCCCAGCGCGACCTCGCTCAGTTCGAGCCCGGAGGCATCGACCGCGGGCAAGGCCCGCTGGCGGCTTTGGCCCTCGCGATGCATGCGGGGCGGCTTGCCCAGCAACACATCGAGCGGCATGTCGACCGGCCGGCTGCCATCGGCAGCTTTCAGCACGAGGTTGCGATCGTCGCTGACCGTGCCGACGACCGCATAAGGGCTGCGTTCACGACGGCACAGGAAGTCGAAAGTGCCAAGCGAGTCGGGTGCAATCGACAGGACATAACGCTCCTGCGACTCGTTGCACCAGATTTCGGCCGGCGACAGCCCGCTGGCCTGAAGCGGAATATTGTCGATCTCGAAGACTGCGCCACGATGCGCACCGTCGACCAGTTCGGGCAATGCGTTGGACAGGCCACCGGCACCCACATCGTGGATCGACAGGATCGGATTGTCCTGGCCCAAGGCGCGGCAGGCATTGAGGACCTCCTGGGCACGACGCTGCATCTCGGCATTGCCCCGCTGGACCGAATCGAAATCGAGCTCGGCAGTGTTGCTGCCCGAGCCCATGCTTGAGGCGGCACCGCCACCCAGGCCGATGCGCATACCCGGGCCGCCCAACTGGATCAGCAGCGAGCCCGGCGGCAGATCGTGTTTGCCGACATGGATCGCATCAATATCGCCCACGCCGCCGGCGATCATGATCGGCTTGTGATAACCGCGTACCGCGTCGCCGATCTGCTGCAGGTAGGTCCGGAAATAGCCGACCAGATTAGGACGGCCGAACTCGTTGTTGAATGCGGCGCCGCCCAGTGGGCCGTCGATCATGATCGACAGCGGCGAAGCAATTCGCTGCGGGCCGCCCAGAAAATCGGATCGGACGGCTCGGCCGTCGATCGGCGCGGTCACATCCTGCGCGGTCTCCCAGGGCTGCTCGAAGCCCGGAATGCGCAGGTCGGAGACCGAAAAACCGGTCAGGCCAAATCGGGGCCGTGAGGCGCGGCCGGTGGCGCCTTCGTCGCGGATCTCGCCGCCCGAGCCGGTGGCTGCGCCGGGAAACGGTGCGATTGCGGTCGGATGATTGTGGGTCTCGACTTTGAGGACGCTGTGGACCAGCGTCGGCTCCCAGACATAACGGGCGTTCTGGCCCTTCTGGATCGCAAAGAAACGTTGCGACAGCCCGCCTTCGATGACCGCGGCATTGTCGGAATAGGCCACCACCGTGCCCTGCGGATGGGCGGCATGGGTCGCGCGGATCATGCCGAAAAGCGAGGTGTCTTGCGCCTGACTATCGAGGGTCCAGGTGGCGTTGAAGATCTTGTGGCGGCAGTGCTCGGAATTGGCCTGCGAGAACATCATCAGCTCGACATCGGTCGGATCGCGACCGGCCGCAGTAAAGGCCTCGAGCAGATAGTCGATTTCGTCCGTCGACAGCGCCAGACCCATCGCGGTATTGGCCTGATCGAGCGCAACCCGACCTTGCGTGCCGACCGGTACGGTCTGCAGCGGCTTGCCGGGCAGATCGGCAAAAAGTGCTGCGATATCGCCGGTGTGCTCGGCCGGCGAGACCACTGATTCGGTCATGCGGTCGTGAAGAAGCGCTGCCAGCGCTTCGCGCTGTGATGAGCTGAACTCATCGCCGGCCGAGCGCACGCCGAACAGGCCGGCGAGCAGGCCGCCCAGACCCTTGCGAAGGGTCAGCGCATACGACACGCCCCGCTCGATGCGGGTGACCTGATCGAGCCCGCACAAGCGGGCGATTTCTGTGGCCTTGCTCGACCAGGGGCTGACGGTTCCGAGGCGCGGCATGACCCAAAGTACGGATGCACCAGAGGACTCGACGACGACCGGCAGACCGTCGTCGAGGAGCGCGGCGACCCGCGACCGAGTGTCAGATGACAGCGGCTGCGCCGACAGCACGACATGAAGCCAGGTGGCCTGGACGTCGGCGACAGCCTCGTCGACCGACTGCAGCGCCTGCAGCAGGCGGCGTAGGCGGAATTCGGAGAGGGCAGCGCCGCCCCGCAATACAAGTGCTTCGGGCATTTGGCGAAGGGGCTAGGAGGGGAATCCGAAGTATAACGGGGGCCTGCGCCGGTTCTCATCCGTCCACTGACCTCACGCAGGTTCATCCGACCTCATTCGACCCATTTCACGACTGTTCGGCGCTCATCGCGACCCGAAGCCGCCCCCACCCGGTGTTTCGATGACGAAACAGTCACCGGCGGCGAGTTCGACGCTGCCGATATGCCCCATCGGCTCGATCCGCCCGCCAGCACGCAAGACGTAATTGTTGGCCACCGCCCCGCTGCCGCCACCGGCTGCACCGAAGGGCGGTATCAGCCGGCTGTTGCCAAGCATCGACGCGGTCATCGGCTCGAGAAATCGGATGGTGCGAACACCACCGTCGCCGCCTTGCCAGCGCCCTGCCCCGCCCGAATGACGCCGGATGGCATAGCCCTCGAGGCGAACCGGAAAGCGCAGTTCCAGCACTTCCGGATCGGTCAGGCGCGAATTGGTCATATGCGTCTGGACCACCGCCGTCCCGTCGAAGCCGCCGGTGAGATGGCCCTGCGCATCGAAGCTTCCCCCCGCGCCGGAGCCACCCGAAATCGTCTCGTAGTACTGGTAGCGCTGGTTGCCGAAAGTGAAATTGCTCATGGTGTTGGGCCCCGACGCCATGATTCCGAGTGCGCCATACAGTGCATTGGTAATCGCCATCGAGGTCTCGACATTGCCGGCGACCACTGCCCCGGGATGATGCGGATTGAGCATGCAGCCCGGCGGCACGATGATCTCAAGTGGCGCAAGGCAGCCGGCATTCATCGGGATGTCGTCGTCGACCAGGGTGCGAAACACATAAAGCACCGCCGCCGTAGTCACCGCCATCGGCGCATTGAAATTGTTCGGCTGCTGCAAGGACGTGCCGGTGAAATCGATGCGGGCGCGTCGAGCCTGATGGTCCACTGTGATGGCCACACGGATGACCGCGCCATTGTCGAAGGGCAGCTCGAAGCGGCCGTGATGCAGTGCACCGATCACCCGCCTCACCGATTCGGCGGCATTGTCCTGGACGTGGCGCATATAGGCCTGCACGACCGGCAGGCTGAAATGCTCGACCATGCGCAACAACTCTTCGCGTCCCTTCTCGTTGGCCGCGACCTGGGCCTGCAGATCGGCCATGTTCTGGTCGGGATTGCGTGCCGGATAAACCGCCCCGGTGAGCAGCGCCCTGAATTCGCGCTCATGCAGCACCCCGCCAGACACCAGTCTGACATTGGTCAGCAGCACACCTTCGTCATCGATGTGACGGCTGTCGGGTGGCATCGACCCCGGGGTGAGACCGCCGATGTCGGCATGGTGGCCGCGTGACCCGACCCAGAACAGCAGCTCGCGCGACGCCTTGTCGAAGACCGGCGTGATGACGGTGACATCGGGCAGATGTGTGCCGCCGCGGTAGGGATCATTGAGCACGAACACATCGCCCGGCGCGATTGCTCCGGCATTGTCCGCGATGACCGCCTGCACGCTCGCACCCATTGAACCCAGATGAACCGGCATGTGTGGCGCATTGGCGATCAGAGCCCCGCCGGCATCGAAGACCGCGCAGGAAAAGTCGAGCCGCTCCTTGATGTTCACCGAATGGGCAGTGTTCTGCAGGCGATAGCCCATCTGCTCGGCAATCGACATGAAGAGATTGCTGAAGATTTCGAGCATCACCGGATCGGCATCGGTGCCGATCGCATGCAGCGTCGCGCGCGCCGCCACGCGGCGCAGGATCAGATCGCCGCGCGGGCTCATGGTGGCGCGCCAGTCGAGGTCGACGATCGTGGTGGCGGTGGCATCGCTCACGATCGCCGGGCCGTCGATGACTGCGCCGACCGACAGCGTCTCGCGATCGAAGAGTGGCGCGTCGCGCCAGTCGCCCGCCGAGAAGAGCGACACGATTGCGCCCGGTGTGGGCGCCGCAATCGCGTCGGTTTGACCTGGTGTCCCGACGCCGGGCTCGACCCTGGCAAGTGGCGCATCGTCTGCCGCCCGCGGCGAGATCGCCTCAACGCTCACCGACTCGATCGCAAGCGCACGCCCGGTGAGCAGAAAGGCAAATCGCTGGCGATAGCCGGCCTCGAAACGGCTGACCATCTCGTCCACCGAACCGAGCGGCACCGACACCGAGGTATCGGTGCCCTGGTACTTGATGTGCACCCGACGCTCGACCCGCAGGCTGGCCGCCGGTTCGCCCTGCGCGACCAGATCGTCCCGGGCCTGGCGATCGATCGCATCGATCTGCTCGATGGCCTCGGCAAGCGCCTGATCATCGAGGCGCCGCTCGATCGAGCGCTCGCGCAGCGACGCCGGTTCGGCCAACCCCATGCCATAGGCCGACAGCACACCGGCAAGCGGATGGGCCATCACGGTCGACATCGCAAGCGCATCGGCGACTGCACAGGCATGCTGGCCGCCTGCGCCGCCAAACACCGTCAGGGCATAACTGGTGACGTCATAGCCGCGCTGCACCGAGATCTTCTTTATCGCGTCCGCCATGTTCGCGTTGGCGATATCGACAAAGCCCTGGGCGACCTGTTCCGGGCTCAGTTGGCGACCGGTCGCCTGAGCAATGGTCTGTGCGAGCTGCGCGAAGCGCTCGCGCACCACTTCCCGATCGAGCGGAGCATCGCCCTTCGGGCCGAAGACCTTTGGAAAGAAGTCGGGCTGAATCTTGCCGAGCATGACATTGGCATCGGTCACGGTGAGCGGTCCGCCCCGGCGATAGCAGGCAGGCCCCGGATTGGCGCCGGCCGAATCCGGCCCCACCCGGAATCGGGCGCCATCAAAATGCAGGATCGAGCCGCCGCCGGCGGCCACCGTGTGAATGCTCATCATGGGCGCACGCAGCCGCACACCGGCTACCTGGGTATCGAAGACCCGCTCGAGTTCCCCGGCGAAGTGCGAGACATCGGTGGAGGTGCCGCCCATGTCGAAGCCGATCACCCGCTCGAAGCCGGCGGCCTGACTGACACGGGCCATGCCGACGATTCCGCCCGCCGGCCCGGACAGGATCGAGTCCTTGCCCTGGAAGGCCTGGGCATCCGTCAGTCCGCCATTGGACTGCATGAACTGCAGGCGAACGCCCGGCAAGCCGGCCGCCAGCCGATCAACATAGCGGCGCAACACCGGCGAAAGATAGGCATCGACCACAGTGGTGTCGGCTCGCGCCACAAACCGGATCAGCGGCGAAGCCCGATGCGAGACCGAGATCTGGGTGTAGCCGATGTCGCGCGCGATCTCGGCCAGGCGGGCTTCATGGGCCGGATAGCGATAGGCGTGCATCAGCACGATCGCCACCGCCCGCAAGCCCCGATCGAAGGCCGACTGCAGCGCCAGGCGCGCTTTCGACTCATCGAGCGGGCGCACCAGACTGCCATCGGCCGCCGTCCGCTCGTCGACTTCGACGACTTCCCGATGCAGCAGTTCGGGCAGCACGATGTGGCGATCAAAGAGTCGTGGCCGCGCCTGATAGCCAATGCGTGGCGCATCGGCGAAGCCACGCGTGACCATCAGCAACAGCGGTTCACCCTTGCGCTCTAGCAGCGCGTTGGTTGCCACCGTGGTGCCCATCTTGACCGCTTCGATCTGTTCGGCCGGCATCGGATCGCCCGGCACCACGCCGAGCAACTGACGGATGCCGGCAATCGCGGCATCGGCATATTGCTCGGGATTCTCGGACAGCAGTTTGGCGCTGATGAGCGAACCATCGGGACGCCGGCCAACCACATCGGTGAAGGTGCCCCCACGATCGATCCAGAACTGCCAGCGGCGCGGCGGAGCCGAGTCGAGACGGAGTGCCTGATGGGCGTCGCGCTGCGGGGATGAAGGGGACTGATGCTCTGACATGGAAAAGGCTCTCGCAACCGGATCAGGCACTGTATCAACCCGAGTACCGACTACAAGCCGCCGACCGAGCTGATACCGGGTGCACTGCGCAATAGAGAGCCCAGGCCGAATCGGCACTCGGGCTGCATGCCGTAAGGCCGCCATTGACGCACGACCCGCAATCCGCCTAAGCTTTCCGGTTACCTTCTGGAACGCGGAGATCCGAATGAAGCTCGTCCCCCTGATCGTCATGGCCCTTTCGATGGCGGTGTCATCCGTCTCGGCTCAGACCAAATGGGATCTGCCGGCAGCCTATGCCGCCGGCAATTTCCACACCGAAAACCTGGTGCAGTTCGCTAATGATGTCGACAAGGCGAGCGGCGGCAAGCTCAAGATCACGGTCCATGCCAATGCCTCGCTCTTCAAGGCGCCCGAGATCAAGCGGGCGGTGCAGTCGGGTCAGGCGCAGCTCGGCGAAGTGCTGCTGGTCAACTTTGAAAACGAATGGCCGGTCTATGGCCTCGATGGCATTCCTTTCCTGGCCACCAGCTACAAGGAAGCCTTCAAGCTTTATCAGGCGCAAAAACCGGCGCTCGACAAGAAACTTGCCGAGCAGGGAATGATGATGCTCTACGCAGTGGCCTGGCCACCGCAGGGGCTCTACACCAAGAAGGAGGTCAGCTCGGTGGCCGATATGCGCAAGATCAAATGGCGCGCCTACAGTCCCTCGACCGCCAAGATTGCCGACCTGATCGGCGCGCAGCCGGTCACGGTGCAAGCGGCCGAACTGTCGCAGGCGCTGGCCACCGGTGTGGTTGAAGCCTATATGTCATCGGGCTCGACCGGCTTTGACACCAAGACCTATGAGCACCTGAAGTACTTCTACGACACCCAGGCCTGGTTGCCCAAGAACGCGGTCCTGGTCAATCGCAAGGCGTTTGAGGCGCTCGACAAGGCCACCCAGGACGCGGTGATGAAAGCCGGAGCCGATGCCGAAAAGCGCGGCTGGAAGATCTCCGAGGAAAAGAACGATTTCTACAAGAAAGCCTTGGCCGAGAAAGGCATGAAGATCCTGCCGCCCTCGCCCAAGCTGACCACCGATTTCAAGCAGGTCGGCGGCATCATGCTCGAGGACTGGGTCAAAAAGGCCGGCCCTGAAGGAAAGGCGATTACCGACGCCTACCGCAAGTGATCCGGCGCACGCTGGACGGTCTTTATGACGCGGCCGGCGCGGCAGCCGGCTTGTGCGTCTTCCTGATCTTTGCGGTGATGCTGATTGCCGCCGGCGCCCGCGAACTCGGGTTTCGCACCGGCGGCACCGATGACCTGGTGTCCTGGATGACCGCAGGCGCAGCCTTTCTGGGGCTGGCCCACACCTTCAAGCACGGCGATTTTGTTCGAGTCGGCCTGTTCCTCGAGAAAATGCCGCCGCGCCGGCGTCGCAGCTTCGAACTTGCATCGCTCTCGGTCGGCGTCATTTTCACCGGCTTTCTGCTGTGGTCGGTGTCGCTCTATCTCTACAACGGCTGGCTCTACAACGAAATGTCGAACGGCCTGCTGGTGGTGCCGCTTTGGATTCCGCAGCTGAGTTTCCTCCTGGGTGCGACGCTGTTCTTCATTGCGATGATCGATGAGTGGGTGATCGTCTTTGGTGGTGCACGCCCGACCTATGTCAGAGCGGTCGAGGAGCGCCACGCGCGCGGCGACTTCAGCGAGGACGTCTAGGTGGAGACCCTCGGCGTCGCCGGCGTTGGCCTCTTTCTGCTGATCGTGATGCTGTTCCTCCTCGCAGGCGGGGTCTGGATCGCAATGACCCTGGCGATCGTCGGCTGGGTGGGCATGGCGCTTTTTACCGATATGCAGGCGGCCCGCTGGGGCGAGAATCTTTTTGTCGCGATGTGGGGCTCATCCGCTTCCTGGGAGCTGGCGGCGCTGCCGCTCTTTATCTGGATGGGCGAGATCCTGTTTCGCACCAAGCTGTCGGAGCAGATGTTCGAGGGACTGGCGCCATGGCTTGGCAAGGTGCCGGGGCGCCTGATGCACACCACGATCCTGGGCTGCGGCATCTTTGGATCGGTGTCTGGCTCATCGGCGGCCACCTGCGCCACGATCGCCAAGGTGGCGCTTCCGGAACTGAAGCGCCGCGGCTATGACGAACAACTGGCGCTGGGCGCGCTAGCGACCGCCGGTACGCTCGGAATCCTGATCCCACCCTCGATCACGATGGTGGTCTATGCGGTCGCGGCCGATGCCTCGATCATCCGGATCTTTCTGGCCGGCTTCATCCCGGGCGCGATCCTGATGGCGCTTTTTTCGGGCTATATCGCCTGGTGGTCGATCAGGCATCCCGATCGGGTACCGCCGGCCGATCCGGTTCCGGGGCTGATGGAAAAACTGCGCCGCTCAGGCAATCTGATTCCGTGCACCCTGCTGATCATCTTCATCGTCTGGGTACTGGTGGCCGGCTGGGCCACGGCCACCGAGTGCGCCGCCTTCGGCGTGCTGGGGTCACTCGCGATCGCCGCCAGCAGCCGGTCGCTGACCTGGGAGAACTTCAGGGCGAGCCTGATGAGCGCCACTCGGGTGTCGTGCATGATCATGTTCATCCTGGCAGGCGCGGCTTTTCTGACCAAAACCATGGCCTTCACCGGCGTGCCACGCCTGTTGGCAGAATGGGTGGCCTCGCTTGAGCTGTCGCCGTTCGCACTGATCGGCATGCTGTCGCTGATCTATCTGGTCCTGGGCACCGCCCTGGACGGCATCTCGATGATTGTGCTCACCTCGGCGGTGGTGCTGCCGATGATCCAGAAGGCAGGCTTCGATCTGGTCTGGTTCGGCATTTTCATCGTGCTCCTTGTCGAGATTGCCGAGGTAACGCCGCCGGTGGGCTTCAATCTCTTTGTGCTGCAGAACATGACAGGCAAGGACAGCAACACGATTGCCCGGGCGGCGATTCCGTTTTTCGTGATGCTGCTGGTCTGCATCGGTCTCATCACTGCCTTTCCGGAAATCGTCACCTGGCTGCCCGATCGGCTGATGGGCAAGGAAACCTGAGCCGATGACACGGCATGTTGCGGTGATCGGCGCGGGCATCGTCGGCACCTGCACCGCCTGGTATTTGAATCAGCGTGGGTTCGAGGTCACGGTCTTCGAGCGGCGAGAGGGCGTCGCGCGCGAGACCAGCTGGGGCAATGCCGGCGTGGTGGCGCCTGCCTATGTCACGCCCTGGGCGGCGCCCGGCATGCCGCGCAAAGTGCTGTCCTATCTTTTTGCGGCCGAAGCGCCGGTGCTCTTTCGGCCGGTGGCCAGTGCGGCACTCGCACGCTGGCTGGTCGCCTGGCTTGGGGAGTGCACGCTGGAACGCTATCGGCTCAACAAGTCGCGAATGCAGCGCCTGGCTTTTTACAGTCGCGATCAGCTGCATGAGCTGAGAGCGAGTCTTGGCATCGATGACGGCGTGCGCCAGGGCTATCTGCAGCTGATGCGCAGCCAGCGCGATCTGGCGATGGCCGCACCCGCCATCGCGATGCTGCAGGAAGCCGGCGTGCCGCATCGATTGTTCGATGCCGCCGCCTGCCGCGAACTGGAACCGGCCCTGTCGGTCCACACGCCGCTGGCGGGCGGCCTGCATCTGCCTCAGGACGAATCGGCGAGCTGCCCGGCCTTTGCGCAGGGCCTGGCCGAAGCCGCAATCAAGGCGGGTGTGCGCTTTGCGTTCGGTCATGCCGTCACCCGGATTCGGGTCGAAGATGGCCGGGCTACTTCACTGGAGATCGATCGAGTACCGGACGATCGAGTACCGGGCGAGCCAGCGCAGGCCGACATGGCACGGCAGGCTCGCTCGGATCGCAGCGAGCGCCTCCTGCAGCGATTTGATGCGGTCGTCGTGGCCGGTGCAATCGACAGCCTGCCGCTGCTGTCCGAACACGGCATTCGGCTTCCGATCTGGCCGGTCAAGGGCTATTCGACAAGCTTGCCTCTGCCCGACCCGGCGCTCGGGCCGCGTCAGGCAATGATCGACGAAGCCTACAAGGTGGCGATCACGCCCTTGCCGGGGCATATCAGGATCGCCGGTACCGCCGAGATCGGCAGCCCTAAGCTGGTGCCGCGCGATGCCGCACTGCGCACTCTGGTCAGGGTCGGCCGCGACTGGTTTCCGACCGCTGCCGACTGGGCAAGTGCAAGTTGCTGGGTCGGTGCGCGACCGATGACACCGGACGGCCCGGCGCTGCTCGGCGCCACGCCGGTCGGTGGACTCTTCATCAACATGGGTCACGGCTCGACTGGCTGGGCGATGGCCTGTGGCGCGGGCAAGGTGCTTGCCGATCTGATTGCAGGCCTGCGCCCCGAGATCGATCTGGACGGGTTGACGATCGAGCGGCTTGCCTGAGACAGAAGGACAATGTCGCAGGGTCTGTGTCGTGGAACCACGCTTGCTGTTGTCGTGTCGGCACACCGTATGCACTCATTGAGGTTCGCCAATGAGGTTCGCCAATGAGGAGATTTCATGACCGACCCGGCATCCGCCACAAAGATTGAGCGTCGCGACCATGTTCTGCTGCTGAAAACTGGAATTCGTCAGATCGAGGAAAGAAGTCTGACCGCCCTTCCGCAAGGGACGCTGATGGCTCGTGCAGCCGCGGCGCTGGCCGATGTCTGCGCGAGGCAGCTGCGTCGCTTGCCTGCCGGCACGCCGGTGCTGGCGCTTTGCGGCCCCGGCAACAATGGCGGTGATGCCCTGCTCGCGGCGATGCTGCTGGCCGATCGCGGGTGGCGGGTCGCTGCGATCACCTTGTTGTCGGACGAGCCGAGCGGCGTCGACGCCCGCCGAATCCGGCAAGCCTGGTGCGACCGGGGCTGGTCAATGTCGGCCGCGGGTGACCTGCCCTTACTGCTCGTCGATTGCCCGCTGGTGATTGACGGACTGTTCGGCATCGGCCTGACGCGGGCGCTGCCTGCGGCGGCAGGTCTGATCGCGCAGCAGCTTGCGCGGTCACCGGCATGCGTCGTCGCGGTGGATGTTCCAAGTGGACTGGATGCCGATCGGGGATGCATCGTCGGTCCGCCGGGGTCGTTTGCCATCAGGGCCGATGTGACGGTGACCATGATTGCCGACAAGCCCGGCTTGCACACCGGTGACGCTTGCTTGCTCGCGGGTCAGGTGAGCGTGGCCGATCTTGAACTGCTGCCCTCAACGCAGGAGGCCATGCGCCGCGTCGACCAGGGACGGCTGATCGATCGCGACGCGGTGAGCGGATTGGTCCCGCGTCGCAGCCGCGATTCCCACAAAGGGCGATTCGGCGACGTGCTGGTGATGGTCGGCCAGGCGCAGATGGCCGGTGCGGCCTTGCTGGCGGCGCTTGGCGCGCAGGCGGTCGGCGCCGGGCGGATCTATCTCGGCTCGCAGGACGGTTTCGTCGACCGCGCCGGCCATCCCGAACTGATGACTCGCGTCCTGCGGCTTGATGAGGCCGATGCGCAGCGGGCGTTGGGCGCCGCCACCGTGATCGTGGCCGGATGCGGGCTGGGAACAGAAGCGCAGTCGCGGCGCAAGCTCGCGCTGGCTCTGGTTCACCGGGCCGCACTGGTCCTGGATGCAGATGGGCTGAATATCGTGGCCGGCGATCCGCAAATGCTCAGCCTGTTGCAGGCACGCGCAGCGGCTGGTCTGCCGACCGTGCTCACGCCCCATCCGCTTGAAGCGG
>Ga0114979_10000430_pt1 | contig 27929 bp, 19 predicted proteins | sample S_140625_EF_Meta_FD_87315 | JGI IMG/M metagenome (GOLD analysis project Ga0114979, IMG submission 87315) | Freshwater microbial communities from Lake Simoncouche, Canada to study carbon cycling - S_140625_EF_MetaG | ecosystem: Environmental > Aquatic > Freshwater > Lake | place: Lake...
ATAGTAAATGCTCCGCATTGGCTTTAGCACGCATACGCCAAAAGGTGTCATCTTCGTACATCACTGTATCCGTTGAACTAACGGCTATCAGCGGCACACCCTGCGAGGCATATTTCTCGTAAAATTGATTGAACCGGGGTGGATACAACTTAGCAAACGGACAATGGTTACAGGTGAACACAATCACAAAGCCACGTGCATCGGGGTAGTTGGATAGCGACACCAGGCGTCCATCTACATTCAGCAATGAAAAATCCTCCACAACGCGTTCCTTCTTTCTTCCTGCAGCCAACAGAACAAGAGCAAATAGCAGTAAAATGAAAAATGGCCGTTGAATCATGGTTGTTGCATGTATTGATTGAGCATCGTGCGCGTTACCCGCTGCGTGATGAACGTTCGTTTTTTCTTGGTGTTGTTGAACACCCAGGTGGCCGGAATTGAACCGTTCCACTGTCTATCGATACGGGTGATCCATCGATTACCCGTTTCGGTAAGCAACCATACCGGTTGGGTGATCTCGAATTTCCGAAGCAGTGGTAATAGCGTATTATCAGCATCCTCTTCAAAGTCGAGGCTTACAAAGATCAGCTGCACTTGCTCCTGTGCATGCTCCTGCGCGAACGCCTGTAACTCGGGTAATTCATGAATGCACGGCGCGCACCACGACGCGAAAAAATTGATTACGTAGGTCGTATCATTTTTATGCTTCAGCAATTCTTCCAACTGAGCTACACTCGCTTTCACATAAGACTGCGCAGCGAGGATTGAACTCACAGCCAACAGCGCAATGAAACAGACTGCGCGCATCGTTTTATTCTACGATGAACGAACGCGTGACAATTCGCTTGGTACCTTCCTCGGTGAGAACGAAGTTGTACAATCCGGGTGCTAGCATCGATACATCAATCCCATTGTTTAACTGCGGACGTGGCAACATCATCACCACCTTGCCCGCTGCATTCACAATTTTGACGTAGTAAGCTTGTATGGCATTACCGGTAAATTTCACCGAAATACGATTGGAAGCCGGATTGGGATACACCACAAAATCTGCTGTTGGTAATTCGCTTACGCTGCTGCTATTATCCGTTACGATGAATTGTCCCATCATTCCCTCATCCTCATGCAACGAAATGTGGCAGTGATACATAAACGGATGTTCGGCATCGGCGTAATCGTCAAAGCGAGCAATAAAGCGCACAGTCTGGTTGCGCGGAACAAATACGACATCCTTCCAACCACTTTGCTCTGCCGTCGGCGCTGCACCATTTACCGAAAGAATCTTGAACTCGACATCATGAATGTGAAACGGATGACCGAATCCGGAGGTACTGCGCAATTCCCATATCTCCGTGTTATTGAGTGGTACTTCATGGTTCACATTATCGATATCGAATATCGCATGTCCGAGTATGAACGCATTTGGTCCCGTCGTTCCCGGAACGCCTGTGCTGTCTGATATGGTAATTATGCGAGTGAAATCAGCTTCCGCTTCAAGCGGAAACACATTCGTTACCAACGTTGTTGGCACTGCCGTAATCGGATTGGCTGTTGCTGCAGCAACATTGAAATGCACAAGATTGAAATCGATATGACCAAGCGCGTTGGCAAATGGACCGTTGGGGAAATTCTCTCCACCGGGAATAAATGGCTGCAGCGAGGCATTGAAAGCTCGGAAATCAAATGAACTTCCCTGTTGTCCGCTGAAATCAACCATAATTTCCACACGCTCACCGGCGTGAAGCAAATAACGATTCAATGCCACAGGAGCATCGAGCAATCCGCCATCGGAGGCAATCACATAGAACGTTCGGTTGTCGCTGAAGCCAAGGTTGAACGAACGCTCTATGGCTGCATTCAACAAGCGAAAACGAATCATCTGTGCAGGCACCGTATGCTGCGGACGCAAGGTCATATTCACCAAAGCACTGTCGCCATAAGGAACAGGATTAAACTGATTACCTGTAATAAAATCACGGTCAGTGAGCACCAATGGAATGTCATCAACGCCATAGGTGCGCGGCAGTGCCAGCGCAGCCTCCTCATCGTCACGCACAATGATGAGTCCTCCGATACCTTTGGTAATATGGTCCATCGTCATCTCATGCAAGTGTGGGTGATACCAATACGTAGCTGCGCTATTGGTCACTTCCCAGTAGGGCTGCCACACAGTGCCAGGAGGAATGATTTGATGGGGGCCACCGTCCATCACAGCAGGCAAGTGCATGCCATGCCAGTGAATGGTAGTCGCTTCATTGAGTTGATTATGCACGTTCATATGCACCGTTTCCCCCTTGTTGAAAATGAGCGTAGGTCCCCAAAACTTACCATTGATACCGCCGGTAATGGTTTGCTGACCATTAGTCACCACTTGCGCAAGTGTATCCTTGATGGTCAAATCGAAATTGGTACCCGCCAGAGTATCCGGAATCCAGAGTGGGTTATACTGCCCTTGAACTATAAGGGTAATGTTCAGTAAGAACAGGGATAAAATGGAGGAACGAATCATTCTTGAAAAGAGTTATGAGTTATAAATTATTAAGGACAAGTTATTAATGACTAGTGACTAATGATTCGTCACTAGTCATTAGTCACTAGTCACTATTTCGCCACGCTCACCCGCTTTGTGATTTGTGTCTCGCCATGGGTAAACACCATCACATATTCGCCACTATACAGCGTGCGCGTATCGAAATAAGCAATGGTACTGCCGGGATACAAGTGTGTAGTTTGAATCAACTTTCCGCTCAAATCAATCACTTCAACGTTCCAATCCAGGGTATTCAACCCTTTCAATTGAACGGCCACAAAATCAGTAGCCGGATTCGGGAAAACAGTGAGTTGCTCAACATCCAATTGCGCTGTAACTGCGCTCGGAACTGCAGTATAAGTAGTCACCGTCTCTGTGATGTTCTGCACTTTCGCACCTGTTCTAACACCATAGAATGTAGGTCCTACCACGTATGGATAGGCCGAATTCCAATTCTCATCGACTGTGCAGAAATAGGCGTAGACACCATCCGGATATTCCGGCGTCACGCAGAAACGTCCGTTATGCTCATCCATGAAATCCGGCTCACTGTGATCGATGTACTCATAGTCCTCACGATAACGCCCAAGTGGATACGTATCATTTATAGGTGGTCCGGCCGTTACGGATGTTCCATTAGCATAAGTATTTCTCACGGTGATGTTGCGCAACTGATAACCCGACTTCATGCGGGTGATGCCACCTGTGCCATCGGTATTGACATAACCATAGGCACCATAGATAGGGAAACCATCATAGGCAAAGCCAATCAAGGGAGAATGCACATTCGCATCAATCACATAAAGACCATCTGAACCATAGATGTCGCATACATCTGAAACCGGCACAATATCCATATCAAATGCACTCGGGTTTTGATGGTGGTGATAATTGCCCATCGCAGGGTGGCCCTTTGCACAATCAAATCCCTCACGCTCGGCCACAATAGCATCGCGATTCCAAACACCTTGTCCGGGAGGGCCCATGATAGGCCCACCGCCTTCGGCTTGGGTCATGTTGTTCCAACTCACCCCGTCGCGGTAATCAAACAACGAAACACCATTGATGAAGATACCGATATTACCGCCTGTGGTATTGGTGGGTGTTCCGGTATTGGGCTGTGGTGACAAGGAGATTTTATAAATCGCATTCTGGTCGGATGCCTGGGATGGATTGCCATCCAAAAACGGACCTGTCGGATAGGCCGGAATGCCATTGGTGCTTACATACACCCAATCGGTAGAGTATTGAACCGTTTGAACGTTCACCGGAACATTGTCCTGAATGAGCGTGCCGTTGCCTTCGACATAGTGCGCACCGGTGGTGCCTTGCGGGTTTTGGATCCAGTGTAGAATGGCCGGATTAGACTGAGACTGCGTGTTGAAGGAAACACCCAACAACGCAAGCAGGAATGGTATTCGGTTCATGGTTTAGTGATTAATCAGTGTTGGACGCCAACTGTTTCAAATAGTTTAAACGGGTATTGAAATCTTTTATCAAAGACAAATGCGCTATCGGAAAGCGTGAGCAAAAAAGCCATGAGATCCACGCGCTGTTGCTCATTCATGCCGGAAACGTTATTCATTTCCATAGAAGCCGTTTGAGGAAACCGACCAGAAGCATAGTGCCCAATTACATCGCTCAGCTTAGATATTCGTCCATCATGCAGGTATGGTCTTGAATAATAGACGTTGCGCAATGTGGGCACTTTAAAGAGTCCGCTATCGGTTGCATTGCCCGTGATTTCACCACGGCCATAATCCCTGCCGTTCAAATCAATACCATTGTTTCGAAAGCTTTGATTCGTGAAGAGCGGTTCCGTGTGGCATGCATTGCACTGGTCTTTGAACAGCGCATAACCCCGCGATTCCTGCTCGGTGAACTGCTCCTCCCCTGCGTGAACATGGTCGTATTTGCTAGACCGACTCTCCAGCGTAATAAGGAATGCAGAAAACGCCTTGAGCATGCGCTCAGAGGTAATTAAGCTGTCGCCATAAACACGCGAGAAGAGCGTGCGATACAGCTGCGAATCTTGCAGTTTTTGAATGACTGTCGGCAACGATGAATCCATTTCCAAAGGGTTACTAATTGGAGCCAATGGCTGCATATCGAGGTGATTGATGGCGCCATCCCACATGAAGGAATTACTCCAGGCCAGGTTCATCAAAGCGGGCGCATTACGGCGACCAATACGGTCATCAATCCCATGACTGACGGCATGATCGACGTGGGTAAATGCGACGTACGAACTGTGGCAACTCGAGCACGATACGGTGCTATCGCGCGAAAGAATCGGGTCATAAAAGAGTGCTCTGCCCAAATCAATGCACGCTTGACGCTTTTGAACTTCCGAAAGATTGTAGATACGCTCAGGCCATTGACCGCTCTCAACTATCATGAGCGCCGGCAATAGAATAATCACCGTCAACACAGTAAATATGCGCGTCAATCCTGCCATTGAATACAGGATTGAAAACTATCGGCAAGCTTCATCGCATGCGCTGAAGGCGACATGACCGAAAGTGGGACACGGCCCCACACATCGTTGATTAAGCGCCGGATATCGACTGTGAATAAGTAGTTTGTTGAGGCGGTGTTCACTGCATACCGGATAACACGCAGCGAATTGTATGGGGCACGATAACCACCTACATGCCAGGTCAGGGATGAATCGGAAGCGCTATCCAAGGACTCCGTTTCGAGCTTCCAATGGATATAGCCACTTTGCCAAGTCCAGTACATGCCCTGAATAGGATCCAATACGCCGGAATGCGCGCCATTGACCTGCAACGCACTATCTACGCCAATCACAAAGGAAATCTCATCCACCCGAGTTGCAGCTGAAACACCTAATGGTATATCTAGAGTTGATGCAACACTACTATCAAATAAGTAATGGCTATTCCCCGAAGTCCAAACCAATCTGCCCTCATGTTTCAATAAAATTTCATGAAGGTAAAAGCGAAGGGTGACCACTTGACAATCGCTTTCATTCGGCAGCGATAGACGATGTGGGAAAGACAAAATCGGCTTGATTCCGTCGGAGGCCATAAGTTGCAGTGACTTCTTGTCTTGCGCCACCGCCTCGGAATCCAACACCCATAAAAACAGGAGGACCTTAAGGGAAACTCTAAAGAATTTTGCGTTCAAAGATCTTTTGTTCATCAGCGTTACTTCGATTCCATTCGGATCAGCAAATCAAAGGCCTCCGGATTATTCAGATAAGCTTCACACGATTTGATGTAATAGTAAGTGGCCAAATCCTCCTGCCTGATTGCATTGCACGCCTTCAAACAGTTAAGAGCTTCAGGCAAATTGCGCGACTCCATCCAATCAAAGGCGCGCTCCCAATGCTGCAACCAGAGTGCAGTATCTAGTTGGTCTTCATCGGAAGGAAGCAGCTGAAAAATCTTAACGGGATGCTCCTTCCCCTTCACTACCACATTTCCGAGTTCACGGAACTTCAATGCCGGATTGACCACAGCATTCCGGGTATGTTCCGAAACGATAACCTGCACATCAAAAAATTTCGTTAACCCCTCCAGGCGAGCTCCCAAGTTCACGGCATCACCAATCACGGTGTAATCAAATCGTCTTTTGGAGCCAATGTTACCTATAGTCATATCGCCCGTATTAATCCCAATACCGATTGCTACCTTGGGGAAACCCAGATTTATATTATTCAAATTGACCTGATGCAATTCAGCAACCATCTCCATCGCAACAAGACACGCCTTTTCAGCATGGTTTTGCTGAGGCACCGGTGCACCGAAAATGGCCATGATAGCGTCACCGATAAACTTGTCAATCGTACCTTGATGTCGAAAAATCACCTCCGACATAGCACTGAGGTAATGATTCAGAAAAGCCACCGTTTGCTGCGAATCAAAGCGCTCTGAGAAGTAGGTAAAATCACGTATGTCTGAAAACAAAACAGTCAATTCCTTCTTTTGACCGCCCAATTGTAAAGCTTCACTATCCCCAGCAATTTGATTGACTACTTCCGGCGAGAGATAGGCTCCGAAAGCATTTTTCAGGAATCGTGTTCGACGTTCACGAATGAAGTAAGAATACAACACGCTGGCCACATAACAGACCAATGTGAGTGTCATAAGCATCGCAATGGGGATGATTAGTCCCTTATTGGGAAGCATCCACAGCTCGAATGAAAAACGAAAAACGAAATACAGTAAAAATGCTGCAACGACTCCAAACAACGGGCGAAGCAACAAGAAAATCAAGATCATTAAAACAGCTAACAGATAGTAAGCCACGCGCACCTTCGCTGCTGATGGTTCTTTCAGAAATGATCCATTCATCATGTTCAAGAATGCCGTAGCATGTACTTCCACACCAGGCATTTTATCATCACGCGAGGGAACAGTCTTCAAATCCTGCAATCCGGACGCACTGGCGCCTAGGAACACATACTTGCCTTCAAAAAATTCAGCAGGCACCAGTTCATCCCATACTTTGTAATACGAGATGAAGCGGATTTTCTCCTCACTGCCAAGCCAATTCAAGCGAAAACTTCCATCAGCGCCAAGGGGCACCAACAGACTATCCCGATGAATCAATCCATGTTCAGTAATTTTCACCTCACTACGGTCGATTCCTTTCGCATCCAACATCATATATAACGGGAAATTGCCCACTACACTTGCCGATTCGCCGTGCTCAGGCATACGCTGAATCAGCTGATAAAATCGAACCGTACCGTCGTACGATGTGGGCATAGCTATACCACCAACTCCTTTGGCAGACGAGGCAAAAGGAGCAATAGGCAACACAGGATACCGCCATTCCCTCATTACTGCTATTGCATTTCTCTCTGCGGATAACGCACTCAGCATTGACCAAGCCTCAGACGATAACGAATCAGTCGCTTTTGCGTCGTCATCAAAAAAGGACAGGTAAACACAACCTGCAGATTCAATGGCTTCTGCCAGTTCATCATCCGAACGCAGTGCATCCGCCACTGCGTCAAAATTGTTTAATCCTTCGGCCTCCATTTGCGCCAAATAGCCAGCACCGATACTATCACTTTCAGTATAGAGAAAATCGATTCCAATCGCCTTTGGACCTCCTGATGCAATGTAATTGATGACGCGTGCATCATAACCGCGTGGCCACGAATGAGCCCTTCCCAATTGCTCAATGCTATAATCATCAATATCTATGATCACGACATCATCAGGGTCCAGCTGAGTGTATCCTTGATTTTCCTTACGCAGGTGGAAAGACAAATCGACCACCTCATCCTCCATAGCTTGCAGCGGTGAGCGCACCATTCTCGCCGAAGCGAACTGAAGCAGCTCAACGATAATCATGCACACCACTCCCAGGACAGCAGCTGCGGCCAAATCCTGTAGTAGCTTTTTGAACATGCGCGGTTGACTCATAAAATCCGGCAATTACTGCAACAGCTCCAGTACCTTCTCAGCATCCGCCTTCAAAGGGTCGTTAGCGTAGATGATAATAAAACTTTTGAAGATATCCTTTGCCTTCAGCGGGTTGTTGGCCATAATGTAGCAATGACCCAGCGCGAAGTGTGCATACTTTGTATTCTCTGCCTTGGGGTTTTGGTCGATGTAAGCGTGCAATCCGGGAATAGCCTCCGTATAGGATTTTTTCTCATACACTGAAAAAGCCTGCTCAAAGGTGATGATGCCTTCATGCTTCCAATACACCTCATCAGGTTCCTTTTGCTCATCGTTGTCGCGGCGAATTCCACCTTCTTCGCTTTGACGCGCTCCTGATGAAGTCTTGAATACATTCATGAATTCACCGAAGACACCCTCCGTAGCAACCTTTCCACTGCCATTACTGGCCTGTGCCAATGCCTTCACTTCCACTTTGCTATTAGGACCAACAACGGTAGTGCTTCCATTAAGCCATTTAATTTCAACCATTGCTTCCGGTGATGTGCGAATAAACTGATTACGTTTCACCGGCGCCTTGATTTTGGCGCGTGTCCATGATGACTCCTTCCCTATCTCCACTTTTCCTTCATAATACAGGATATTACCGGCTGTGGTGGTGTCAGCCTGTGCCTTCACGTTAACGAAGGCAGCCATTAATGCGATGAGGATAAATAGGTTTTTCATTGGAATTGTTTATTGAGTTCATTATAAAGTTCAGCCAGCGCGGGATCAAGCATAATAGCTGTATCAAAGGAAGATTTAGCTCTTGATTTCTCTCCTTGCTGTAAATAGGTCTTACACATATTGATGTGAATCTGAGCGTCGTCTTCATCAAGTTGCAATGCTTGCGTATAATGCTGCAATGCCTCGGCATACTTACCCTCCAGGAAGGCTACATTACCCAAGTTGTTGATGACAATCGCGCTCTCAGGAGTCATTTCCAGTGTTTCCAAAAACACTTTTCTTGCCGACTCATACTGTCCGGTTTGCGTCAGCAAAGTACCCAGGGCATTGCGCACAAATACGTTATCGGGTTCTGCTACACAACGCGCCTTTAATTCATCCAAAGAACTTTGCTTGGTTTTGCTCACGAATTGCACTACAAACTGACGGTATTCTTCCTTCACTCGCTCATCGCCCGGGACCTCCAGCACAAGCCCCTTGGGCTGATAGGTAGCGGGCTTGTAAATATTCCATGCTTCACTAAACGGAATTAACTCCGGGAAGTGCCCTGCCTCCAGTTCGCGGAAGTAACGATCGGCTGCGGCCTTCCAAGCAGAAAAGAAACCGGTTGTTCCAATCTTCGTTGCTTCGATGGGAATCCAGACTTTATCCGACATCACGATAACCTCGTTTGCCGTCAATCCGTATTCCGCCATTTGCGAAGGTTTTACACCGCAATCGAAGGCAACCATCACGTGACCGGGTACGTCGATGTATGCGGCCGATACACCTCCGCTTTCCAACAATGATGCATAAAGGGCCACCAAATCATCACAATCGCCTCCCTTGCGAATAAACGTCTCCAGCGGAAACTGGAGGAAATCCTTCATCTCCGTTCTCAATGATGAGCTTGCATATCCTTGATTCGGGTCACTGCTGTAGGTTAATCCTGAACGATTCAGCACCGTGTACAGTTGGCCGGCCTTCAGAATCGTTCGGCTCAAGCCATATTTCGGCATGCCCTTGAATACCTGTTCCGACTGTTTGTTATAATCCACCAACAACTCGTTGCCGGGCGCTATGAACGAAGCCATGCGACGCTTATCCGACCATACAATAGCATTGCGACTATTGAGCACAAAGGAACCGGATTTGCGCACCACCTGTTCTTGACCATTACTCATATACGTGAGCACGGCCTCCATCTGCAAGGTTCTCGACTCAGTGTTTTCCAAAATAGACTCATTGAACAATGCCGGAAAGCGCACGATAGAATTTGTTTTTGCATTGATGGCTTGGCACTGAACCTGTGTTGGCGTGCTCATCAACTCCGAACAATAAACCGTTAATGATGACGGCGAGATGGCGGATTCCGTATTGTTGGTCAACACGATTTCACCGGCAGGCAATTGATGCACATCGCTATAATTCTTATAAATACTTGGAAAAATCTCATTCACCAAAACGTCAGCAATCGACAATGGAGTGCTTGATGACATCAAATCATTGCGTTGCTTTTCTGCGCTCTTGAGCGCAGAGTCGTAGGTTGCGTTGTTGGCATCCAATACGACGGCACGACGAAAATGCTCGACAGCATTATACACCCTGCCGAGCTGCAAACTCGCTTGTCCGGCACCATAATGCGCAGCTGCATCCGAATCCTTCAGCTTGATTAACCGCAGATTCATGGCTAAGGCTTCCTTATGATTTTGAAGTTCAGCATAGATTTTTGCTGCAGCCCGCAGGAAACCTAAACGCTCTTCGGGCAACTCAGCAGCCTCGCGCTTGTTGCGATTACCCTGACCGGTCTTTGCAAGTTGTTCATCGGCATACTGTATGGCTAATATGTAGTATTTGATTGCTTGAAGATTATTGGTCGAGAGTGCATAGGCATCCGCCAAGAAACCATAAGCACGACGTAGCGAAGGGTCTTGAGAAAGCGCTTTCTCCAATTGAAACACCGCTTCCCCTCCATTACTCTTCAACAATGAAATGCGTCCGAGGGTCAGGGTGTAATTCGCATTCTCTTCCTTACCGAGCATCAATTGCTGAAGTGCATCCGAGGCGCCATCATACTTTCCTAACGCCATCAATTCTTCGATGAGCAATTCACTTGCTTCACGATCCGCAGCATTGATCGATAGTATTGTATTGTATTCTCCTTCTGCACTTGAATGATTGTCTTGCATGGCGAAAGCCTTAGCCAATTGCTTTCGATAAGCAATTAGGACTTCCCTCGACATCAACGCTGAAGAACTTCCGAGTTCAGCAGTCGCCTGCGATTCCACCTCGCTGTATTTACCCAATTCATTCATTGCTGCAAGCTGCACTAGATGGGCTGAAAAGTAGGGTTTACCGGCACCCTTTTGCAAGCGATACGCCTCACGAGAATTTGCTAGTGCTTCTTCCAAAATGCTGCGCAATTCCAAAGAAGAAGTTTCTCGAATACTTTTAAACTTGTAGAGCTCAAAGAATGATATTCCCAATGCTTCGGCATGCATAGGATTCGAATCCCATTCCAGCATTTTTTTCTGCACTTTGATGGCGTCGTTAATGCTCATCAAATTATCCTGCATTGCCAAAACACGGGCAAGCGTATCGGCCGTTTGCAGATAAATAACCCGCAGTGTAGCGTTCGAAATGTTCAACTGCATGTCGGAGATGACCGTGTTAATCTCACGCTGATTCACCAAATGGCTGTAATGTGCCATAACCGCATCACGGTAACGATCTTTGACAAACTCGGATTTAGGTGATAAACGGAAAGCCTCCTTGACATAGTCAATGGCCATGTCGATGTTCTGCTCCTGCAACAATTTGGTGGAAACCTCTCCCATGCGACGAGCAATGTATTCAACCATACCAGGCTGTTTGCCCATTGTTTCCACAGCCAACATCCACGAACCAAGAGCCTCCTGATGCTTGTGCGCGTGGACCATAGCCTCCGCATAATGGAAATAGTCGTCAAAGCCCATCGATGGATCGGAATGATCACTCCAGCTAAGGGCTACAAAATCGTAATGATACAATTGATGATCGGTAGGAGATTGCCGTATGGTGAATGTGCTCTCTTCGGTGCGATAAACAACGCTATCGCCTGTTGCTGTAGGACGGGTAAGCCCATAGGCAACAACTGCCTTTGACTTCACCCTTGAAAAATTCGCGACCAACTTGTTGTCGACAACATCAAACAACATGCTATTGGACGGCATCGGTGGCGGCACGAGGTAGTGATAAACCTTCTGCATTTCGCCCTCATTCATGGTCAGGTAAATATTCAACGTGCGCGTATCAAGCATCATTTGCTCCACATCGCCAATGGCACCCTTCGCTTTACCGGGGCAACCAATACTGTATACCAGGATTGGTTCAAACTCCCAACTATATACCTCAATCTGATGATTCGACTTGTTGTACACGTGAATCTGATCCAAGGGATCCACATAAAAATCGCCGATTGTTCCGGGCACACCTCCAGGCTTTTCCGAACGTACTTGTAATTGCTTCTCGGCTGTAGGCCAACCTCCGCGCCCCACGCGAAGAATCGCATTGAGCTCATCATCCCAAACATAGATTTGATCTTTCGAATCACAGTCAATCCGCACAGGTGAAAGCATCACAGAGTTATCTGCCGAGGTTATGACCTTCACGAATTGGCCTTGCAAATTCCACTGCAATAAACTACCACGCCCTTCGTCTGCGACAATAAGCGAACCGTCGGATTGAACGACCAACGATGAAGGGTTCTTCAATTTCTCGGTGATTTCTTTACCTACACGACGAACCAAACTCCCTGTGCCATTAAACACCAGCACTTCATCAACTCCACGATCAGCCACATAGAGATTCCCCAGCGTGTCGCAAGCAATGGCTGCAGCTTCATCAATAACTCCGGAAATAGTGAACTCATCTATTTGGGAAGTATCCTTGTATGCAATCACTTTCGAGCGGTCGCCCGCAGGAATAACATACCGTAAACCGTTGCTCCCCACTGCCAGATCCAATACAGGCTTGCGCAAGGTTGAAGACTCAATCATTTTCACGCGCCGTGAGGGTTCGTCCTTCAGCGGCTTTAGCTGCAGCACTTCATAGTACTGAACGCGTCCTGCCTTTTCATCCAGTATAGCCATGCGGTTGGATGTTCCCGGGGCAATACTTACGTGCGTGGCATGCACGAAAACACCCTCGCGAGACTCCCCCTTTGCCCCCAAAGTTCCAATCAAATCGGAGACCCGATTGAAGTGATAAGCCACACATAGCTTTTCATCCACAACCATGAAATCACCGTTGTGGAATACGGCCATGGTTGCGGGATCCTTTAACAACACATTCTTTCGCAAAGACAGATCCGCATTGGTATTGACCAAATTACCGGCATCGTTGAAGACATAGACCGTCGGACCTTCACTATCCATTACATACAATTCATCCGATCCGCTTATACCAATGCACATCGGATCGTGAAATGCCTTTTTTCCGGTCACCCACGTCAGGTAGATTCCATCAGGACTATAAACATCCACGACGTTCCGCGAACGATTCAGTACATAACACAAACCCTTGGAATCAACAGCGATATCCTTGACATCCCCCAATTCACCAACTCCCCAGCCTGCTTGACCAATAAGCAGTGCATCACCCTTGACGGGCTTCTTAATTATTTTACCAACTTTACTGTCGTAGACATACAGGTTGTTGAATCGATCGATACACAAGTGTTTGGGTGCACGCAGTTCAACTTTGCCCGTTGTGGTTTCAATCGTTTTAATGACTTCACGCAAGAAGAGCAACTCATCGAAGACATAAATACAGGCCTGCTCCTCATCCAATACATACAACTGATTGATCGTGTTGATGGCGCATTCCGAAAAATCGGTTGAGGCAGGAAGCACAACCATGGGTGAAGCCTTCGCCGCCGCCTCACGCACTTTGGCCGCATCAATCATCCCTAAATGACTATAGCTTTGAGCATAAGTGCCCAACGGAAATAGCATTCCAAGAAGAATAAAAGCCAATGAGTTGATTTGTCGGAATATAGATCGCATCTTCGGCTGAAAATTACGAAAAAGCAACAGATTTGGACTAGCAAATAATTGCTATATAAATCAATACAGCTTCTGCCTCTTCAGCATGTACTGCATCAAAATCGGATTAAAGCCGGAATGAATATCGGCCTCCACAAAATCCACTTTGTACTGCCCACATTTCAACTTCAATTCCTTGCGGAAATCGGCCATGCGCTTGACATACGTATCGCGTACATCGGCAGGATTGACTTTGATCTCCTCTCCACTCTCCAGATCGGTGAAGGTATAAGGACGATTCTCGAAATCGAATGAAACCTCCTTTTGATTATCGGCAACGTGAAACAGAATGACATCATGCTTGCGGTGACGCAAATGCTGCAAGGCCGCAAACAACTCCTGCGCTTTCTCGGAGTTATCCATCATGTCGCTGAAGATGATGACCATTGAGCGCTGGTGAATACTCTCGGCAATCTCGTGCAAGGTGTCGGTTACAAGCGTAGTTTGACCGCTCGTAATAGCGACCGAATCCAACAGCTTCTCCAATTCCGAATAGAGATAATTATGGTGTGCCTCACTTGCTCTGGCACGTGTGTTCAATCGCAGTTTATCGGCAAATACAGCCAAACCCACCGCATCACGCTGACGTCGCAACAGCTCTATCAATGCTGCGGCAGCATAAACGGAAAACTTGATTTTATTGAATTCCGGACCATTGGGATCGACTCCATAAGGAAAATACATGGAGGCCGAGGCGTCAATAACGATGTGGCATCGCAGGTTGGTTTCCTCCTCATAACGCTTCACAAAATACTTCTCAGTTCGGGCCAGTAATTTCCAATCCAGGTGTCGCGTACTCTCGCCGGTATTGTACTGTCGGTGCTCGGCGAATTCCACCGAAAATCCGTGGAATGGACTTTTGTGGAGGCCGGTAATAAAACCCTCGACCGCCTGCTTAGCAAGCAACTCCAGGCGCCCCAGTGATTGTAATTTTCTTCTGTCGATGTTTACCGGCATGGAGCAAAAATAACCTTATTCACGTGGTTTGATGGCATCCCATCTTCGTTTCGCAAACATTAAGAAAACCGCAAACGAATGACATCCCGAAGCATCAATACGGCATGCTTCCAGAAAACGACAGAACTGCTGCCCGCATTGCGGAACTCGGCCGAAACGGATACAACCTTGCGCTTTCCGATGCGCGCGCGGTAAAGCCATTCAATATCGGCGGCAAATCCATGTAACTGCTGGTTGGTGAATATCTCATCTGCGGCTTTGCTTCGAAATGCTTTCAGACCGCATTGCGTATCACCCAATCGCTTGGTCATGATGATGTCCACGGCAAGCGAAAAAACAGCACTTCCCAAGCGGCGCATCACAGATGACTTGGCGAAATAATCCGACTTGCGTCGATCGCCTACAACGATCTCCGTCTTCCCATCTTCAAAGGCCCTCATGATATCCTGAAAGACGTTGTATTGAAACGGAATATCGGCATCGGTGAAAATTCGAATGTCTTCCGATGCCGCAAGCATTCCCGTTCGCACTGCTGCGCCCTTGCCCAAATTCTTCTCGTGCCTGATCAAACGCCAACCCTCTTGGCTGCACCAATCGGCAAGATTCGATGAAGCGGTAGAACCGTCGTCCACTATGATAGTCTCAACTTTCCACCCCGATTCTAGGCAATAGCGGAGCAACGCAGGCAACTCCTGCTGGAGTTCATGCGCATTGTTGTAACTGGGAATAATAAGACTGAAACGCACTTACCGAGAATAAATCCTGTTGTTCAATGATTCCTTACCGTGGCGCAAGATGCGACAATTCGATTGGATAGGCTGAATCAAAAGGGAATTAATTTCGAGCGTGCACCCTTGAATAAGCTTGTTCTCGATAGCAAGTGTGAGTCGATCAGCATCGGGTTTTACACGCAAACGATACTCGACCAGCGCGCTTCCTTTTCGCATTCCGACAATGCGCTTACCCAAAAACTCCGTTTGATAATCCACCGACTTCTCCCCGGCAAACTGAATAACCTCCAACACTGATCGTGGTATCAAATCGCGACGGAAATCCTCCACCCAAAAGGAGATCACCATTTCGCGATCCTTCCAACGCTCGTCGATAGGTACTTCCAATAATCGTCTCCAACCGTGGGTAAAGGTGACGCTTAGTGTAGTGTCTAAATAAACACTTCCAACCGACAGCGAATCTCCGAAAAGCCCTTCGGATAAACTTACCGCGCATCCCTGCACCAACTGTTCAGCACGAGCGGCATTCGCAGAAAGCGCACTATCAAATGCTGCAATAGGCAGTGCATAATATCCTATACGATTGATGGTGAATAATGGCTCGGCATATTGGAGCAATTGACGATCGGGATCCCGCATGTGACTGGTATCGGCCAATACCAACAAAGGACGATTATCGGGAAATTGTGCGGTAATGGCAGGAACTTCCATCAGTTCCCACGACATGCCACAAGAAAGAAAAGATTGTCCAATGGATGTTCTTGACATCACTGCCGCGGTTGTCGGTAAACCCGTTTGCAAGGAGGTCTGATAAAGGGCCTGCATGGCTTCATCCGATCCAACTGCACCAATATTCTCCGAACCCACATGGACAAACGGCAATGGATGAATCGCCTGAAAACGTCCGGGGTCGATTCCCTCCATTCCCTGACCAATAGCAGACAGCAATGATCCGCGCGGATTCTCAATGCGAGCTGCAACCTGCGACATACGCGCATGGCCATCAACCAGCATTAGGCACAGAACCAAGCCGCACACATAAGGAAAGAACTTACGAGCTCTATAGTAACTCGTGAATGCAGCAATGAGCACGACCAACAATGGGTAATAAGCCACCATAGCGAAGCGGCCGATGCCCCGAAATTGCTGGATGGCACCCAGGCGATAAAGCAGCCGCTCAAAACCCCAATTGAAAGGGAATGCCATGGAAGCTGCCATACACACAATAACGGCCAATGTCAAAGCAACCATTATCCGTTGTGAACCATGCTGCTCACTGCGACGCCAAATTCCCTGAAACCATGCAAACAGTGCGAGTAAAAACAGGAGAATGCCGGACAGTCCGATATAGCCCAATCCCTCCCACTCCAGCCCTGCTTCCGGCTTTAGCCCATTAAACCAATGTTCGTAGGGCATGCCGAAAGGAAACACGTAACTCATCCATGACGAGCGAAAAACCATAAAGCCCCAAGGAATTGCCGTGCGATCGACAACATCCGTGCTCATGTGCAATAGAACCTGCAAGGCAACGAATGGGATGATAAACTGAGCGGCTAAGTGAAGCAACAACTTCCATCGGGCAAGCTTTAGATCGGCAAACAGATAGATCACGGTCATTCCGCCGGCAATGGCGGCTGCGAAAAAGATGTAATAGAACTGAAGAAGGCCCAATACAAATAATGTCCCTGCCATTCCAGCGGTCCATCGCCAAAGTTGACGACCGCCTTCTGCAGCTGACTGAAAAAACCCAATGAGAAGCCATAACACCAGTGGTATCGCAAATAGCACCGCCAAAGCGAAGTGACCACCGGTGCGGTCCCATTGTTGAGACGGCATGATCATCAAGACGGCGAATAAACTTGCATAGATGTTCGACAGCTGCAAACGCTTCAATGCGAGAAAAAGAAAGAGCGATGCCAATACTCCCGAAATCAAAATGAAGAGATTCGAAATTCCGACGGTATGTTCGGAAAGATCTATGATAGGTTTGATCATCCGAATGGTGTTGGTCAGTAGAGGCTGTCCGCCGGTGAAAAAAATACTCTCACCGAAAGGATAGTTCATGGACGATTGCTGCCAATTTGCTTGATCAACATGGGTATGCCACAAGGACTGATAATAGCCCTGCAAGCCATCTCCGGAAGCCGTGTACACAAAGGCATCGGGATTACGCCATATCGGTCCGAAGTAGACAAGCGATATCAACCATGCCGCAAGCACAGTCAGAAGGAGATAACGGCGATGCAAGTGATTAGCGCTTTTCAATACTGATTTCGATGAATTTACTTACGGGCGTCTTGCTGCGATCGGCGTAGCTGTCGATTGGCACCAAACAGTTCGTCTCCGGGAAATATGTCGCGCAACATCCGCGCGGAATGCTGAAGGGCAGCACGTGAAATTGTTCAGCGCGACGAATAACTCCGTTGAACTCGCCCACCAAATTCACCAGTTCTCGCTCCTGAAGATGCATGGCGCGCATATCATCGGCATGCATAAGTACAACGCGACGTTCGTTTTTGATGCCGCGATAACGGTCATCCAATCCGTAAATCGTCGTGTTGTATTGATCATGGCTGCGAATGGTCATCATGACCAAACGCCCTTCTTTGACGCGAATGTCGGGAAGCGGATTATAGGTAAAAAGCGCCTTACCGGAAGTCGTGGTGAATTTTCCCTGTCGTGGTCCATTGGGCAAATAGAAACCATCAGGTTGACGCACGCGATCGTTGTAGCGATCGAATCCGGGAATGACCGCTTCAATATGATTGCGTGTGACGTCATAATTATCGCGCGCTGCAAGCCAGTCGAACGGTTTGTTCGATCCAAATAGCGCGGTAGCCAGTTCACACACGATGGCCGGTTCACTGCGCAAATGCGGTGAAGCGGGCTCGAGGGATCCGCGTGATTTTGATACTACACCCATCGAATTTTCTACAGTCACAAACTGTTCGCCGCTGAGTTGGACATCGCGTTCGGTGCGCCCCAAACAAGGCAAAATGAGCGCACGCTCACCGGTTACCAAATGTGCGCGATTCAGCTTGGTCGAAATCTGAACAGTAAGGCCGCATCGCTGCATGGCCTTGCCTGTGAACTCGCTGTCGGGTGTTGCGGAAATGAAATTCCCTCCCATGGCGATAAAGACTTTCACCTTACCATGATGCATGGCCTCGATGGCCTCGACGGTATCATAGCCATGCTCTCGTGGCGATTGAATAGAGAAGTGTTTATCTAAGCTATCCAAAAATTCCGGCTTGGGCTTTTCATAGATGCCCATGGTGCGATCGCCTTGCACATTGGAGTGACCGCGAACCGGGCAAAGCCCTGCGCCTTTTATTCCCACAGCTCCACGCAGCAAATGCAAGTTGACGACTTCGCGAATATTGTTTACGGCGTGTTTGTGCTGCGTAAGCCCCATGGCCCAGCAAGAGATGATGCGCTTGTGTTTCGCAAGCAGGTGACCAACTTCTATTATCAAGGATTCTTCAATACCACAATCGATTAATGCTTGAGCACGATCGAGTTTCTTTAATTCTTCGAGGAAATCATCGTAGCCTGTTGTTTGCGCATGAATGAAATCATGATCGAAAACGCTGCCCGGCTCACGCTGTTCGGCCTTCATGAGTTCGTGCATCAACAACTTCAGCAGGGCTATGTCGCCGCCGATTTTAACTTGCAGGAAGTAGTCGGCGATCTTCGTTCCTCCTTTCAATATTTCTACCGGACTTTGTGGATCCACAAACCTCGTGGTTCCGGCCTCCGGCAAAGGGTTGATGTGAACGACCTTTCCTCCGCGCTGTTTGCATTTCTGCAAGGCCGATAACATACGTGGGTGATTGGTTCCCGGATTCTGTCCAATGACCAAAACCACTTCGGCGTCATAGATATCTTCCAACGTGACAGTGCCTTTGCCTATGCCAATGGTTTCTCCTAAACCTACTCCGCTGCTCTCGTGACACATGTTGGAACAATCGGGTAGATTATTGGTGCCGTAGTTTCTGACGAATAACTGATATAAGAATGCCGCTTCATTGCTTGTGCGGCCTGATGTGTAGAAAACAGCTTCGTCTGGCGAGCATTGCTTAAGCTCGTCAGCGATCATGGCGTAGGCCTTCTCCCAATCGATGGGCTCGTAATGTGAGCTGCCCGGAGCCAAATACATGGGATGCGTGACGCGACCACTCTTACCAATCTCATAATCCGACCAGCGACTCATTTCCTCCACGCTATGCTTTTGGAAAAACTCAGGGTCACACTTGAAATTCGTTGCTTCCTCGGCCACTGCTTTGGCGCCATTTTCACAATACTCGCCCAATTTGGAGCGATGCGCGGGTTCGGGCCAGGCGCAACCGGGACAATCAAACCCATCGCGCTGATTCAGCTTAGCCAACACCTGCAATCCCTTCCACAAGCCCATTTCGTGAGCCACGTGCTGAAGGGAAATGGTGACGGCATTTAGTCCGGCCGCTTTTCCGGGCAAGGCATGTAGCTGCAATCCGGTAAGTTTCGCCGGAGGCGTTATTTGAACGGAGCGCGCGGGATGCATGGTTTCAGACATACGCTAGCATTTGGTTTGGGGTAAATGTACTAAGCGGAGGGCACTAAAAAAAAGCCCCGGTCTTTCGACCAGGGCTTTTAAACTATTATCAGAATAGATTACTTAGCTTCTTCTGTGCCTTCACCACCTTCCATTTTCTCTTTCAGGTTAGCCAAAGCGCTGATGTCACCCAATGTAGATTTCTCCACTTGAGCATTCACAGCCTTTACAGCACTTGAATCAACACCCTCAGGCTTCTTAGCGCGAGGAGCTGCTTTCTTAGCTGCTTCAGGGCTTCCCGGCTCATCTTCTTTCCATGTGCCGGTGTGGCTTACAGAAATCTTACGTTGGTTCTTGTTGAACTCAACGATGATGAAGTCGAGAACGTCTTCTAACTTAGCAGTAGAACCGTCTTCCTTCTTGAGGTTCTTGTTCATGCAGAAGCCTTCCAAACCGTATGGCAATGCCACGATGGCGTGTGAACCTTCTTTACGAACGATAGTACCCTGGTGCTTCGAACCTTCTTCGAATACGGTTTCGAATACATCCCATGGATTCTCCTCGATTTGCTTGTGACCAAGGCTGATACGACGGTTGTCCTTATCCAGCTCAAGAACTACCACTTCGAGCTCATCACCAATGTGACAGAATTCGCTTGGGTGCTTGATTTTCTTGCTCCAAGAAAGATCGCTGATGTGGATGAGACCATCAATGCCTTCAGCCAATTCGCAGAATACACCGAAGTTGGTGAATGCGCGAACTTTCGCCTTGTGCTTGCTGGTAACTCCGAAGCGAGACTCGATGTTCTCCCATGGATCCTGTGACAATTGCTTCATACCCAAAGACAGCTTACGCTCGTCCTTGTCTACGCTCAAAATCACACACTCCACTTCCTGACCTACTTTGAGGAAGTCCTGAGCTGAACGCAAGTGCGTGCTCCAAGACATTTCGCTCACGTGGATCAAGCCTTCTACACCGGCAGCGATTTCTACAAATGCACCATAGTCGGCCAAAACAACCACTTTTCCTTTCACCTTCTGGCTTACTTCCATAGTGCCTTCGATAGCATCCCATGGATGAGGTGTGAGTTGCTTCATACCGAGAGCGATACGCTTCTTATCATCATCGAAGTCGAGGATAACCACGTTGATCTTCGAATCAAGCTGCACCAATTCTTCCGGATGCGTAACACGACCCCATGACAAGTCGGTGATGTGAATCAAACCGTCTACGCCACCAAGGTCTACGAATACTCCATATGAAGTGATGTTTTTTACAACACCTTCGAGAACCTGTCCCTTTTCGAGACCGCTCATGATAAGCTTCTTCTGCTCCTCGAGTTCGGCTTCGATCAGGGCTTTGTGCGATACAACTACGTTCTTGAATTCGTTGTTGATCTTCACCACTTTCAATTCCATGATTTTTCCTACATACTGATCGTAGTCGCGGATTGGCTTCACATCGATCTGTGAACCGGGCAAGAACGCCTCGATACCGAATACGTCTACAATCAAACCACCCTTGGTGCGGCTCTTCACCTCACCCTTGATGATTTCACCGCTCTCAAGAGCAGCGTTTACGTTGCCCCATGCGCTGAATATGCGCGCTGTTTTGTGAGAAACATGGAGCTGACCGTTTTTATCTTCTGTCTGTTCGATGAAAACGGGCACTACATCACCTGGCTTCAGGTCCGGGTTGTAGCGGAATTCACCGGCAGGTACAACGCCCTCAGACTTGTAACCGATGTTAACTACAACTTCTTTCTTGTTTACGTTTACAACAGTACCGTTTACAACTTCACGCTCGCGAATGACCGACAATGTAGACTCGTACATTTGATCGAGCTTCTTGCGCTCATCGTTGTTGTAACCACCGACAGCTTCGTAAGCGTCCCAGTTAAACTCACCCTTTTCGTCGAGGTACATTTGATCATCAGCAGTGCTGAAAATCTCGAGCGGTTCTTCCGCGCCGATTTCCTCTTCGATGGATGGTGTTTCAACTTCCGCGTTTTCAGCGGTTCCCTCAGCTTGAACGTTGAGGTTCTTTTCTTCGGCTTCTTCAGCCTTAACTCGTTTCGATTCAGCCATGTTGGCTTTGTTTTTAATTGTATTCTGTCCCTTGAAAAATCAAGGCATTCACGCAGACAGAAGGGGTTTTACTTGTTGTTATTCGCAGCCGGAATGCTTATGCTACGCCCCCAAACCTTGGTTTACGGGGCCGCGAATATAGTACGGATGGGTTGATTTTCAATCATAAAAGCAAAAAAAAGAGCGTGTTAAAAGATGACGGATGACGGATTACAGATGACAGATTGGGCGCTGCAGCCAATCCGTCATCCGTCATCTGTCATCTGTAATCCGTAATCACAAAACACAAAAGCCCCGTCTCCGGGGCTTTTGCGATGTTTAACTCATCGGCAATGAACAAACTGCCTTTGGTCTTTTTGAATGGGATTAACCCAAATAGGATTTCAAAATCTTACTGCGACTGGTGTGCTTCAGGCGGCGAATAGCCTTCTCTTTAATCTGACGCACACGCTCGCGCGTCAGGTCAAAACGCTCACCGATTTCTTCAAGAGTAAGCGGATGCTCACCGTTCAATCCGAAATACAAACGCACCACATCTGCCTCGCGGCTGGTCAAGGTGCGCAGTGAACGCTCGATTTCTTTGCGCAGTGATTCATGCAACAAATCGGTATCCGGTGAAGGTGTGTCGTTGGTCTGCAATACGTCGTACATCGTGCTGCTGCTGTCATCACCGTCTTTCAATGGAGCATCCATCGATACGTGACGACCGCTGTTGCGCATCGACTGCTTCACCTCATCGAGTGTCATTTCTAACACCTCAGCCAATTCAGCCGGTGTGGGCGGACGCTCGAACTCCTGTTCCAATTTGGCAAATGCCTTATTGATTTTATTGATCGAGCCAATCTTGTTCAACGGCAGACGAACAATACGTGATTGTTCGGCCAAAGCCTGAAGAATAGACTGACGAATCCACCATACCGCATAAGAGATGAACTTAAAACCACGCGTTTCATCAAAACGCTGCGCAGCCTTAATCAAACCAAGGTTACCCTCGTTGATCAAGTCAGGCAAACTCAAGCCTTGGTTTTGGTATTGTTTCGACACCGAAACCACGAAACGCAAGTTAGCCTTGGTCAATTTTTCCAAAGCCACCTGGTCGCCAGCCTTAATACGCTTGGCCAATTCCACTTCCTCTTCTGCAGTAATCAGGTCTACGCGACCAATCTCCTGCAGATACTTATCTAACGAAGCCGTTTCACGGTTCGTTACCTGTTTGGTGATTTTTAATTGCCTCATGTATTGTTTTCAATTGTTGGGGTTACCCCCGTTTAAGCTTTGTCATTTCAGGAACTCAATCTGCTCATGTAGGTGAATAACCTATTTCGAAAAGCTTTTAGTTCTCCTGAACCTCAGGCTTTGGCAACAGAACCTTGCGCGACAACTTGTATTTGCCGTTTTTAGGATCCTTACCAATAACCTTTACCTGGATTCTGTCGCCTTCCTTCAAAACGTCTCTCACGTCTTCGACACGATGCCAAGCAATCTCCGATACGTGTAAAAGCGCATCTTGTTTCGGCATAATCTCCACAAACGCTCCGAAAGCCTGAATGTTCTTCACAACGCCGTCATAAATTTCCCCAACTTCAATCTGTGGTGGGAAAACAATGCTGCGCACACGCTTAACAGCTGCCTCCAAATTTTCCTTGTTGGCAGAAGCGATTTCAACGATACCCTTGTTATCGACCTCTGAAATCGTAATAACTGTCTGAGTTGACTTCTGGATTTCCTGAATAATCTTACCGCCGGGGCCGATAACCGCACCAATCGTGTCGTTCGGAATTTCCAAACTAACAATACGTGGAGCGTGTGGCTTATAATCTTCAGCAGGCTTGTCCATGGTTTTCATCATCTCACCAAGGATGTGCAAGCGACCCTGGCGCGCCTGTTCCAAGGCGTTCTTCACCATGTCCATGCTCAATCCCTTGATCTTGATGTCCATCTGACATGCTGTGATTCCTTTCGATGTGCCGGTCACTTTGAAGTCCATATCGCCGAGGTGGTCCTCGTCGCCTAGGATATCAGACAGAATTTGATACTTCGAGTTATCCTCGTTTGTAATCATACCCATAGCAATTCCGGAAACAGGTGCCGAAATTTGCACACCGCCATCCATAAGCGCCAAGGTGCCGGCGCAAACCGTTGCCATAGAAGACGAACCGTTTGATTCGAGAATGTCGGATACGATACGAATAGCGTACGGACAAACTTCCTGAGGTGGAATAACCGGCTTCAATGCACGAAGGGCCAAGTTACCGTGACCGATTTCGCGACGGCTTGTCGCACGAATCGGGCGAGCCTCTCCGGTGCTGTATGGTGGGAAGTTATAGTGCAACAGGAAGCGATCTTCTCGTGGCATAACCGCGCTGTCGATCATCTGCTGGTCGAGCTTTGTTCCCAGTGTCAATGTGGTCAAACTTTGCGTTTCACCACGGGTGAAAACACTTGAGCCGTGCGCTCCTGGAAGGTAACCAACTTCACTCCAAATCGGACGGATCTGAGTGGTGCTGCGACCATCCAAACGAATGCCTTCATTGAGGATCATGTTGCGCATGGCATCCTTCAAGCAATCGTGGTGATACTTATTGATTAAGAATCTGTTAGAATCTTTGAATTCATCTGTTAATTGAGCCTCAAAAGCTTCCTGAATCGCGTGGAAAGCATCCGAACGCGTGGTCTTGTCTGAAGGCGTTTTTGCGGTTGTATAATAGCTCTCATAACACTCGCTCCAAACACGCTTCTTCAACTCTTCATCTTTCGGTTCGTGATCGTAGGTGCGTTTTGGGCTTGACTTGCTAACCTTAGAAGCCATTTCCTGTTGGGCACGACACTGGGCCTTGATGGCTTCGTGAGCGATTTCGAGAGCGTGGATCATTTCTGCTTCAGAAACTTCCTTCATCTCTCCTTCCACCATCACGATGCTATCCAATGTTCCAGCAACCATCAACTCAAGGTCGGCAGCTGCAAGCTGAGCCCAAGTAGGGTTTACAACAATTTGATTATTGACTCGCGCTACACGAACCTCTGAAATTGGACCGTTGAACGGAATGTCGGAAACAGCCAAGGCTGCTGATGCCGCCAATCCGGCAAGGCTATCTGACATATTCTCTTTGTCGGCTGAAATGAGGTTTACAACAACCTGTACTTCAGCGTGAAAATCATCCGGAAACATTGGGCGCAATGCACGGTCGATGAGACGAGCAACGAGGATTTCGTCATCGTACGGACGAGCTTCGCGCTTGAAATAACCACCCGGGAAACGACCGGCGGCTGCATATTTTTCGCGGTATTCAACGGTGAGTGGAAGAAAATCCACACCGTCTTTGGCTTGTGTGCTGGCCACAACAGCAGCCAACAACATTGTATCTCCTTGTCTTACCACCACAGAGCCATTGGCCTGTTTGGCGAGTTTGCCGGTTTCAATTGTTACCGGGCGACCATCTCCCAAGTCTATGGTTTGGGTTACCAATTCGTAGTTCATTGCTTCTTTTTTCGGATAAAAACGTCGGTTAAAAAAAACGCGAAAAGGCAATTGTGTTCAATTGCCCTTTCGCTCGCGCAGTTTGCGCAAAGTATTATTTGCGGAGATCAAGCTCTTTAACAATAGCACGGTAACGAGCAATTTCTGTCTTCTGGAGGTAGTCGAGCAAGCTGCGACGCTTACCTACCAAACGAATCAGACTGCGCTGCGTGCCAAAGTCCTTCTTGTTCACCTTCAAGTGTTCTGTAAGATGATTAATACGAAATGAGAACAACGCAATCTGGCCTTCAGCCGATCCTGTGTCCTTTTCAGATTTTCCGTGTTTCTTGAAAATCTCTTGTTTTTTTTCTGTTGTGAGGTACATGCTAATACTTATGTAAGTGATTGTTATGTGAACCTTTTAAGCGGATTGAACCGTGAGGTCATCCGATTTTAAGGGGTGCAAATGTAACGGAAGCCTGAAGAACAATCACCAAACTTTGTGAACTTTTTTTTGAAAGACACGGCTTCTTTAACTAAACTGTCTAATTTCGCGCCTCCAATTTACCATATTACCATGAAAAAATTAATCCTCTCCCTGATCGCTTGTGGCAGCATGCTCAGCAGCTGTGAGCAAAGCAAGGTCAGCAACGTAAAAATGAAAGATCAACGCGATAGCCTTAGCTATACCATCGGTCTTAGCATCGGCAACAGCTTTTCGCAAAGCGAATTGTCCGACCTCAACTACGAGTTGCTTATCAAAGGGATGAAAGACCAGAAGGACAGTGTAGGCGCCATGGAATTGCAGGAAGCAGAAGCGTTTATCCAGGGTGTAATGATGCAAAAGCAAGAGGCAAAGGCAGCTGTTGATAAGCAAGCGGGTATCGAATTTTTGGCATCCAACAAATCGAAGCCGGGAGTTATGACCACTGCCAGTGGTCTGCAATATCAGGTGATGAGTGAAGGCACAGGTCAAAAGCCTAAGGCAACCGATATGGTTACAGTACACTACCACGGCACAACCATCGACGGAACTGTATTTGACAGTTCAGTAGACCGCGGTGAGCCGGCTTCATTCGGTTTGAATCAGGTTATTCCCGGATGGACTGAAGGCGTTCAACTCATGAACGTGGGTAGCAAGTACAAGTTCTTTATCCCGCAGGAACTCGCATACGGTGAGCAATCGCCTAGCCCGGTGATTAAGCCCTTCTCAACCCTTGTTTTCGAAGTTGAACTGATCAGCATCGATTCAGCGGGAACCGGAAAATAATTCTGTGGTTGGGAACTGTTGGAAAAATTTCAAGCAGTAAGCTCCCACTTCCACGTACTTTTGCGGCCCGTTTTGCAAGGACGGAAGAAATGTCAGTTAAAACCTGATTGGCTTATTCCTTGACCTACGGGACAAAAGCAATCGAAAAAACCAAAATAGAAATACAATGGCAACACAAATCACGGACGCAAACTTCGCAGAACTGGTTCAAAACAGCGAAAAGCCTGTTATGATAGATTTCTGGGCTGAATGGTGTGGCCCTTGCCGCATGGTGGGTCCAATCGTGGATGAAATCGCTCACGACTATGAAGGTAAGGCAGTTGTTGGAAAAGTAAACGTTGACGAAAATCCGGAAATCAGCACACGCTTCGGTATTCGCAACATCCCAACAATCATCTTCCTGAAAGGCGGAGAAATCAAGGACAAGAGCGTCGGCATTGTTCCGAAAAACGTTCTCACCGAGAAAATGGATGCCTTACTGTAACCGGTAAGTATGAAATAATGAAAAGCTGTCAGGTTATGGCAGCTTTTTTTGTGTTGAGAAAGTGAAATCGTGAAGTAGTGAATAAGGACACGGTAATCCGTAATCCGTCATCTGTAATCTGTAATCCGTAATCTGCAATCCCCCATGGATACCCGCATTATCAAAGCCATCGCTGCTGTTACAGCAATTGCCTTCAATACTTATCTTTTTATCCTTGGTCGCTGGGGCTGGGGAATCACCTTACTAATTGTGACAGCGTTGCTAGTGCTCATTGTATTCCGCAGCACACGCTTGATCATGGTGTTCTATCACATGCGTACCCAAAAGATGGATAAAGCCAAGCAATGGCTTTACCGCATCAACCCGGAGCACCTTTGGGCCAAGCAGAAAGGATACTACTACTTCCTTTTGGGATCAGTAGATATCCAGACAAACAGCCTTTCACAAAGTGAAAAGAATTTCCGCATGGCCCTTCAACACGGCTTGCGATTGGAACACGACAAAGCTGCAGCTTACCTAAACCTCGCCGTCATTTCAGCCAACAGACGCAAGAAACGCGAGGCCATGACCCTGCTCAACGAAGCGAAGAAATACGATTCCAAGGGATATTTAAAGAATGACATCAAGCAGGTAAGCAAAATGGTGAACAGCATTTAGTAGGGGCGCACTAGCATGTGCGCCCAAACGGCAACACCATGTGCGCCCAAAC
>Ga0114979_10000432_pt1 | contig 27831 bp, 20 predicted proteins | sample S_140625_EF_Meta_FD_87315 | JGI IMG/M metagenome (GOLD analysis project Ga0114979, IMG submission 87315) | Freshwater microbial communities from Lake Simoncouche, Canada to study carbon cycling - S_140625_EF_MetaG | ecosystem: Environmental > Aquatic > Freshwater > Lake | place: Lake...
AAGACATTAGTCTTTGATCTTGAAAAGGGCCATGAAAATATTCAGTTCGCAAAATTAAAAAAAGTGATGAAAGTTTTGAATATAAAAATGAATTTAACTGGTCCGCTATTAGATTTCAAAAAGTGATGTGAAACTTGAGAAAAGCCCAAGTGTTTGTAAAGAAAACAAAAGCTGTTACTTTAATTGAAATCAATCGAAATCGGTACATCGAATTTTGCAGCTAGTCCCTGTTTGGAAAAAAACAATTTCAAATTCTTTTTTATCTGAATCCATGAAAAAAGCTTATGCCTCTTTACTGGACAAAAGGGCAAAGCGTTTAGTTGGGTAATTTCGATTCACTCTGATTCAAGGCCTAAGGCTAGATTTTTAAAACTTGTCTCAATCTGAGGCTGACTTCTGCCGATCTCCCATAAAAAGGAGTCGAAGGAATGACTCGTGTGATCGCCATCCTCATTTTGTTAAACTTAAGTCAGTTGCAGGCTCAATTGAACGAGCGTCGCGTGTTCTACAGAGGAATACGCTATCAGGCCATGGGAGGCACCATGCTGGCAGTTGCAAATGATGAAACAGCTCTTGTCGCAAATCCTGCAGGGCTTGGCAAAATCAGAGATATTTACGGAACAATTTTTGATCCTGAACTCGAGTTAGGGAGTAAAGCTATTAAGGCCTACAACGCGAAAGCATTTACAGAGCCTGTCAGTTTGAAAGACATCACAGAAACCATGCTCAAGCAAACGGGTGATGTTTACACGGCCAGACAGCAAATCATGCCATCCTTTGTGGCGAAAAATTTTGGTTTTGCATTAATGAAAAAAACTGATCTGCAGGTACTGGCAAATTCGGCCACTTCAGTTGATGCCTTTTATCGAGACGATTTAGGATTTTTGCTTGGTTACAACCTCAGACTCTTTGAGGGTCGAGTTAAAATTGGTGTAACTGGAAAACTCATTTCTCGAACAGAAGTGGATCAAGCCGCTATCGATCCAACTGCACAGTCAATGAGTTTGAGCTCGCTGGCAACAGCAGGTATTGCTAAACAGGGATTTGGTTTTGGCTTTGATACAGGCGTGCTGCTTGCACTGCCTTGGACATGGCTTCCCACAATCGGCGGAGTTTTTCGTGATGTGGGTGGAATGAGTTTTTCTCAAGACACTTTAAATTATTTAGATGGCGCAACTGATCCCAATCAGGTGAAGGCGGATCTGGATGTGGGAATTTCTTTATTTCCCATTCATAGCAATCGGGTGAGGTCCACCTTTGCTATTGAGTACAAAGGTCTACTGACTCAGGACGATCAAGATGATAAAGCAAAACTCATGCATTTAGGTTACGAGCTCAACTACAGTGATGTCTTGTTTTTGCGTGCGGGTTATAACCAAAGATATTGGACGGCTGGTTTTGAGCTGGCTTCTGAAAGCTATCAATTTCAGATGGCTTCCTACGGTGAAGAGATTGGAACGAAAGCAGATCCAAAGGAGGATCGACGATGGGTTATCAAACTCGTATATCGATTCTAACTTTTTTGAATCGTGCGTTTTTAATTCTACTTTGTCTAACAACCACGTCCTGTGGTGGAAATCTTTTTGAAGAAGCTTCCGGGAAAAGTTCAGAAGATTCTATTTTAGAGGAAATTCAAAAAGCTGTAAATGAGCAGCGCTTTGATGATGCGATTTTGTTAATTACAGAAAATCCTGACCTTATTCCTGAAACTCGAGAAAATAAAATGCTTTATGCCAGTGCTTATGCCGGAAAATGTGGAGTGACATTTACTCATCTAGCGGAGTCAATCAAAACGGCTACAGATACGCCTATTTTAGCTGCAATGACTTCCTTTTCATCAACTACGACGAGTTCTACAAATTGTGTAGCTGCTCAGGAATACTTGGAAAGTATTGGTGTCTATGCCGATAGAACTGTAACAGAAAACTTTGCTCTATTCTTAATCGGTTTTTCAAAATTAGGAATTTATTTAAAAGAAGTTGCTGATGATACAGCTCCGTATGGAACAGTGGACGCTGACTTTGACGGTTGCACAGGTGGTAATCTTCCTGATGAGAATGTGAAACAAATGATGTCTGGAACAGCTTTAATGATCGAAAACTATGATGCTATTGAAGACTATTTATCATCTGATCTGCAGGGCGATTTAACGACCATTGCGGTGACCTGTGGGGCCGCTTGTACAGAGACCGATGCAGATGCCATCGTCAACGCGACCTATGTAGAGACCTACCGAAGTCTAATCGAAAGCAACGAGTATGGAGTTGGCAGTTGTGCCTTGGTGACATGTTGTCCATAAGAATTGTTTTATTCAGTTTCATTTTTATATTTGGATTTGTGAACCAAGCGAAAGCTCTATCTAGCTATCAGGTGCCGGCTTGGTCATTGGGAATGGGTGGTGTTCATATGCCATTCCCTCGAGACGGTGATATCCCAACTTCAAATGCTGCCTTTTTAAGTCACGTGAATGAAATTAGTTTTGAATTGCTCAACTTAGAAATCAAAACTCCTGGTTTAGATGACATTACAAAATTTCAAGAATTACCAAATGCTAACGGAGCCGAAGGCCTGAGTAGTTTATATGGTCGACCCATTCAAACCGGTTTGGATGCAAGACTTTCAATTCTAGGACCTCGAATTGGATTCTCGGGTTACACAAATACATATTTAAAAAGCTATTTGTCGAATCCTTTGGTGCCCGAGTGGTATATTCATTATTTAAGCGACTACGGATTGACTGTTGCATTCTCGACCGTATTTTCCGACACTTTGTCTGCCGGCATCGGGTTGAAGCGAGTCACAAGATCCGGTGGCGAGGTTGTGCTTGATACCCAAGGAATCAATGATTATGTGAGCGGTGTTACAAGCACAGCTGATATTTTAGAATTATTAGACGATGTGGGAATTGGCTACGGAATCGACGTTTCATTTCTTTACAAATCCCCAGGTGATAGCTCATCTATCGCAACAGTTGTGTGGAAAGATGTGGGAACAACTTCATTTCAAAAAACTTCAGGTGATCAAAATCCCCCATCGATCAAAGACAACTTAACTTTGGGCCTAGGTTATATCGTCAAGGGACCGGGACTGGATATTAAAACAGGTTTCGAGTACCGACATATTTTAACATCTGGCGAGCAAATTGGAAAAAAGCTGCATGCAGGGATTGAAGTTTCATTGCCGTTAGTCGATCTTCGAGCTGGTCTGAGCCAAGGCTATTCCACTTTTGGTGCGGGTCTTGATTTATGGATCATGCGCCTGGAAGTTGCAAAGTTTACGGAAGAATTCGGAGTGTATCCGGGCCAAACACCTGAAGAAAGTTTCCAGCTTTCTTTAACAATGGATTTTTCAGTTGATGCTGACTTCAGTATGACTTCAAAGTCTGGCAAAAGAAGAAAACTCAAGCAAAGACGCTGAGTCACAGAGTGACACAGCTCCACCGATCCCTGACAATTCAAAAATGCTCCATATTCGTAATATTTCAGATTCCAATGGAATCTTGCAAATTTTAAAAGATAAAACCGGCAGACAACAAAGTTGGATCTTGTCGGATTTACGAACAAAAAAAACAGTTCAAGAATACTTTCTTAAAAATGTAGGATATTACCCCGAAGAATCTGTGCTGCGTGTTTCTGATCTGTGGCAAAAAATTCTTTTTCGAATTCATCCCCAGGTGCGCATCTTGTCTAGGCCTGCCCTTCAAACTCACATCCGATATTTTCTAAAGAAATTTGCAGATCAACTGCAGCTGGCACCTGGTAGCGAACCCACTTTGCTGATGTGGATGAATGATTTAGCACCCCTTTATTTCCATCCCCTTGGGGCCACACAGCTCGAAGACTTTTTTAAAACATTTCCCGAGCAAGCGACAAAGTGGTCCGATTGGTGGCTCCGAGTGAGGGCTGCGTTCTCTTATTTCAAAAGTCAGAATTTGATGGCTCCTCAATGGATTCCTTCATTTTTACAAACTGAAAGTGAAATCCAAAAATATTGGAACCAGGATTTGATTGTGGATTTGGGTGGACAATTAACTTACGTCGAGGCCGGTCTTTTTCAAAATTTAGCAAAAACCCAAGATGTACTATTACTCAGCCCTCAGATACAAAGTTCGCAAAAGTTTCAATCTTTGTTAAGGCCCTATAGCGATCTTTTAGGTTTTACACAAAACAATGCAGCTGAATTAGACATCAAACGAAATCGGCTTGCAGAAATTCATAAATATAATTCCAGCTTAGCTTCGATCAAATCCACCACCTCTCAAATTAGACAGTGGCTTGACGATGGAGTATCGCCTGCTGAAATTGCAGTGATTGCACCAGATTCTGAAGAAATATGGCCCTGTTTGAAGTTTCATTTTGAAAAAGAAGGAATTCCATTTTCTCGGGAAACTAAAGTTTCGTTACAAAGTTTGCCAGAAGTTCAAGCTTTCACATCCAAACTACGAACCTTGGGAAGAAATCTTTCTCATCGAGATCTGGAGCTCAGTCTTTATTCACAGAATAAATTATCTGATCTGCAGTATGAAAAGTTTATTTCCTTATTCACCCATTTGTATGAAGATGCAGATTATTCTAGACACTCAGCAGCTCTCGAGATTTTAAAGGCAGATTTCGATCCACAGCAGGCTTTGAATTCCGACGAGTTCCTCATACGTTTGATTCAAGCTTGGGCTTCACCTGATGTGCCTGATTGGCTCGAATCTTTGATTCGTCAAATTTTAGCTCAATTTCAAAATTCAATTTCAATTCCTTGGACAGAGTGGTCTTTACTATCTGAGTCTATCTTAGCTCACATTGAAAAAACCGAAAGCACAGGTCATCCCCTTGGTGTGACTGTCACCAGTTTGGCAGCCACCCATTTTTTAAATGCTCAGTATTTAATCTTAATTGAAATGAGTGATGAAAAATTAAAAGTTTCTCAAAAGCGTGGGATGACCTCTAATTCTGTCAATTTGATTGCTCAAAATTTGGGTTTTTGGTTACAGGACTCAGAAAAATCTCATCTTGAGTTCGAGCTCGCATGGCTCCTTCAAATGCCTGCTCAAGCAAAACAGTTCCATTTTTCTATGGCGTCCTTGACAGGTGAACTTCAAACACCAAGCACTCAGTGGATGGCGCTTGCAAATTCTCAAAAATATTTATCGCTGGTCAAATCAACTGTTGTTGATAGTTGCATGATCAATTCTGTTGATGCGTTAACTGAGCGACTGAAGCAAGATTTGGGAATTAGCGAAGTTCCAAAACTCAAAGACTTCAAATTACAAAAACTTTCACCTTCATCCTTTGAAGCTTTTATCGGTTGTCCCTTTGTTTACTTTGCTAGACAAACTGTGGGTCTTCAAATTTTCCCAGAGGTGGATCTGGAACAGGATCCTCGGGACAAGGGCCGATTGATACATAAGATTTTTGAAAAGTTGATGTTCATGGATCGATCAGCTTGGGCTGAGCTCAACTTAGAGAATCTGATCAAAGAGGTCATTTCAGAGCTCCATTTTCAATTGGATGCCTTGCTGGTGCCGACATTCATTAAAAAGTATGTGGCACTGGCTCAAAGATTTATCGAGTTTGAAACAGTGTGGGCTGAAAAATATCCGAAAGTAAAAAAGCACCATCTTGAAGTGAAGTGGCAAGGCTTATTTAATGACGTCGTCATTTCAGGGCAAATCGACCGCATTGATGAATCATTAGATGGTCACTTGATTGTGGTTGATTATAAAAACTCGACTGCACAGTTGAAAGGCGGGCATCTTTGGCTCGAGGCCTCTCAGTATCAAATGTTTTTTTATATTTGGGCGATCCGGCAGGGATGGGCTCAAGATCTATCGCAAGAAGTCTTAGCGGCCCTTTATTATGTTGTGAAGAATTTTGATCGCACCATCGGGCTTGAGACAGCCGAACCTGTTGATGGTTTTTTTCAACCAGGGCCCCGTGAAAAGCAACACCTTGATTCCGATCAGATCGAATTAGAACTAAAGGAATTTGAAAATAGACTTAATGAAAACCTCGAGCGAATGAAATCAGGAGAAATCAGTCCTGTCCCAATGGATGAAACAATGTGTGAAAAATGTGACTGGAGAAAAGTATGTCGAGCTCCGCATCTGTAATCACATCTAAAATTATCCAGGCCGGAGCTGGGGCAGGGAAAACAACAAATCTGATACAGACATTTGTGACCTTTGTTGATCAATTCAAAAAAAAGCACCAGCGTTACCCACGAATTGTCGTGACCACATTTACCAAAAAAGCCACTCAAGAATTAAAAGAGCGACTGTTAGCGAAAGCTTACCAGCTCGAGGATATAGAGTTAGCGCAGTATTTAGGATCAAGCTCTCAAGTGCATATTTCGACCATTCACGGAATTCTAGTGCCGTTTTTGTCCAGATACGGAAATAAGTGTGGATTGAACCCGGAAGTCCGAATCATGAGTCAATTAGAACAGCAAAAGTCTTATCGAAAACTTTTAAAAAAAATTTTTCTTAGTCACCCTGAATGTCTAGAACTATTAGAATACCTCAGCTGGGATGAGCTGATCCAGGGGCTGCACTTTTACTTTCATAAAAAAATAGAGCTTGGAACATTTAACTTTGATCACTCGGGTCTTTTAAAAGAATGGTCTGAGTCTGAGTTCTTGAATTGGAATCAGCTTCGATCAGAATTGCAATCTAAGTTGAGTTCAGAAAAACTGAATGATTCGTGGAGAAATTATACAGACATTTTTTTTAAGCATTTGGGTGATTGGGAACAGGCCAAAGATTGGATGAAATCACTGGGTCGAAAACCGCCCTTTAAAGTGGACAAGCCTGCATTCTGTGGTGAGCTACACGAGGATTTATTAAAACTTAAAGAATTTGCAGAAGATATTCTTGAAAAACCTCTGCTATTTCCTAAACATTGGCCCGAATTTGATCTGGTTCAAAAAAGATTTTCTTTTGTAGCTGAATTGTTTTACACGGAAGCCTTAAAGAATAAATTGCAAACAGGCCTGCTCTCTTTATCTGATCTTGAAAGCATCAGTCTTCAAATCATTCAAACAGACTTAACCTTGGCTCAGAATTTTTCGGAAGACTGGGATTTTTGGATGATCGATGAGTATCAAGATACCTCTCCAATTCAGGTACAACTTCTTGGGGCTTTTATTCAGAAATCGCCTCACTTTGTCGTCGGAGATCCCCAGCAAAGTATTTATCTTTTTCGGGGGGCTCGTAAAGAAGTTTTCCAGGAAAAAATTCAATACATGCAGAAGAACAATTTTACATTTGATAAACTGAATCATAACTATAGATCAGCCTTTTCATTAGTTCATTTCTTTAATCAGCTTTTTAGCAAGCTTTCGCCGGATTTCATGCAAATGATTCCTTTCCAAAAAGCGGATGAAAATAATAAAAAACCTGTGACAGTGACAATTGTCCCACAGACACCTGAAGAGATCCATTCAATAGAAGATGCAGAAGTTCTGACAGTTCTTGCTCAAATTCAAAATTTAATTCAATCCGGAGTTCAGCCCCAGCAGATTGCGATTCTGACTCGAACAAATTCAAAAGTTGTGATGACCATGAAGATGGCTCAGAAGTATGGGCTTGCATTGGAATCACCTAGTTTATCTGATTATTGGAAAAGACGAGAAGTCCAAGATCTGATTTTGCTGACACAATTTTTACTCAACCCTCACAATAATATTAATTTGATCGGTCTTTTAAGATCTCCCTGGTTTTATGTCGAAGACTCAGAACTTCCACTTTTAAGAAGATCCAATTCATTTTGGAAGATGGCTCAGGCTCAGAATTCAGAAGAATGGATTGTAGCTGTTCAATCGTTGCAAGTGCTGATTCAGATCAGTCAGTCTTTGGGTGTGAGCTCTGCACTTTTTCACTTTCTTCAAAGTTCCGATTTTTTGTGGTCAAGTCGTTTGGTCGACTCCAGCGGAAGACGCGAAGCCAATATCTGGAAGTTTGTCACAGAGCTTCGACAAAAAGAAAAACAACCAGGCTTGAATCTGTTGGAATTTATGGATGAAATTCTGGTGGCAGAAAATAACAGTGTGGATTTGTCGACTCAAGAGGCGGCTCCTCTGTTGCAACCCAATCGGGTCACGTTGATGACAATTCATGCCTCTAAAGGCCTGGAATTTGATCACGTCTTTTTACTGGGAATGGGGCAGGATTCGACTTTATCAAATAATCAAATATTTAGTCTTGATTCAAAGAAATTACTTTTAAGTGTGGCTCTTCGCGATGATGACGGAAAATGGATGTATTCGCCAGCGTCGGAAGCAGTTAGAAATCAAATGCGCACCCAAGAGACAGAGGAAAGCCTCAGGGTCCTATATGTGGCGATGACTCGTGCTAAAAAATCTCTTCATTTAAGTTTAAAGAAAAAGTATAAAAAGAATTCTTGGTGGGGACAGTGGCCCTTGCCTCAAGAGGTGGGGCTTCATCAATTTGAAAATTTTGAATTGCTGATTCAAGAACTCCTTCTGTATCCTCAAACAACTCAAAATTTGACATCAACTTTTGATCAAAAAATTCAGCCAGTCAGTCTTCAGCTACCAGAGGTCTTAAGTCGAAAATCAGTCACTGCAGTTTTAGAATCTCAAAAATCTGAACAATCAGGTCCACGAAAAAAAATCAGCACTCAGCAAGTCGAAGCATTGAAGAAAGCTCAATTGGGAACTTTCTTGCACAGAGTATTTGAATCCCTAGCCCATGACATTAATTTTGACTCCATAGATCCTGAATGGAAATCCAGTGTGGATTTTATAATCCAGCTTCAAGATCCGCCCATGAAACAAATCCTCAAGTTAGGAAATCCAGAGTGGGGATTTGCCGTCCAAATGGATGATTATGTTTTACAGGGAGCTATTGATCTTTGGGCCGAGCTGCCAGATGCAGTTTACATCTTAGACTATAAAACTGGCAGCACTCAGTATGTGGATTCTGCCATGGAGCAAATGAAGATCTATTCGCAAGCTCTAAAAAAAATGAGGGCTGTGAGCCCTCATAAAGTTCATAAGCTTGTGGCTCTGTACCCTCTTGAAAAGAAGGTCATGATCCAAGAGCTTCTTTAGTAAGAAGAGATATTACCTGTGATCGCCTGCAAAAGAATATCTGCTTTAGCATCGATTTCAGTTTTGTCAGCTTCATAAGCCTCTTTGTTAGCTTTAATCGAGCTGATAACTTTCTTTGCATTTTCAAGCATTAACTTTCTTGTCATGGGCGCTGTGTACTCTTTTTCTAAACCCAAGAAGGTCACTAGGTCTTTGAGTTTGATCTTTTTAATTTCCTCAAGTCTTGCATCTACTTCTTTTTTGCTAATATCTTCTTGGTTCAGTTTATTCATTTTTTTAGCGACTCCACCTGTCACTAAATTGATTTCATTTTCTAAAATCTGAGATGCTACTGTCGCAACAAGGCCAGCCATTTCTTTATTCTGCATTTTTTCGAGGCTATCATTCAGATCAAAGAAGAATCGTGCTTCTAAGTCTTCAAACTTTTCAGGAATCAAGGCGCTCAAGAATTTCTCGAGCTCTTGATCAAAAGTATTTGTAATCATACCAGAGAACTTCAATTGCTGAACCTGACCATAAGACTTCATTAGATTAGCCGCCATACCGTTGGGTTCAACGGCACAGAAGCGCATTCCGAAAATTTGTGTACAAGTGGGATCCTCTTGATCAACAAAGTAATATGGAACAATTCGAAGTGAATTGATGTTTTTAACAGTTTCATTTTCTTTTCCAGGGATATAGAGTCCCTGTCTAATAAAATCCATCATCACTGAAAGCAAAGGCTTTTCTGCCTCAAAGCTAGGAACGAGCGCTCCTTTAACACCGAAGTAAGACATCAAAGCCCCTTGATCAAGTCTTTGAGTTGTTAAACCCATCAAATAATCCTTGTAAGGTTTCTCGTCCATAAAGTTAGGATACAGACCTTTTCTTTCAGTATTTTTTAACGTTGGAAATCGAGCCGTTAAAAGGATCATCGAGAAAACTCGATCTTGCGCAATACCTACAACTTCAGGTCGTTGAGCTTCACGGTGAGAATTATCAGCCAGTTCAAATCTTGAAAGATCGCTGTAGATATTATCAAATGAGTAGCCACCTTCAGCAATAATTGAGGCATCATACTGAGTTTTCAAAAAGCTGTGAACCTTAGGATCTTGACAGTTTTTAGCCGTGTATCCATTTGTTGAGCTATGAAGGCTATTCTGAATTTTCGAGAACGAGTAAATGCGGACCGTTTCTTTGCCACCGATAGTTTTCTTCGCGATGCAGCTGTAGTCAGGAACAAAAGCCATGTAAGTGTAGAACCCAAAGATACGATCAGCCGCTTCTTTGTACTGAGCGTTCAAACGAGCTTGCTCTGCACCCACAACTTTTGGATCAAGAGCTTTTTGTACAAGAGCTTTGAACTTCTCTTCTGTGTCATATTTTTCTAAATACTCATTTCCATTTCCAGCCACATTTCCTAAGTGAAATCTCCATTGGTCATAGATTTTTTTCATAGGTAGCAAAAAGCGATCCACTCGCTGCATAGCCAAAGTTTGCATATCTTTTTCTGCGTGCTTACCCATTCGATTGTTGTGAATTGCAATACTTGTCTCGAATCCACGAATGTGATCCTCAACCACCTCTAACACTCGATTGGGCTCTTTTGCACCTTTAGCCACTTCTTCTTTTGTCAATCCAGGTGACACACCGCTGTCATGTCTTGCACACATAGGATCTATTTGAAAAACATCGACATTTTCATCTGTGCAATATTTGTATTTACGAATGTTGCCTTGCATTTGTTCCACAGTGGACTGAGCAGAATTAATTTTAACAACTTTACCGGATGCATCTTCCAGAGCGTCTTCATATCCCCAACGAATGGCTGCAATGTCATACAGACCAGGTTGAGTCATATTCATGTAGTTGAACGAGAGGTAATCCATCACAGTGCTAGTTCTCCACTGTGTTTCAACGTCTTGCTGACCTACCTTCATTTTCGTTTTTTGGAAGAAATTTTTATAATCTGTTGATCCATAAAAATTATGTCGAAGTCCAAAGTTGTGACCCATTTCGTGTAAAGTCACAGAGATCAAAATAGGTTTAGATAATTCGATCGCACATTTTTTAATCAGAGCTACATCAATTGCTTCGTCTTCAGTTTTTTGAGACTGGGCAAAAAGATCAGGACAAACTTCTTTGACTTGTTGTTGGATATTGCCATTGAGCATTTCAAATCTATTTTCGAATAGAACTTGATTCGACAATTTCACAGCTTGAGTTTTATTTGCAGCAGTGAACTTCATGTCGTTAACAATTTTACGACTTTGTTGGTCGTAATAAGGCAAAGATCCTTTAACAAAGGAATTGGTTTTAGGATCAAGAACATTGAGTTGGATCACATTTTTAATACCTAATACATTTCCTACAAATGAAATTGTTTTAGCAGCCGTATCTTGAACTGCTCGCAATGAAGGCAATGGAATTCCTAGAACATATTTTTGATCCAATTGACCGCGAGTTGCCAGTAAGAATTGGTTCAATGTGGCTTCCATACCGTCAGTGTAAGTGATGACATTCATATTTGCTGTGGCCATAATAATTTCGCCAGTTTGAGAGTCCGCAAGGCTGGGACCTAAGCCTCCCCAGTCTCCAGCTCCGTCCACATCTGAATACATATTAACTAAACTGTAACGAAGGTCTCCGGCGTAACCGCGAAGAACTTTTTTAGTCTTTTCATCCAAAACTCGAATTCGAATGGGTGAGCCTGCTGCTTTAAAAGTCGCATTCCAAGCTGCTGCTGAACGGATCACGATTTCCTCTGTCCATTCAGGAGCCGAATGATTCAATCTGAATTCAATCACAGGACGTGTGGGATTGAATCGATTGACGAAAACCAATTGTTCTTTTTGTGTGGTTTTTGATCGATCAAAAGTGCTGAGGCTTTCTTGGGTTGTTTTGAAGAAACCAAAAAGCTCTTGGTCGCGTCCAAAGTAAACTTTTCTTTGATAGGGCTTAGCGCCTTCAGCCATCAGGCTTTTTTGGTAATGCTTGGCATTGAGTAAGCTAAATCGAACAAGGCCACCAAATTTTTCTGATTGAACTAAAAATGAAAAGTAGCCGTCATCAATTTGCACGTCTTTAATTTCACTGATTTCAAGATCTAAACCTGGAATTTTGGTATCTTTCAATTTAAGGTCAACAAATTTTCTTTTGTCCCAAGCTTGTTCTTTGTGGGACTCTTCTTTTACTGTTGTAGTCTTCCCTGTTTCTGTTAAGCGGTAATCAATAAATTCACCTGCTAGAGAAATTGCAGCTGACTGAAGTTCTTGACGAGAATTTAAATTTTCTGTCAGACGATCGTCGATTCCCACGTTGTAGAAAACAACTTTGTCTTCGATTTTACGTGCACGAACTTTTGTTGCTTCTCGGCCATATTTATCCATAGAAACTAAATAGCCTAGCCAAGAGTTGTCTTCTTCTTGGTAATTTTGGCTGACAACTGTCATTGAATAATACCAGTCGGTTGAATCTTGTTCAGTAAAGTAATCAGCTGGTAAAACAGTGGCCTTCGACAAGAAGATCGCCCGAGTTTTAGAATTCATATCAATTTTAAAATGAGTCGCCTGACCACGTGACTGCTGAGCGACAAGTTCAAGATTTGATGTCTTTTCGTTTCTTTCATTTCGCTTCGTGTCCATTGAATGGTAGGTCACAGAATATGAAACGATTGGGACCATGTAAAAATCTTTACCAGCATCAGTTTTTACTTCAACTTCGTCTGTTGATAAATCTTCGAGTCTTGCTACTTTCATGACTTTTAGAAGGTTACCCTCAAAGACATAGCGAACTTTGTATTTATTCGTCGTATCGGGACGGCCAAGCATCATGGTGTCGCCAGTGAGTTTCAGAGGATCCTGTGAAGTGTATTCCACAAAATCAAAGTTTTTCACTCGAGCTTGTGTGTTGGCCCTTTGGTCTTCGATTTTAAACTTATTGGAGGTTTGAGCATTTGCCTTCAATTTTCCCGTCGTCAAAACAAAGTCCTGACCTTCATAAGAAGAAATGGCCAAAAGTTCGCGATCAGCACCATACGGCAGTTCTGCATCACGCTTTTTTTGACAACCCACAAGGGCCATCGACACGCCTATCACAACACTCAACATTTGAACCATTGACGTGAACTTTTTCATTTCTCACTCCTTCTAAAACACCGCTGACGTCGAAACGTAAATTTCGGAATCATTTTCATTAATTAATTTAAAATTTGAATCCTGTCCGTTTGGCGCAAGCCATGAGCCGCTATTGGTGTGACCTAAAGTCACCGTCCACATTGGGCTAACGGCATAGGCGGCCTCTTGGGAATGTTCGAAGGATTGTGCAACACTGCCTTTGTAGTTCCATCCATGTCTAAAGATAAAGTCACTGGATAAAGTCACTTTCTGAAAGCTATAGGCAGCAGATACAATTTCACGCAATCCATACTGGTTAAGAATGGCACCTGTTTTATCTGTTTCAAATTGATGAAAATTTCGAGAAGCATTTAAATTCAATGATAATGAAGCGCCCTTAGCCAAAACTTTCGGAGCTAAGGAAAAAGTGTATCCAGCTTGTAGTGAACCTTGCGAGTTTTGAACTCGAGTTGAGTATTCAGAAACCGGTGCAACCGCCGTAAAAGACTGATTTCCCATCAACCAATCACTGAGCTCGCTTGGCTTTTTGCCTGCGATAAACAACAAATCTGAAAATCCATCATCGAGGGACTCAGAGTCTCTGAGATCTTGGCTAAGTGCAGTTCTAGTGACAAGTGACCACTGATCATTCATTTTTGTAGAAATAATCGCTAAAATTGTTCGAGAGCTTTTTAAATTTCCATCCACTTTATCCACGAAGCTTTGAGCGTAGGAAACATTCACTGTGGCTGTGATCAGTTTTTCATCATTAGGACTGCCAGTCGCAGAGGAAGCGGTTTGAGACAGTGTTTCAGCTCGTTTGTAGTAGGCAAACTTTTGACCTTTAAACTTGGATTGGGATTGTTTCAGAGAGCTTGCTTTCGTAGATACGGATCTGGCCCAGGTCGGGCTGATCGAGAACGTAATTAAAAAGCTCATCAAAACAAGTTTCAACATAGGTTAGCAAAGTCTCCTTTTATAGACCAGGGGCTCTAACTGACTTAAATTGCAGGCCAGGTGCCAGAGCGAATCTTTCCAGATCTGGTTCAAAGCCAATGCAATGCGGGCCTTTGCATCCGGCTGTTTAAAATCATGACAGTGGGCCCGATTTGGGTCTGTAAGTCCTACTGTACAAAAATGAGACACTGGTGAAAGACGGTCTTTCAAGCCATAAACGTGGATCTTTCCGGGGGGAAAATGGGGCTTTTTGTTAACCTAATATTTCTGCTAACCTTTGCACAGTTTTCCTCTGCAGAAAAGCTATCCACCCAATTGAATCGTTGGAAAGTCCAATGCCTTGATGAAAAAAATTGTCCCGATAGCGTGGCTCAGCTTTTAGTCACTGACGGAAAGAATTTAAACCACTGCACGGCCACACTGATTGCACCTGATATTGCTTTATCAAACAGCCACTGTTTTGATATGCAAGATGCACGGACTCGAAGATTAATTGATCCCGATCAATTGTGTCGCGCAGGAAGTCGAATTGTATTTGCTGAAAATAGCCCGTCTGGCAAAGCTCAATTGAGATGCAAAAAAATTCTCAAGAAATCGTTTATAAGTTTAAATTACCAGAGTCCAGATTATGTGATTTTTCAGCTCGAGAAACCAGCCAATCGTAAGTTTGATGAAATGACCCGATTGGGATTACAAGATGAAATCAAATTGAAAATCAGAAAAGTGAATCCAGTCAGACGGGGACTTGGAAAGTTGGAAGTTTCTGAGTGTCAAGTTCTGCACCAAACTTTACTAGCACCTCGAGCGACAACGGATCATTATCATATTCACACGGTCACTGGGTGTGCCATTGAAGGTGGAAATTCTGGGGCCTCGCTTGTGGATGATCAAGGGCTTATCCGAGGTGTTATTTTTAGAGGCGTTACCGAAACTTCAAGAACACCTCGCACAGATTTTGAGATGGATTTCAAGCAAAAAGCTTTGAAATTAAAATCCTCTCTGATGACCAATGCCACTTGCATCGATTATGAATTGAATCAAACCTGGGAATATGATGAACCGAAATGCTTAAGCTATCAGATGAGTGAAGATACAATTGTAGATGCTTTAGATGTTAAAAAAATGAAACAGCAGCATTTTCAAGAATTACTAGAGACTGCAAGATCCTATCCAAATATTGAAAGTTTGGGCTATCGATTGCATGTTGATCCAGTCACAAAAGAATTTGTTTATTCTCCGAATTGTATCAAACCGATCGTAGCAAATGAATCGAGCGGGCCCATACCAAATTCAATCACAATGTCGTTAAGTCATTTATTCTGGAAACCAATCGTGAGCGTGAATTCACAACTCAGGGCAGAGGTCAGTGATTTTAATCTTTCAATTAAAAAGTGTCAGATCACTTTCTCGCCAGCACAATTTAAAATTCAGAATCAAGGCTTCGTTCAGCTCTCGGGACCTGGCTGCGGCCGAGTCACAAATCAGTCAGACACAGGTCAAGAAATCTGGAGTGTTTGCCAATAGTAAAACTCTTGTGTTAGCTGATTAAGACCATGAAAACAGTTTCTTCAATTCTTTACACAGACGGCGCTTGCTCGGGTAATCCTGGCCCAGGGGGCTGGGGCTCAGTGCTTTTTAATTCTAGTACTCAACTGATCTATGAACTGGGTGGATTTATTCCAGACACCACCAACAATCGAATGGAAATGACAGCTATTATTGAAGGCTTAAAACTTGCGAGTCTTCAAAAACTCTCAAGTTTACTGGTACTGACGGACTCGACCTATGTCATTCGTGGTTATACTCAATGGCGACATGGATGGAAAAAACGAGGCTGGACCACCGCAGAGGGACAGCCTGTATCCAACAAAGATTTATGGTTGGATCTTGAAGCTGTGGGGTCAAAAATAAAATTGGAATGGAAATATGTCAGAGGGCATCAAGGAACACCTGGTAACGAGCGTGTTGATGAAATTGCAGTGGCTTTTTCTAAACGAGATTCTATTCAATTGGACTTTGGTCTAAGTCCGAAAAGCTATCATTTTGATATTTTTGATCTTCCCGAAGGTGAGCCATTGCCAGAAATGAAAAGTCATAAACCACAGCAGACTGGACAATCCTTCTATGTCAGTCTTGTCAATGGGACTCTCACTCGACATACTGATTGGGGCTCTTGTGAGCGAACGGTTAAGGGTCAATCAAAAGCTCAATTTAAAAAAGTGGGCTCTGAAAACGAATTTCAAGAAATACTTAAAAAGTGGGGATACTCAGATGGAAACTAAGAATGCGAAAGTTTTAATTACTGGTGCCAATCGTGGGATCGGCCAAGCTGTCGCAAAAAGATTAGCTGAAGACGGAGCTCACCTTTATTTATCAGTAAGAAAAAACGATCCGGCACTTATCGAACAAATGAAAAAAGCAGGGGCTGCTTCTGTTCAAATCATTGAATCGGATCTTTCCACACGGGCAGGCGTGCAAAAGTTGATTGATGAAGTCACGCCCATCAAAATTGATATTATATTTAACAACGCAGGTTTATTAACCGGTGGTCTGCTTGAAGAACAAAGTTTAGATGACATTTTAGCGATGCTCCAAGTGAATGTGAATGCATTGATTCACCTGACCCACGGACTGTTGCCTGGAATGCTGCAAAGAAAGCGCGGTAAGATCATCAATCACTCAAGTGTCTCTGGAGTGATGCATCTGCCCTGTGCTTCGACTTATGCAGCGTCAAAAGCTGCAGTTCTCGCCTTTACAAATTCCTTACGACAAGAATTGAAAAACACAGGGGTCACAAGTTTAGTTCTGATCACTCCCGGTATTAAAACCAGAATGTTTGATCAGATCGAACCTTTGTACGGAAAAAATATAGAAGTTCCCAAAGATACAATCACTCCAGAAAGATACGCAGAAATGATTCGTGAAGCGATCGTTGAAGATCTCGAGGTTTTGAGTCCCTCTGGCACAACTGGAATTGCTTTGGGTTTAGCTCGTCATTTACCAGCAGTCTTTGATTTCGCTGTGGGCTTGAAGTTCAAACGAATGTGACAGGTACGTAATTCGTAACGACGTGTTAAGAGTCTTAATAGTAAAGGAAATTAAAGACCAAGAACAGCTCTGGCCTTCGAGAATGGAAGGATCCAAACATTCCCATCTTTCAGTTCTCTTTTTCCACGATAGATAATTATTTTTTCGATTTTTTTGTAGTATTGATCTATTTTTTGGATGGTACCGACTTCGCTAGAAGTCACAAGTTCAGATGCCTTACATTCAATCGCAAATTTTTTACCTTCAAGTTTCAAAATGAAATCAACCTCAAGTCCACCTCGTGTGCGGAAATTAGAAACTTGAAAATCTAAATTCCGACCTGTCGCAGAATTAACTATTTGATTGAAAATCATATGCTCAAACAAAAAGCCAACTCGTTCCTGGTTGAGCGAGAAATTTCCCCTGAGTGCATTCAGAACTCCAAGATCAAAAAAGTAGAAGCGAGGATGTTTGACCAGATCGACTTGTTCCAAACTAAGATCTGGATCGTTTTCAACTTTGCGAGCAATGAGAGTGTCTTCGAGAATTTCAAAATGTCGGATGGCTGATTGTCTGGGGATCTTGGCTTTTTTAGAAATTTTCGAGAAATCCAAATAGAGTCCAGCATCTTGTGCTGAAGCCGATAAAAACCTGACAAAGCCATCGACTTGTCGCACCAGCGCTTCTGCCAAAATCTCTTCCTTGAGATATGTTGATGAGTAGGATCTAAGAAGTTCCTTTTTATCTTTAGGATTCTGAAGATTAACAATTCCAGGCAAGCTGCCATAAATCATAGCACTGTCTTCATTCCAATCATCTTGAAGCTCTTCAGCCGCCAGAGGTGCAAGAAAAAAATTCAGAACTCTTCCTGGTAAGAGATTGGCTTTTCCCTTTCGTAATTTTCTTGCACTTGAGCCAGTTAAATAAAATTTGAGCCGTGGATTTTCGTCAATGAGTGATTGAATTGTATTCGTGAGCCTAGGAATTCTTTGAATTTCATCTATAAAAATCGTTTTTGCGTTTGAAGCAGAGATTCGTCTTTCAAGTTCTGAGAGTTCAGTTTGAAAAATGAAATATTCTTTTTCATCAGCAAGATTGACACTTAAATCGGGTTTCAACTGTTGAATAAGAGTCGATTTTCCCACTTGTCGTGGACCAAGTATAAGTAGGCTTTTTGATTTTTTGACAATTTGGTTACTTAGCAATCTGTTATACATGTGGTCATTATTACATACAAAATGACCGCATGTATACTATTTTGAAGATTAGGTCAAAAATCCAAAGAGACCGAAGAAACAGTGCCCGTCAAAGTCAGCTTCACTGGTTGACCATCAATAGATTTCGTCGACACAGGAAAAGTCACCAAGTACGGCGTCGCAAACCTAGTGTGCTCGGGGTACATGGCTTGGATTTCATTTGTGAGAAGTTTAATCTTAACAGCTTTGCCTTCATACCTGCGGCCTTGGCTGTCTAAAAAAATCTTCCACAGTGTTTTATTTTTGTGAAGGTCATCATGTTTTCGCTCAGGCGTGTACAAACTTAAAAACATTTGAGTTTGATTGGTTGCAACCTCTAGCATTTTTGCACGTTCCGCTTCGACCTGTTCCGCATTCCACTGATAGATGCGAGCTTGGTGTAATATTTGAGCGTCAATCACTTGGCTGTTAATCAAAGTAGCACTCAAGTGCAGAGTATTTAAAATTCCCCGGTAGGTTTCTACTTTTTTAGATGCAGGCTCGATTCGTCGCTCGTATTCCGATTGAGAAATAACCACCAGGCCATTTTCATTTGTAGGTGTAGTTGTGCAGCTGACAAAAATGATCGAAATTAAAACTAAAAAAATTATTTTCATTTCGAAGCTCCAATTTGATTGTCAATAAAGCGACCCAAATCTCCGAAAACTTCAGTGCGGATAATATCGTTAAAAAGTTCATGCTTGGCTTCTTGGCCATACAGGTGGGATTTCTTAACTTTTGATCCAAGCCCAGCAAACACGAGCTCACAGGCCCTTGAATCCACGATGGGATCTTTTTCAGAGCAAACCAGTAAAGAAGGCAACGTGATGCCAGAGACACGATTGTGAAGATTTTCAAATTCTCGAACAAAACCTAAGTAAACACCTGAAGAAATGCGGTCGTGCCTAAGAGAGTCTTTTTCATACTCACGTAAAACTTCAGGGTCTCGCGAGAGCATGTCATAAACAATTTCATTTCCTAAGGTTAATTTCGGAAATAATTTGTGAATGAGTTGGGCCCCATGCTTTTTAAAAGCGGGAACTTCGACAGCGAGTCCGAATAAAGGAGCACTCAAAATTTGTGCTTGAAAAGCGGATTGATCAGCTTGCAACAAAGACAATGTTTGAATCAAACCACCCATGGAATGACCGAGGATAAAAAGTGGGTGCTTGCCGTTCACTTTTTTTGTTATCAAATCGTAGAACTGCAAATTATCCTTCACATAGTTTTCAAAATACTCTGAATAACCACGCAGGCCCTTGGATCTTCCGTGTCCTCGCAGATCATAACTATAAAAATTAATTTGTTTGTCTTCGAAAAAATTGATCAGTCTTGAATAGCACTCTGAATGCTCGCCTTGACCATGGGTGATAATCACCGAAGCCACAGGCTTTGGATGGGTCCAACTTTGATAAAAAAGTTGAGTGTGATCAAATGCTTTAAAGAAACCTTCAAATCGTGAATAGCTCATACTGTTATTCTAAGATGATAAAACTCAGCGGAGCAAGATCGTATCGCGCGCAGGTGCTAAAAATTCGGACTTTTCAACAAACGGATAGTCTAAGTTGTAGTGAATCCCTCTGGATTCTTTTCTTTGTAATGCACATTCCACTGTCAAGCTTGCAACAACTGCAATATTTCGAAGCTCAAGGATATCGGGGTGTAATTTAAAGTTGGAGTAATAATCTTTGACCTCTTGAAGCACATTTTGCAAACGATGCTGAGCGCGCTGAAGTCGTTTTGTCGAGCGAACAATCCCCACATAATTCCACATCAATGTTCGAATTTCATCCCACATGTGATGAATCACGATCATTTCGTCGTCATCACTTTGATCTGGATGAATCCAATCTGCAGGCAATGGGTGATCGATGGCGATAGGAGTTTTTGCAGAAATTATTTCTGAACAGTTATGGGCCATGGCAAGGCATTCTAGCAAAGAATTTGAAGCCAGGCGATTGGCCCCGTGAAGACCTGTGCAGGCAGTTTCGCCAATGGCCCAAAGATTTTGGATATCAGTTTGGCCAGCCAAATCCGTGACGACTCCGCCACATAAATAGTGAGCAGCTGGAACAACTGGGATGGGATCTTTTCGCATATCGATGCCATATTCCATGCACTTTTGATGAATGACTGGAAAGTGACTTTCAATAAATCCAGAGGGTAAATGAGTCATATCTAAAAATACGGAAGTGGCCCCTGTTTTTTTCATTTCAGCATCAATGGATCTAGCCACAATATCCCTTGGAGCCAAGGATCCTAAAGGGTGATACTTCTTCATAAAAGCGACACCTTCAGAATTAACGAGCTCTCCGCCTTCGCCGCGCAAGGCTTCAGAGATTAAAAAGTTTCGAGCTTCTGAGTGGTAAAGACAGGTCGGATGAAACTGCATAAATTCAAGATTAGAAACTCGTGCACCGGCTCGGTAGGCCATGGCGATCCCGTCACCTGTGGCGCCGCTCCAATTGGATGTGTAGCGATAAACTTTTCCAGCTCCACCAGTGGCTAAGATGATCTCATTGGCTAAATAAGTGTTCACTTCTTGAGTCAGCTTATTGAGCACATAAACACCAACACATTGAGGAGCTGTCACATCCCGGGGATTTAAATTGCGATTTAAAATCAAATCAATAGCAAAGGCATTTTCATGAATCTGAATGTCTTGGTTTTTCAAAACCTCATTGGTCAAAACTTTTTGAAGATGAGCACCCGTGTGGTCCTCAACATGTAAAATTCTGCGTTCGCTGTGCCCCCCCTCTCGGGTGAGGTCTTGCAAGTTAAGTTCTGCCCCCCAGTTATTGAGGTCTTGAATGCGATCAGGGGCTTGGCGCACGACGTCTTCGACTGCTGCAGCGTTGCATAGTCCTGCCCCGGCCACCAGAGTGTCTTCAATGTGGCTAGCAAAAGAGTCGGATTTTGCCGTAACGGCAGCAATTCCACCTTGGGCCCAAGAAGTATTGGTCTGAGTCGCAGATTCCTTAGCTAAAATGACGACTTTTCGTGGGCCTGCGAGCTTTAAACTAACACTCAGACCTGCAAGTCCGGAACCTATCACCAAGATATCTGATCGAATAATCGCCATAGAAAATCAAATACCTCAATTTTAACCTTTAAGGCAAAGCCCTTTGTCTTGATTCTTGATGGAGTTTCAGTTCACAATTCTAGATATGCGTATTAGACCCATGATTTTTCTATTTTTTATATGGCTCCTCTGGGGGGGGTATGTGGTTCAAAGTGTGAACTCACAAAGCCGAAGTCTGCATTTAAAAAGTGACGATGAAAAAATGACAGCTCAAGGGGAAGTGCTGCAGTGGTTTTTCCAAGAAAGAACTTTATCTTTAAAAAGCCTTAAGGATGATGAGCCCTTCGTTTCAAGGTACTCGGTGGAAGATTGGAAACAATTAGGACCTTGGAAAGCCATTGCATTTTTGAAAGATCGATCATCAAGTATTTACGGCCCTTTTGAAAAAATGATGCCGGCGGCCCATCGCGATCAACTGATCAAAAAAATAAAAAACAAATTACCAGTAGGTCGTATTGATGGTGTTTACTGGGAAGCATTCCGCTGGAATGGAACTCCCTTTATTGCGGCTTACATTTCAAGAAATTATGGAACTCAAGTTTTTCTGGCACAAGCCGCGGACTGGGGTCAGAGCCTGTCCTTTCTTTCCTCTGAAAATGGATGGTCACTTGTTAACCGCGCAGGTACGATTATCTTTCACTCTGATATTCGCTATATTGGTGAAAAGAAACCTGAGCGACAAAAGCTGCAACCCCGAGAGCTCAGTTTAGCCTCAACAAACTTGGTTGCAGCACTTTCTTCCACCGGATCAATTTCAAGTCGAAGTTTTCTGATTCAGATCACTTTGGTCTCTTTGGGATTTTTCATTATTTCGTTAGCCGTCATGACTCAGGTTTTTAAATCTGAGAAATCAGAGCAGTTGGCATCGGTCGAGCAGCTCAGAATCAGACTTCAAGAGCAATACTCTGCAAAAGTGAAAGAGCTCGAAATCGTCAAGCCTGCACCGAAGCAGGAAGTGGAGGAGCGTCAGCAAGAGCTTTTCTTCAAGGATCTTTCACACCGTGTGGCCTCTTCATTGGGGCGTCAACTTCAGCCTGCTTTTATGAGCCTGCTCGGACATTCGCAGTGGTTAGAAAGTGTCTCGCAAAATAGGTCTGAAGAAGAAGTGACAGCTTTGCAATCCATGGTCCGCGAAGCGAAAGGCTCTAAAGAAATTTTAGATAAACTTCTTTCTGTTGCCGGCGAGTCTGAATTTGAAAAATTTCCGATGAAGCTAGAAACGCCACTTCTTCGATCATTAAAAAAATGGCAGTCCACTTTTGAGATTGAACAAATTCAGCTCGAGAAAAAAATTGAAGAAACAAGTTTTTATCCTCTGCATTCAGATGCCATTGAAAAGGCATTGGATCACATTTTGCAAAATGCAGCTGAAGCAATGACCCGACAAGCAAGTAAGGTGATCTCTGTTTCTTTAACTGATCAACAGGACATGATTCAACTGACGATCACAGATAATGGCTCTGGAATCGAATCTGAAGATTTAGCAAAGATTTCAGATCCTTTCTTTACAACTAAAGCTCACATGTCCAGACTTGGACTTGGTTTAACAGAAGCCTTCGGACTGTTGAAGCAACATCACGCCATTGTTTCTGTGACCTCACAAATTGGCGTTGGAACGAAATTTGAAATTTGCTTCGATAAAAATGAAGCCCAGCGGGTTCTTAGACTTTCAGAGAAGCGAAAACAAACAGCTGAAGCTGAAGGTCGCATTGTTATTCCAATGAATCTTCCACAGCCACTTGAAGAAGCCGGTGCTGACGAAAGGATTGCGACAGAATTAGCAGCTGTGGATCAAGAAATTGAAAAGCTTTTAGATTTTTCAAGTTTAGATTTTATCGAATCACCCATGAAGGCCAATGACGAAGACCCAGAAGGTGATTTAAATTCAATCGAGACTGAAAACTATTTAGATGAAAATCCCATTCGAGGTCAAAATGCTTAATCATCGATCTCAAGGTTTGGTTTGTTTTTTGATCGGACCCGATCAGGATCGCCAAGGTTTTTCTCAGTTTTTTGAGCAAGCAGGTTTTCAAGTTCAAGTTTTTAAAAATCCTTCAGTTTTATTTGATTACCTTAAGGAATTTAAACCCTTTATTGTAGTTCTCGATACGTCAGCGCTCCGATCCAAGCTTTCTCAATGGGTCAGTCAGTTGCACATGATTCGTCCGCAACAAGCTTGGATGGCTCAAGCTCCTATTGATCAATATCCCATTTTGTCGACCTATCATAATCGGGGTCTGACAGAATTTATTTCGGCAGATCAGCTTTATTTGCAGCAAAGAACATTGTGGGCTTTAGACCGAGAATTTGAAATTTGGAGTTTGAAGCAAAAAACTCAATTGGACTTTATTGAAAAACCAAAGCAAGTGATTCAAAAACAAATGAAAACTTTGGAAAATGTATTTGAGCAATTCAAACGTGAGGCCGAAGCCAAACATCGACCCCTTTCTTATGCAGTGCTTGGCTTAGATGATCAAAAAGAAATTCTGGATTTCTGGGGCGAGGCAATTTTAAAACAAGCCCAGGAAATGCTTTTCCAAGTCAGTTGCCATTTATGGGGCGCCGATCATGTGACAAGTGCAGAATCTTTTGTATCTGTGATTTCATTCCAAAGCACATCGCAAATACTTTCGACTCTACAGACTCTTCAAGATCAGATTCAAATTCAAGGGCGAGAAAAGTTTGGCTTTAAATTTTCTATGAGTGGTGGAGTCAGTGAGCTCAATGTTCATTCTCAAAAGACTCATGGTATCTTGAAGCTGTCGCTCGAGGCTTGTAAAAAAATGCAATCCAAAGGTGGTGGCAGAGTTGGCGTGCCCAAACCTATTCAAGAGGAATCCCATGGAGATCTACCGCAAGACTTGGGCTGAAGTTAAAGTTCAAAACCTACAGCACAATATCGAAATCATCAGGTCCAATTTTCCTAAAGATACTTTTCTTTGTCCCATGGTCAAAGCCAATGCCTACGGACATGGCGATGCAAAGATTGCAAAACTTTTGGAAAGCTGGGAAGTCCCCAGTCTTGGTGTTTGTTTGATCGAAGAGGGACTTCTGCTTCGAAGATTAGGTCTAAAAATTCCCATTCTTGTTTTTCGCGGATTTGATGCAAAAGGGGCTCATGCACTTGCTGAATACAATCTGATCCCTGTCGTTAGCCATATGGATCAGCTTCATCTCTTGATCGAAATGAAAAAACCAGTTTCATTGCATTTGAAATTTGATACTGGGATGAATCGTTTGGGATTTCCCGTAGATCTAGCCGAACCCATTCTCAAACTCATTCTGCAGAATCCCTTTTTGAAAGTCGAAGGTGTGCTGACTCATTTGTATCAAAGCGAAGATTCATTAAAAGAAAATTCTGAAAGCCACAGGCAATTACAAAACTTTCTTCCTCTAGTTTCTGTTTTTGAAAATCTCACAGATAATTTTCACGCATTAAACAGTGGAGCGGTTGCCAGCAAGCTCGAACTTTTAAAGAACAAAAAAAAAGATCCTCTGCTGTCATTAAGAAATTGGGGACTTCGACCAGGACTTCTTTTCTATGGATATAATCCCGTTGAAAAAAGTAGTTTTCAATTTAAACCAGCCCTGACTTTGAAGTCATACACTTCGGTGGTTCGGAAAGTTAAAAAAGGCGAAGGCGTGAGTTACAATCACACTTGGATTGCACCCGAGGACTCGACTGTTGCTGTGGTTCCCATTGGATATGCAGATGGCTGGCATCGTATTTTATCCAATCAAGCTGAAGTTTTATGGAACGGCAAGCGCGCACCATTGGTGGGGAATATTTGTATGGATTATCTGATGGTCAATGTGACAGGCCATGAAGTTTTAAGTGAAAATGAAGTGGTCTTTTTAGGAGATTCTAGTTTTGGGTCACAGATCTCAGTTTTTGAAACCGCCAAGCTTGCCAAAACAATCCCTTGGGAAATTTTGACAAGTCTTGGCGAGCGAGTACCTAGACTTTACTTGTGAGCCTTCTTTTTATTATCCATGTAAATACTAAATAAAATCGAAGAACCAATGAAAAAGGCAATGATCATCAGCGACCAATGAATAGGAAATTTTCCACCAAAGGCTTCATTCAGCCAAACCATCTTAAGACCTACAAAGATCAGAACAAAGGCTAAACCATACTTAATATAACTAAATCGATCCATCACGCTGGCCAGCATAAAATACATGGATCGTAGTCCCATGATAGCAAAAATATTAGATGTGAAAACAATCAAAGGCTCTTTGGTTAGAGCGAAAATGGCAGGTACAGAGTCCACTGCAAAAATAATATCAGTTAGCTCTAGAAAAATAAGAGCTAAAAACAAAGGTGTTACGTAAGTCAGACCCTCTTTTTTATGAAAAAATTTATCTCCTTCGAGCTTTGGGTGAACTCGGAAAACTTTTTTCAATTGTTTGACGATAAAGTTATTTTCTAAGTCCTGGGTTTCAGTCCCTGCAAAAAACATTTTACTGCCCGTCAAGATCAAGAGTGCACCAAAAAACAATACCACCCAATGATACTGCATCAGTACAGAGCCCAGGGCGATAAAGATACCACGGAAAACGAGGGCGCCCAAAATACCCCAAAACAAAACTCGATGCTGGTACTTTTTAGGAATTCCGAAGTATGCGAATACCACTGCGAAGATAAAAATATTATCGACTGCCAAGGTTTTTTCGACAACAAAACCAGTTAAGAATTCGAGAGCGGTCGCTTTGGCCTGTCCATCTGGATCAAAATCAGGAATGGATAAATATCTTTCATGGGTCGAGAATCGATAATGAGCATAAAGATAAAATAGATAGTTGAAAATAAGTGCTAGGCTGATCCATACGCCCGTCCAAATAGAAGCTTCTTTAGCGCTGACTTCGTGAGCTTCTTTGTGAAAAACACCCAAATCAAGAGCTAGCATAGCCAAAACAAACAAGGTAAAGCCTGCGTAAAACCACCAATAATCAACAAAAGGGAATAGGATCATAAGTTTAAATTCTCCAAAAATAAAAATAAATTCTCAGGCGGTAATGTGAATGAATCATTGCGGTTTTTCAACTAGAAAGTGAACTTCAAGCTTGTGTTAAAAATGTGGTACATGGAATACTTTTTTGAAGTTGAACCCTGTGAGGGTGCTATCTGCTCACGAAACATATAAGCAAGATCGATAGTTCCACCCAAGGCTTCCGTGCTTAGTCCTAATTGTGTTCTGAATTCGTTGGATCCAGCAGGTCTACTTGTGACCTTGTTCGTGATGAGAAGCTCTTCTGCACTTAAGTAGGGCGTCCAATCTGAAAACTTCAATGAAACTAAATCAGCGCGAGCAAAAAGTCGAAAACGATTCAGAAACACTTGGCTGTCAGAAAATCTTCTCAACTCCCAGCGCACTCGGGTGGTGATTATGGCGTTTTCGAAATCAAACTTTTTTGAAACCTGAAAGATATTTCTGAACTCATTGTTGTTCTGGTTATCAGTGGTGCGATTTTCTAGAATCAATCCTGCTTTCCACTTATTTTCAAATTCGCGAAACACTCCAAGCCGAGTGGACAGAACTTTTAACTCATCATTAGCATCTGAGTGTCGGTAAATAAATTCACCGTAAGCGCTCGACTTATCACTTATTTTTTGCTCAAGGGAAGTGGAATGCCAAAGTTCAAACTCCCCTGAAAAAGCAATTCGAGAAAACAAAATTGAGACTAAAAAAATGAATCGAAACATTGAGCTCCTAAGGTTTGTAAGGAAGTGAAGAATGGTGAAGCACAATGCGTAACTTTCCTTGGTTGTCTTTTACAAATCCCCAGGTTTTATCCACTTGTGTCACTTGCCCTTTTTTGTCAGTCAGCATGACGTTACCCATAGTCAAAGCCATGTTGCCATTGATGTAAACGCCAGCATTTTTAAATTCATACTTCTGCCAACCCTTAAGTGCAAAGCCAGAGTCATTTGGATAGGCCGAGTTGTCACCCACAAAATAGGCGAGAGCTCCTTCTTTGGTTGTTCTAAAAACTTGGTTACCTTGAGTTAATGTTGGTTTAAACAAAACAGTTCCCATGTTGTATCCATAGGCGGCATCAAGGACAGCCTGAGCCGTGGCTTTTGCTTTTTTCAATCCCTTGCTGTCAAAATCCTTACCGATTTGAATGAGGGCCTTTCCCCAAGCTTCTTGGGCGGCTTGAACTTCTGATTCTAGAATGTTTGTGTTTGTTACATTTTTGCCGAAAGCCTCTGAGGTTGCGCTTGCTAAACTGAGTGAGCTCAGTCCAGTGGTTGCAACAAGTGCCATTATTGCGAGTGATTTGTGTAATTTCATTTCTATCTCCTGGGTTGATTTCCAGTAGCTAATCACACTCGGGTTCATATTAAAAATTGATTAATGATATCGAA
>Ga0114979_10000435_pt1 | contig 27759 bp, 16 predicted proteins | sample S_140625_EF_Meta_FD_87315 | JGI IMG/M metagenome (GOLD analysis project Ga0114979, IMG submission 87315) | Freshwater microbial communities from Lake Simoncouche, Canada to study carbon cycling - S_140625_EF_MetaG | ecosystem: Environmental > Aquatic > Freshwater > Lake | place: Lake...
AAATGCAACTCGCACGTTATCGCCGTTGTTACCGTTGGGAGTTCCCAGATTAATCAGTTGTTTTGCCATGTTATTGTAGCCCCAGTTTACTTGTTACTAGTATTTATTGCAACGATAAACATAATACTATGCCCAAGCTAAGCCTTTACCGTCCAGAAAAAAGCAAAGATTACAAGTTCTTTGACCGCACTATCTATGAAATGTTTCAAGTGGGCGGTGTAGAAGTACATGTACACAAGTACATTGGGCCTGTAGATCCTACAGATCCATCAAAAGCACTTGGGGAAACAACTATTCAAGATGTGTTATTTTTAGAAAATCGCGATCGCAAATACGATCTAGACATCTATACACTTCGCGGACACTATCAAACACAAGACATTGACTTCAACCTAAGTCAGTTTGGCTTATTTTTAACCAATGACACAGTGTTCATGACTGTGCATATTAACAACTCAGTAGATCTACTGGGGCGTAAGATCATGCCCGGTGACGTATTTGAGTTGCCTAATCTACGTGAAGAATACATTCCTGATATTAATAATCTACGTAACTTTGCGGCTGCGATTAAAAAGTATTATGTAGTAGAAGAAATCAATCGTGCGGCAGAGGGATTTAGTGCCACTTGGTATCCACACTTATATCGTATCAAACTAAAACCCATTACAGCAAGTCAAGAATATGCAGATATTCTTAACCAACCAGCAAACACTGACACCTATGCAGGTGCATTTGATCCAACTAAAACTTATTATCCAGGACAAACTGTTACATATAATGGACAAAACTATACAGTGATTAACGCTGTAGGTCCTGCCGGTACGCAGTTAACACCCCCTAATCCTGCGGCTTGGGCACCGGATACTGGAAATACACTCAGCGATCTAATGAGCACTTACAACATATCATTAGAAGTTAATGCGGCTGTCATTGCAGAAGCAGAAAACGATGCACCACTAAGCGGATATGAAACTAGTCAGTACTATACACTAGCAGTAGATCCCTTAACTGGCCGTAGTTTATTAAACACAGTTGACGACACCATTGACAATATTGCTGACATTGATGGTCGTGCTAGTGATATTAATGCTCCTCCTATTAGAGATGGCTACAAAGGTTACCTATTAGAAGACGGTTCTCCGCCTAACGGTCCTTTAGCCAGTGATGCACAGTTTGGATTTGGTATACAGTTTCCATTTGGTCCTGTTAGAGGCGACACATTCCTGCGTACAGACTACTTGCCCAATAGACTATTCTTATGGGACGGAAGTCGTTGGGTCAAACAGGAAGACAATGTCCGCATGACAATGACTAATACTGACACACGTCAGACTCTCAAGACCAGCTTCATCAACAATACTGCTGTTAGTGGCATTGACAAAGCAGGTTGGGATACTCTCGTCGTTGGCAAGCCGTTTGATACGTCAAGTATCACTACAGTATTCACAGTTAATCCCAGTAATGTTGTCATTGTTACTAGCTTGGATTACAATGCCAACTTTAGAGTCGAGGCATGGTTAAACGAATCTAGTCAAGCACAACTTGTTACCAATCAGAACGTTGGCGGAAAGTTTGGATTTACCATCCCCGAAACAGCAGTAGCGGGCACAAGAATACGTTATACAGTATTTGCCAAGTCTGTTGAACAACGTCAAGCAGTCAGCAAAGCACTGAGAAAACTTAAACCCGAGGCGGATCTATAATGGAATGGTTTTATGATGGTCAGATTCGACGCTATGTCGGTCAACTAATCCGCATGTTAAGCGGCTACAAATACCAAGACGGCACTGGTAAACAGATTGTTGTGCCTGTGTTATACGGAGATATGAGTCGTCAAGTTGCTAGTATACTAAATTCCAACAGTGAAAACAAACTGCCAAGTGCGCCACGTATTGCTGTTTATATCAGTAACGTACAATTGGATCGTAGTCGACTAGCCGATGCCACGCATATTAGTAAAGTACATATTCGTGAACGTGAAAAAGTCTATGATAACACCGGAGCATTTTTAGGCTACAATCAAAATCAAGGCAGTGGATATACTGTAGAACGACTAATGCCCACGCCCTACAAGTTAACAGTTAAAGCTGACATATGGTCAACTAACACAGATCAAAAACTACAGATCATGGAACAGATCATGATGATGTTTAATCCCAGTCTTGAACTACAGACTACAGATAACTTTGTAGATTGGACTAGCCTAAGTGTTGTTGAACTAACTGACATCACTTTTACTAGCAGGCAAGTTCCACAGGGTACAGAAAGCGAAATAGATATTGGTACGCTAACATTAGAAACTCCCATCTGGATCAGTGCTCCTAGCAAGGTCAAACGTCTTGGTGTTATTCATGATATTGTAATGAACATACACGATAACGAATATACATTTGAAACACAAGAGACTGTTACAATTGGCGGGTTTAATATATTTGTGTTCAATGAAGGTGGCAATTACTACGCAGAATTACTAGACCCCAGCGCAATTATAGAAGCACTACCGGACATTGGCGATACGCTATGGAAAAAACACGGTAATGACTTAAACTGGCGCTTGTTATTAGATCAGTACACTAACTTTAAGGCAGGATCTAGTCAGTTATTTCTAACACAGCCTAACGGCAACGAAGTTATAGGCACCGTAGCACTTAATCCGGTAAATGAAACTAGATTAAGTATTACATTTGACAAGGATACCTACAATACTAATACAGTTATTGCAGGTCCTGCACGTAATAGTAATAATTGGGGTACAGTGGATGCCATTGTTAATCCTGAAACTTACAATCCAGGAACACCTTTAGAAGGTCAACGTGTGTTATTGTTAAATGATATACCTGAAAATACATCGGCATGGAATGCCTTTACAGCACCTGCTAATAGTATTGTAGAATTTGACGGCGCTGTATGGACTAAACTAGTGCCACCCGAAGGCATTGTCTATACTACAAACATTCGCACTGGCGTACAATACAAGTACGAAGACGGTGAGTGGACTCGTGCATTTGAGGGTGACTATTCAAAAGGATCCTGGCGCCTAGTAATCTAAAATAAGTACATACATGAAAGAACAGATTGTATGCAGTGGCGCCTTATTTTACGCTAAATCAACTCGACGTTTTCTACTGCTACAAAAAGCAGAAGGTAAACACGCAGGTACATGGGGTCTAGTTGGCGGTACTAATATAGAAGGTGAGTCAGCGTGGCAAGGACTGCAACGAGAAATAGTTGAAGAGATAGGTCTTATGCCCACTATTCTTAAAACAATTCCTCTTGAGACATTTGTAAGTAACGATACTGTATTCAACTTTCACACTTATCTATGTGTTATTGACTTGGAGTTTGTGCCAGTATTAAGCAACGAACATGCAGGTTGGGCATGGGCAACTATAGACCATGCTCCTAAGCCTCTACATCAAGGACTACGTAATAGTTTCAGCAGTAAGATCATTCGTACTAAACTGCAAACTGTATTCGACTTAATTGAATTAATATGATAAAAACATTTGCTAGTCCTCCTAAAAACAACTACTTTGCGCCCGAGTGGCGCTTTGATTTTTATGAAACTAATTTAAATAATCCACAGTTAGTAGAAGAAATTAGACAGCTTATACTAGTTAAAGAACAAGAAATTATTAATGCAAATCCAATAGTAACACACGACGGTGGCACAGGGCTAGGAGCTGATAGTTTAACTGCTAGATTTCCGTTCTTTAATATTTTTAACTGGACTGAAGAGCCCATTGTCAAGTTCCAAGACTACGTTAAAGAACAATACTGTAATTTTTTAAAAGAAATCAATGTTGAACAGCAACCTGTTTATATTGGATGCTGGGCAAATGTCATGCGTTTTGGACAGCGTATTCAGCCTCACTGGCATAGTTGTTTTGCTGACAGTTACATAGGCGGGCATTTTGTTGTTGCTACAGAACGTACATCAACGCTGTATCAGAATCCACATAATCCCAACGAACAATTTATATTTGAAAATAACCCAGGAAGTTTAACATTCTTCCCCAGTTATCTAATGCACTGGACCACTGAGTACCTTGGTGATCAAGAGCGTATTACTATTGCGTTTGATATTGTTACAGAAAACTACATAAAAAAATTCCCTGAACATGCAGGGAATTATATTAAATTTGATTAACTGTGCGTTGCCCGCAACATTAACTCAGTCAACATATCTCGCTCACCTAATGACATTACTGGCACGGCGTTCATAGCCAGACTCCATCGTGTTTCGTCATTTTGATTTTCTGGAACACTATGTCCTAGATAGCTTGGAAATATTACTAGATCTCCAGTTTCTACTTGAACATCAATCCAGTCGTAGGCATAAAAGTTCTTGCTAGCAGAATCAGAATCAATAGACGGTTCCATATAATATGTATTATTACCAACTGGTTTAAATTTATGAAATCTAATCATTCCGTAATTCTGCGGAAGGTCCATATAAAATACCGCAGACACGATTGAATTAGGATGTGCATGAAGATGTGTACCTTCGTTTTTTCTATTTTGATTAACCCAGCTTTGTGTCAACTGCGCCGGGTAAGAGTAAGACAATACGTCTTTCATATATTCAGAAATTTTAGATTCAAGATATACTCTAAGTTCTAAAACACCTGGCATTTCTAAACAATAACTATTAGATGATTTTAAATGTGTCGGATAATGTCCGCCGTTAGTTGGCACCATGTCTAATGTCTTTAAAACTTCTATTGCCTGACTAAAGTCTTGTCCCTTTAATAGAATTTTAACTACTGGGATTGGGAACAATCCCATAATATCTTCTGGTTTTATAAATTGCATTATTTTCTCTCCAATACTGATCTTGATCGTCTGTATAAATTTTCAAACGTCCAATTAAATCTTTCCACATGTTTTTTATAAATGTGTTCGTTCATTTCTTCAATCGTTAGTTCTATTTCTACATCTTCTGTTGGTATTAAATGTAGCATAGGTGTACCTGCTTCTATTTTAATTTCACTTGCTTGATTGTTTGTTACTGGTGGTAAAAACATCTGTAAATGACTACCGTGTTGATATTTAAATTCCAACATACCCGGAGCAATAATATATTCTCCTGGATTTTCTTGATGCCATGTTGGTGCTATTGCTACAAAAGGTACTGGTCTATCTGCTACAATAAACCACGGACTTAGTATCTTAAGATGTGTCCATCCTGGAAAAGCCCCGGTCCATTGATCCGGATTATGAGTTTCATGTGTCCGTACATTTGCAGGACACTTTACGCCCTTAACTGCACCACTTTCTAAGCGTTCGATAACATGATCATACCACATGGGTATAGTTATGCCGGCAGTAAATAGATGCTGTAGTCCTGGACACATCTTTGTAGTAGGCATTCTAGTAGGTGCACCAACGTCTTTGTAAGGTGCCATTTCTTTAAACCACTTGGGCTGTAGTTTTTTAGAATGTTCTATTGGAAAGTAATCAACTAAGTGCGGATTAAGAGGATAACATCTTAGCTGTAATTTATTATTTTTGCGTTTGAAAAGCAACGTTGTTTCCTTTAAAATAGTTAAACCAGCCGGTAATAATATATTTGTCTTCAGTCATAGCAGGAATGCCTCTATGAGTGTATGTCCAGTCTGCTGGAAATATTGTTGTTAGTCCTTTGACGGGCTTTATTTTTAGTTCTTGGTGATAAAACTCTGTTTCTCCGTCTTGTTCTACGTCATTTAAGTATGTCATAAAAACAAGATGTCTAGACACAATAGGATACTCTACCCCGTGTCTTTCACAGTGCCATTCTTTGTAGCCGCCACCCGGGCCGTAGTGTTGAATGTTAACACCATCTACTACACTCCATGCGGCTTGACTATTACATCTAGGAAATAATTTTACATATTCATCAACTACTTCTTGCAGTAATACTAGATAATCTAAAAAAACATCGTCTTTATCTGTTGGCCAAAATACTATATCTGTTGAGTCTTTAACATGTGTGCGTACTGTTTCGACACCGTCACCACTCATAATTTTTCCAATTTCTTTTCTATCAGACTTTTTATAAAATTCGATTAATCGGTCACAGATTGTAGTGTCCGTTAGAGTCCAAGAACGGATAAAATTTTCATTTTTAAGAGTCAATGGAAAAGGAGTAGGAGTCATATAAATTACTTATGTTGACTCGTACTCCTTAATGAGTGATTGTGACTAACTAGCTTTCCATTTGCCTATAGGACATTCTTTTGGTTTGTATATTGCTATGGTTGAAACAGCACAAAAACATTTACCGCACAACATTTTTTTAAGTATTACAAACTCACAATTTTTGCAAGTTTCTTTTCTTGTTTGGTAAACTTCTTTAGTTGTAAAAATATCTGTGCCAAAAATTTTATCAAACGTTGATTCATCCATGCTTACTGTCCTTGATTAGGGCCGCTAGGATCTCCAGGTGTATGATCTGCATGAACGACAATGGGATTTCCTTGATTGTCAATGGTTCCTTCGGGTAGTTGTACTTGTTGCTCTGGAGGATTTTCATGTGTTGGCTTTTCTGAACCCATTCCTAAATTTATATTTTCAGTTGTCATATTATCTTACCCATGTTGAATAACCCTGGCAGTCGGCAGCACTATCGTATGCATCGTACCAACCTTCAAACGTACCTTCTGATGATCCGTGTCCTAAATAGCAACCAGTTGTTGGATCACCGCTTGAGCCTTGTACCCCTGCTCCACCAATTGTACATTGGTTTGCGTTAGAAGTATAGCCACCATTCAATCTATCAACTTTATTAGAATCTAACGAATACCAAGCGGCGTTAGTTGATACTGCCCAAGAACCAACATAACCGTTTGTGTATATTACTCGAGGAACGTTAGTACCGGACATGAAGACAAACTGTCTATTACGGACTTCGCTCAATCTACTAGAACCAGTTGCTGTTAGTCCCCAACGAGCCTTGACTGTATTGCCTAAATTGTCAGGCCAACGATATGTATTATTTGTAGATCCGCGACCCCATGCCCATACACGTACTTCAGAGAATGGCAAGTTGTTGATAATACCGCCAATAATATAGTCACCGTTTGGATCAATGCCTACTGTGCCCACTAGAGCATTACCGTTGGCAGTTTGACTTATACTTGGTCTGTCTAATTCGTATTGCTGATTTTGTCTGCTAGTTCCGCTTGGAATAGTTGTGTCTCTAGCGTCATTTGATGACACTAACATCCAACCCCCTCCGTCGTAGTCCATGTCGCAATAAATTTGCTGTGTACTTGTTCCGTCTGTGATCCAGTATAGGCCGCTCTGTGCTGTTGGGTCGTATGCTTTAATCTGTGCCGCTGATCTAGCAGGATTTGTCTGGCTATTTCCAATAGTTACATCTCTGCTCAAGTAACGAACTACCACAATGCCACCACCACCGTCGCCGGTCTGATAACCGCCACCGTTGTATGATCCAGCGCCACCACCACCACCGGTTCCGTGAGTTCCATGGCCGCCTGCTCTAAAGTTGTAAGAGTTTCCACCACCGCCTTGACCGCCTAGGCCAGCAACTTGTCCGCTACCGCAACATGCACCACCACCGCCTGCACCAAAGTATCTAGTTTCACCGGTAATACCTGTTGCTTTACCGCCACCGCCTGTAGATGATCCTACTCCACTTGTACCAAATCCGTCTACTCCACGTTCGGCAGCTCCGCCTCCGCCTCCACCACCCCATGAGGGGCCGCTGGCGTTTGCAGTACCACCGTCATTGCCGCCAGCGTACATTAGGTTAGCATTGCCAAAGTTAGAGTTAAATGGTGCTCCGTATTGACGGCCTTGTCCGCCAGGTGCCGCGCTATTACCCCATGCGCCACCGCCGCCAGAACCGCCTGGTAAACCATTGTTACGGTTTTGTCCGCCGCCTGCGCCACCGCCGCCATAACCCACTACAATGCTTGTAGAATTTGAGTTGGCGAATTGTGAATGTGTACCTGTACGACCTAAAAAACTATTATCACCACCGCCATCTGATCCAACAGTTCCGCCTAATGCTCCTTGACCTACTGTAATGGTATATGTGTTGCCTGCAACTACTGAGTGTACACGGTCAGCTACTCCGCCACCTCCGCCGCCACCAGCAGAGCAGTTAGATGAGCTTGTTCCACCCGAACCGCCGCCACCTACTACTAGTAGTCTAACATCACCTGTATGTTGCGGGTAAAAATAATGTGTACCAGGACTTTGCCAAATATGTACAACATCAGAACCTACTTGTTTAATCTCTGCACCAGTGCTCCATCCAACCATTGATTTGTCAATGTTTCTCCAAACAGCACCATCAAAATATTCTGTAACTTGGAAGTCAGTATTATAACGCATAAATCCACGATCACACCAACGAATTAATACATAACCGTTGCCACCGTGTCCGCCAATACGTCCTTGGTGAGTAGAACCACCGCCTCCTCCACCAGTACATTCGCCGCCTTGGCCGCCTGAATACCAATGGTCTGTTTTTGTAACACTTAAGAATGGTTGATTAAATCCACCGTCCATGCCTATACTAATGCCGCGTTGAGCGCCATAGCTACCTTGACCTACGGTTGTAGCTGTACCTGAACCGTTAGTCCATGGGTTAGTACTTTGATCTGTGTCAGGGCCACCTCCGCCAGAAGCGCCACCACCACCGCCACCGGCTCCTCCGTTGCCAGAGTTGCCGTTAACATAGCATCCGCCTCCTCCGCCTCCACCCCAGTAGTATGCTCCAAAGTTTGGAATGTTTATGCCGGGTCCGCCGTTTCCGCCAGGTGATGAAGATGCAGGAGGCGCACCGCCTGCTCCGCCTGCTCCGCCACCGCCACCGCCTGGATAGTTTCCACCGCCGCCAGCGGCACCACCTGCAGATCCATATCTTGCAGTTCCGCCTGTTCCTGATGTTGCGGCACCACCGGCGTTGCCGCCAACTGATCCATAGCCGCCACCACCACCACCACTTCCGCCTGAAGCGGCTGCAACGTTATTTGCACCTGCTCCACCACCACCGCCACCGTTGGCAGTGATAGTTGAAAAACCTGCTCCGCTAAATGAACTGTTGCCGCCAGAAATACCTGCAATACCTGCTTGTGTTCCGTTGGTAATATTTCTTCCGCCTGATCCTACTACTACTGTATAACCAGTTCCGGGGCTAACTGTTGCGGCAGTTTGATATACAACACCACCAGCTCCGCCACCACCACCTAAGTTGCTTCCGCCAGCTCCACCACCTGCAACTACTAGTATGTCAACGCTTGTAACACCTGCTGGGCAAGTCCAAGTATAAGATCCTGGAGTTGAATATATTGCCGTTGGACGTTGAGCAGTAGTACCTGCTGGTATAGACACAGTATCGGTATTGTTAAATTTTACATTTTTTAAAATTGCCATAGTTTATCTCAGTCGTTTAATATTTCGTCAAGTCTTTCGATTGGAATAGGAGCACCCATACCGATTATATATCTTTTTTCGTGATTGTGAAATGTAATTTCATCTGTAAAAATTTCTTCATCAATGCAGGCAAATTCATAATTTGTTTTTGCATTGGCATAATCTGTAAATGTAGTTAAAAAATAGTCTTCACAATACTCGTGATGTTTAGCTCTAAGTACTAGTACGCGATATTCTTCAGCTGTTAACCACTCTATAGACTCTGTTGTTGTTGTAAACTCTTGCATTATCTAATCCTTTGAATAGTTACATAACCCATATTACCTGCAGAACCTGTTTTTCCGTTCCAGTTAATACCACCAAGATTTTCTTGATTTAAGCCGTTGTTATAGCTTCCGCCACCACAGCCTCCGTGCGTGTTAGTATATTGAATACGTGTTCCGCCACCATTAAATCCACCACCACCGCCTCCGGAAATAAAGCAGTCGCCGTGACCACCACCTCCGCCTGCTCCACCAAATCCGCCGTACGAGTTAGCATTGTTTGAGTTTCCGCCTAGGCCTGGTGTAGTGTCTAAGTAACACCAACCGCCACTAGTGCTAGACCATGTTGGATTGGTTGCTCCGCCTCCGGCAAAGAAGCCGCCGCCTGGGTTTCCTGCTGAACCGCTTTTGCTACGTGATCCGTAATTCCCGCCAGTGCCAGCATCGCCGCCGTCGCCTGATACGGCACTTCTTCCGCTGTTGGCATTTTTACCGTCAGCACCTTCTTGATTAGTTTTAAATCTTGATCCAATCACACTGTTATAAGTGTTACTTGCACCACCGCCACCGGCTCCAATAACTAAAATACTGTCTACTGTATCGTATGGTTGTTGTAGCACATAAGTTGCACCACCTCCACCGCTATCACAGTCAGTTGTGTGATTGCCACCACTAGAGCCTACGACACATTTGATAACTTGCCCAGCAAGTAATCTAAAATCGCCAATTGCGGCTGCACCCCCGCCACCGCGACGTGATGAATTACATCCACCTTGTGCGCCATATGCACCAATACGATACCATCCTGTATATGGAATTGTCACATACTGTGCGCCTAAATTCATTACCACACGGCCACTTAGATCTCCAGAGTATGCATTAATAATTGAACTCGGTGCTAGTCTACTTGGACTTGCTAGTTGTGCTGTAATCGTTCCATTAAATGGTTGAAAACTATTCCATTCATAACCATCCCAAATTTCAATATCGCCTAGGTCAGTGTTAAAACGCATTAATCCTAATGGAGAATCGCTTGTTAGCAGTGTACTTATTACAACAATTCCGCTTCCGCCCCAACCACCATTTCTTGTGTTGCTTGGACTATAGTAGGTAGTTGAACCCCCATACCCACCAGCACCACCACCACCGCCAGTGCCTGGTGTACCATTCTGTCCGCAGTAGTCAATTTCAGGTCCACCTCCACGGCCGCCACCGCCACGACCACCGGCTCCGCCTGTTCCGCCTGATTGTACTGAGCCACCGCCACCGCCAGCATACCATGTTGTCACACCAGTAATAGAATTTGCTACTCCTACTCCTCCTGCGCCTGCAACAGTAGCACCTGACCCGGCAGTTCCTGCTCCGCCTGCACCGCCACCGCCACCACCTGGATAGTTGGTTCCGTAAGTTCCGCTAGCACCGCCAGCATTTCCTTGACCAGTAGTACCCACTCCGCCTGCTGGCACACTAGGATGACGTGCTCCGCCACCTGAGCCAACAGTTCCGTTGCCGCTACCTGGCAATACATCTGCTGTTCCTCGTGTTCCTGCATAGGAATTTCCCTGGCCGCCATTGCCGCCACCGTATGCTGTTATCGAAGAAAATACACTATTACCGCCAGACAATGCTGGAAGACTGCCATCAGCTTGTCCGGTTGCGCCTCTGCCTCCTGCGCCCACAGTAACAGTATAACTATTACCTGGTGTTACTGCAAATGAACTGTTGTAAACTAAGCCACCAGCACCTCCGCCACCTGCTGAGTTGTAGTTTGAACCTCCACCGCCACCACCTACTACTAATACCTGTACAGTGGTAACACCTGCGGGTGCCACCCATGTGTAAGTGCCAGGAGTTCTATAAGCAAATATAGGACGTTGGGCACTAGTACCAATTGGTAGTTGAATACCGTTGGCTACTGCGTTTGTTATCGACGATGTTGTTAACTGTGCCATATTTTATCTCTTATCTTCTAACTGGAAATCTGTGTTGCGTTGCTTCGTAGTTTTGAGTAACTTCAGCATCACTTAGGGCTCGATCATAAATTTGAATCATATAGTATGTGTTGTTTGCAGGATATTGATTATCCCAACCAGAGCCGCCGCCGCGCTCACCAAACTTGGTATAATAACCTGTTTGGTTAGCTAGAGTTGAGTTGCCGCTGTATGCATAATTTTGAATTAATCTACCATCCATGTATGTTCTGACGTTGTTGCCGTCCCAGGTAAATGTAAAATGGTAGATGGTACCAGCAGTTGAACTAAATCCAATGTTTTGCCAGAACCAACTTGTGTTTGATGTCCACACAGCAAAGTTAAAATTACCGTCATTAAAGTGAGCAAACTCGTAGGTATTTTCTTTGTTGACCAGTTGACTTTGACTGCTATTATAACCGTTAAATCTATACCAGATAGTTACTGTGACATAGTCGGATGGTTGGATAGTATTAATTCTAATAGCATGACCGTTAACCAACATGCCGCCGTAGTCAATGCCGTTTGATGCGCCGTTATATGTTGGACTGTTTAACAGCGTACCGTTAAAGATACTTAATCCAGTATTAGACCAGTAGCTTGGATTGCGTACAGGGTTGTAAACTGGTGATATGTCGTTAACAAAGTTTGTAGCACCGCAATATGATGTTGGATTACCAAAGTCATACATGGTTATTAAGTTTTGCGTAACAATGCCTAACTGAAACTGTTCAAGGTTAAAACGTTGGCTGTGTGCGTTAAAGTTTTGTTGAATTTCTTGTGGATTCAATGCTCGCTTGTACACACGCACAGCACCAATTTTCTTAGCAACATTTTCAGATCCTGTACCATTACCAATGTTGCATATTTGTGCAGTGAAGTTATTAGTAAAGCCAGCCTTTTGACCAATGTATAAACCGTTGATGTAGCAGTATGCTTGTCCTTGTACTCTGGTTAGCACAATATGATTCCAATAAGTATTGGCCGCATTCCAACCGTTGGTACTGGCATAGGTTGTAAATCCTGGACTGTAGAAATAAATTTCGTTGTTGTTTGAGTTAATTTTTAAACAATTTGTATTTTGGTCAGGAAAAGCCATCACGTGAGTGTATGCACTGTAACTGGTATTCTGACAATATACCCATGCTTCCCATGTGAAGTCTTGTGTACCAAACGCAAAATCTTGAGTTGATGGTACTTGAGCTTGGCCTAGACTGCCGGTAAACTGAATACATCCACCTGCAACTGAGTCATACGCAATACTGCCACTTAAGGTAGCATGATTGCCGCGCCCACTTAAATCGTACCAAGTTGATTTATCTTGATTACTATAACTTAGCGGATCTCCTGCATCTAAATGCAATACTAAACCGCGTGTTACAACGTTTTCAGTATCCCTACTTTTTACAGAGCGCCATTCTCTTGCTTGTGGATCATAGTTTTCTATTTGACCGCCAATACCTTTATTACTATTGAAGCGTGTTATTCCCGCAGGGTTTGCGCTGTTATCTTTATTGTTTGCACTAATAATTACAATGCCACTGCCGCCATTACCTGCGCCGGCAATTTGTGCTTGTCCTGCACCGCCACCACCACCACCTGTACCAGGTTGGCCGTCTTGTGCTCTGGTATCGCGGCACGATCCGTTACCGCCACCGCCATTTCCACCTGCTCCTGGCAAGTAGCCAATGTATGTACCACCACCTCCACCACCGCCGTAAAAATTTGATATACCGCCGATAGTAATTTGAATTCCTACTCCGCCAGCCCCGCCAACAGACCCTGCATTAAGTGATGCGTTTGGTGCATCGCCACCTACTGCGCCTGCGCCACCACCACCTGCTCCGCCGCCATTGCCAGAGTCATTTGATGCGTTTCCGCCACGATTACCGTAGACTGTGGCGCCACTAAATGCTGATTGATTACTTGTGCCGTAGCTTGTTCTATTGATTTTAGCGGCACCGCCGCCTGATCCACCGTTACCGGCTGCGCCAGAGCTGTTACTTGCGCCACCTCCGCCGCCATTGGCAGTCAAACTATCAAATACACTGTTGCCACCGGTGCTTGCTGTGTTTGCATTGTTTGTAGATTTTGCTCCGCCGTTGCCAACTGTAACTGTATAGCTGTTTCCAGGAGTTACAGCATATGTGGGATGATAAACTACTCCACCACCACCGCCACCTGCGCCAAAGTCGTTGCCACCTCCGCCGCCACCTGCTACTACAAGTACAGCAATGCTAGTCACGCCTGCTGGCGCAACCCATGTATAAGAACCTGGACTATTAAAAACTTGCAGATTTTTTTGGTTATCTGTTCCTGTCGGAAGTTTTAAAAATCCGGTGTCGTTAACTGTTAACCCAGATAAACGTGCCATTTATTTTCCGCCTTTTAATTCATTGATCTCGTCTTTTAATGTTTTGATCGCTTCAATTAGATAAGCACTCAATTTAGTATAGTTGATACCTTCAGGCTTGCCGTCTTTATCGCAAGTAACTAAGTTAGGTAAAACATTAACGACATCTTCAGCAATTAATCCTGCTTCATTTTTTCTACTACCGTCTCGACGATCGTATGTTACGCCAACTAGACTCATAATTGCATCTAGCGCACCACTAATTGGATTTACATTTTCTTTTAATGCAATACTAGAACTTTCTGTTAATCCTGTTACAGTCAATGTACCTGTTGCCGCATTAAATGTAAATTTAGTTGCTGTTGTTTTACCAGAAGTCAAACTACCAGTTGCTCCTGTTGACATTACAGGATATAATGTAGTTGTTGCTGTGTCGTCAGCTAATGATGCGCCTGCCGCCGCCCAACTTAATGTGCCGCTGCCGTTGCTTACTAAGGCATATCCACTGCTTGCCGCATCTGCACTTGGTAATGTATAAACTACTGATCCTGCTGTCGCAGGTGCCGCAAATGTCACGCTACCGCTAGTAGATCCTCTGATAGCCAATCTATTATAAATGTTAAATGCACTACCGCTATTTTGAGAACCAGCATTGATTGTTGTTGCCGCGCCGCCAATGTTAACAGTAGTAGCACTAGTGTTAAAAACTGCGGCAGTACTACTTGCACTATTAGTTGCAATAGTTGGAGCACTATTATTAAGGTTAATAGTAGGAGTAGCACCTGATAGTGTTACATCACTACTGAATGCGCCAGTTGTAGCTGTTATAGGGCCACCGCCTGCACCTAAAGTTACCCAGTTTGTACCATCACTGTATAGTGTAATAGTTGTTCCTGTTGACAATGTTTGACTAGTTGTTCCACTTCCGCCCGGTCCTACAAATGTTCCACCACCGCTAGTACTAAAAGTTAAAGTGATAGTTCCGCTGGCTGCGTTATAAAACGTTTGATTTAGACCAGCAAACAGAACAGGATCTCCAATAGTTACAGTATATGTTGTACCTGTAAGTTTTGTAAATGCACCAGATCCCGGAGATGTAAAGGCTGCGGTTGCGGACGCAGTTGCTGATGATATTACCGTATTATAACGTGCCATATTATTATCTCTCTTTTATATTATACTGTTGATGTTTCGATGCCGTAAATATTAACGTTTACGTTAGCAGTTGAAGCATATACGGTAATGTATTTTGCACCACTAGTGCTACTTAAAACTAAACCTGTTCTTTCAAATACACCTTTTGGTGCAACTACTGTGTCATACTCAATAGCTTCGCTAGGTACTAATGAACCAGTAGGAGAACCTGCGGTTCCCAAGCTAGTGCCTACGTACAGACGAATAGTTGCCGCTGATGTGCCTGTATTTGTAAAACTAACGTTACATACTGTGTATGTAGTCGATGGTACCATATAGGCTGTAGTAGCAGTTGTTGCTCCTGGTGTACCAGTGTATAAAATTCCTGTTGCCATTTTTGTTTCTCCAAATTTTTATGTTTATCTTTGTCCGAAATATACTAAAGCAACTGGTGCTCCATCTATCCCGCCTGTGAACAGCATCTTACTACTTACGTAGATTTGTGCATTGTTAGTATTACTTATCGTATTTCCAGCAATGTATATCTGTCCTGAAGTTATTGTATTTACGTTCAGCGAACTCTGACCGCCACCAATTTGTGCTGTAATAAACGCTTTAATAGCCTTTTGTGTAGGTACTACACCGTCGCTGTTAGCTGTAAAGTACGGATCTGTTGAGAACTGATAAATCGTTGCTGAACCAACTCCCAAACTAACTGATCCAAGTGTCAAACTCTGTAGTCCTGACAAGTTAAACGCACTAGCGTTCAATGTAGCAGTACCAGTTGACTGTTGTACTCCGAACAAGTTACCAACGTTAAAGTTACCGTCTTGGTCGGTACTTGTAAAGAACACTCGTCCACCGCCCACAAACAACTGCTGGTTAGCCGATACTGCCTTAGTAGCATCAACATATGGATAGTTAGTTGCTGAGAATCCACCAGTACCAATGTACAAGAAGTCATGTCCAGTTAAACGAACGTTACTATATGACAAGTTTGTTGTGATTAAGTCATTGTGTGACGGAGCAGTTAGTGTTGTTAATCCCGGATTAATCTGGAATGTTGCACTGTAGTTACCTGCAATACCCGTCACGTTTGTTACGCTAACTAGTTTATACCAACGACTTGTTCCAAGAATACTGCTGAACACTACGTTACACCCTGGTGTTGGTATTTGATATAGTCCACTTACGTTGACATATGTACCTACTTGATACAAATCAGCATAACCGTCGCCTGCGTAACTTGCTGTAGCAGTTGTGTTAGCAGTACCACGATGAGCAAAACTTGGATTACCTAGTGCTCCGTTACCAGTACGTGCGGCTAACGGTGCTGTGTTAACCTTGTTAGGGTCAGTTTGTGTGATAATTGGACCTGCATTATATGTCATGCCTGTCGGTGTTGATGCAGTTAGAGCAAATACTGATCCACCTGATGTAGTAGATATCTGGATTGTACCAGCTAGTCCACTTGTACTTGTTGGTGTGCCTTTGACAAAGTAGTATGTTCCTGCAACAATACCGCCACTATTTGTGCCGTTAAACACAATTGGTTGATTTGCTGTCAAGTTTGTGATATCATCAACAGTGATAGTACCAGTGCTTGTTGCACTTGTTGATACAATGTTTCCACGTGGGAAGCCACTGCCTGGCTCAATCATTCTGATTTCACTAACTTGGTTATTAACTACCTTAGCACGACCTTGTGGTCTTGCACCAGTTGCAATCTTAGTAGCAATCTTACCACTAGTGTTAGATACTGCTACCCATGTAGGTACACGACCTAATGTAGCATTTACAGGGTTACCAAATGCTAGACCTAACCATGAGCTAGAGCTTGATGCAGTTTGTCTAGTCCAATCAATACCGTCTGGGCTAGTTGCAAATACAGTTCCTGAAGATATTGCAACAAATAAGCCTTGGCCATATCTGATCTTAGTCCAAGTATTTGATGAACTTAATATGCTAGTTGATGTGCCACCGCATGTTGGTGCTTGGGTCCATGTATTGTTTGTTGCATAAGATGGTGTTGTTGTCCAGTTTTTTGTTTGCCAGTTAGTAGTATAGTAAACAGTACCGTCACTAGCCAATGCTACAAAACGTCCGTTACCGTATGCTAGGCCTGCCCAAGTCTTGCTTGGTAGTGTTGCTCCTGCATACCACGCTGTTGGATTTGCTGCCATGAATGAACTTACTGTTCCTCCAATAGCACAGAATACGCCTGCGCCGTAGGCAACGTTAGTATATCCTGATGAGTTTGCTGTAATATTACTTGACTGATCTGACCATGTACCTGTTGGGCTACCGCTCAATGATACTGCTGAAGCCGAACTTGTTCCGCCTACAGCAATGTATAAGTTATTACCGTATGCTAGGCTGTTAAGATTAGTCTTGCCAGTTGTTCCGCCAGTAGCTGACCATGTTGATCCTTGATCTGAACTGTATGCTGCCGAAGCGGTAGCTGTTGAAATAGCTACAAAAGCCGCATTTGGATCAGTCACAGTTACCGTAGGAGTTGTAGTATAACCATAGCCTGTTTGTGATATTGTATAGCTTGTTACACCGTAACCTGCGGCATTGGTATTTGTATTTGCACCGGCTACTGCTAGTGTTCCTACATAAGTTAATGCTACGCCAAATGTTCCGCTTGCGCCTGTGCCACTTGCACCATAACCAGATTTACCATAAATTGCATTTGTAAATGTTGGTTTAGTAGAGCTAAAGTTTCCGCTGCCGCCTGCTAGGTAGTAGTTGGTCACGTTCGGTGATACTGTTGTGTCAACTGCTGAGTAGTATGAACCGCTGGTTGCCGCGCCACCTGAACTCCAGCCTGTAGCAGTTACTGGTGCCGCAATAGTTACTATAGGACTAGCATAATATCCACTACCCCATGTTGTAGCAGTAATACTTGACAAGCTACTTGTTACCGCAGTAACAGTAACAGTTTCGCTTGCATAACCGCTACCAGTAATTATCATATCTACTGCTTGAATTTGACCGTTTAGAACACGAGCTGTTGCTGTTGCTCCTGCAGAACCCGAAGCGCCAACAATTACAATAGTTGGCGGTGTTAGATAGTTATATCCGCCGTTCACTACTGTAATGCTGATAATCTGTCCTTGTACGTTAGTGCCAGTAGCGCCAACTACTGCTGTTAGCACTGCGCCAGAACCGCCAACACCACCTACGACTGCCGTAGCTGTTGCGTTCTGTCCGCCACCATATACAACATTTCCCCACTTAGAGCTTGCATCTGTTGGTAATGCGCCGCCTGCGGCCCATGTTGTACCGTCTGTTGTTGTTGCAGTTGATGCTACACCGGTAGCATTTGATGTAGCAACAAACTTACCTTGACCATATGCTAGCCCTGCCCAAGTTGTAGTTACTGCCGCAGTCATTGTAATGCCGGTGCTAGTAAAGCCAGGTGCTGTGTATGACAATGCTGGTTCAATAATATATGCTGATGTTGCATCTAATAATGACACAACTGTATCACCTGGAACAACATGGTCCCATCCTGCTTCATATACCGGAACTGCAATTGTACCTGTCAGTGATGTACTTGCTAAGTTTTGGCTTACGCTAACTGTCCAAGTTGAGCCTGCACCACTTCCGCTGATGTTAGCAACAACGAATGTATTAGGTAATACTGATCCACCTGTTAGCAACATACCTGGATAGATTGTACCAGAAGTCAATGTTCCCACTGTTAGTGTTGTTCCAACAATAATTGAAGCCGCTGTTACTGCTGGAGTTGCACTTGTAGCATTCAGTGAAATGTTAGTACCAGCGGCAGCATTTGCAGCCGAAGTAGATAGTCTAAATGTTGTAGCAGTAAAACTAGTTGTACTTACATAATAAACTGTACCAGTACTTAGACCAGCAACTGCCGCGCCTAAGTATATTGGCATTCCAACATACATAGTTGCTGTGCTAGCCACTGTGAATACTGTGGTATTATTTGTTGTGATAGTTAGTATTGCAAAGTTTGGACGTACTATGTTAGCAAGTTTGTTGCTTTGTGCATAGCCAATAATATTTGCAAACTGACCGACACCAGTACCGCCAATAAGTTGGATTCTCATGCCAACATAAGCAGAACTTAGTTGAATATCACTGTTAGCAATAGTTATAGTTCCAACTGTACCAGTCTGTGCAACGTTACTTGCTGTTAGGTAGTTGCTACCACCAATACCGCGTCCGTTGTTTAAGTCAACTAGTCGTGTTTCAAATACTGCTGAATCACGGAACTCATCTTGTATTGCAACAATATTATATCCTGCACCGCTAACTGTTGGTAGTGCGTTTGTATATGCATTACCGGCGTTTTGATATTCTAAGCGAAGAATCTCATCTGTGCCGTCAGTTACTACGTTTGTGATGTATGCTGGGTTAGCACGGTTATTCAAACGACCATAGATTGGAGTTTCGTAACTGTCAATGCCTTCAGCAATAACACCATATGTACCATATGAGCTGTTACCGTTTGTAGCACGGATACGTCCGCCGTATTCTGCTAGGTAACCTGCGTATGAGTAGTATGCGAACACAGAAACAAGTTCTGTTAATGCACCGCTACCAGTACACCAGCAACCAATACCGTCACTGATAATAGTTGTGTAGTCGTTAGCAACGATAGATTTGTTACCACCGCTGTGTAATGCCGCATCAATTTTTAGACCTGAACAACCAGAACCGAACAATGTTAAGTTCTGTGGGTATGGTGATCGATTGCTAATCCATACTGCGCTGTCATTTGGTCCAAATCCTGCGTCAAGACTTGAATATGCGCCTGCTGTTGGTCTGCGAGTACCAAGTGCATTAGGCAATGTCATTGCGCCAGTTAAACCGTTTAATGTCATGTTTCTTAAACCAGTACCGTTACGTAAGTGGAATAAGTCATTTGCTGTTGCACCGCCTTGTGCTGACAAGTATACTTGTGCAGAGCGTGTTGATTTGTAGTTACCTGTTAATCCCAAATCGTATATTAGACCGTCTATGTGATATGTTGCGTCACGAACAGCCTTGTCAGTAAGGATATAATAACTGACAGTCATTGATCCTGAGCCACCGTTTAGTGTCTTAGTAGACTGTGTACCAGTTCCAGGTGCTGTTATTGTAAGAGTCAATGTTGAAGTAGATGGAGTTGTTAGTACCCAATATACTGTTCCTGCAACAATATTTCCGTCAAACATAGTTCCGCTGAACACTACTGGATCGCCAACTGTTAAGTTGTGTGCGCCGGAGCAGGTAACTGTTCCGTTAGTTGCTGTAGTTGTTACAGTACCAGTGTATTGTGATAGAACATATGCAACTGCTTCATTAGCCAAGAATGATTTGTTAGCACGGATAATCTCTGCACCTTGGATAGTAGCCAATGTGTTGTTGTAACCAGTGGCCATACTGTATGATCCAGTTGGATTATTCCAAGGTTGAATAGTACCGTTGGTATTTTTATCATTAATGCCTTGGTTAATTGGCATGCCTGCTGTGCAAGTAGCTGTCAAACTGCCAACAGTATTAGTGATTGCAAATGCTGTACCACTCTTATATGATTCAGTAACTGTGATTGTTGTTCCTGCGGCTGGATATGTTCCAGCAGTTACAGAGTTAATCCAATACTGTGCGCCATTTACTAGTCCGCCTGCGGCATTAAAGTTTGCAGTTAAGGTTAAACCAGTTGCATTTGTTAATGTTAGTGCTGTTCCGTTCAATGTTGCGGCAATAGTAATTGCACTTGCACTTGCTGTTTTAACATAATAAACTTGATTAGATACAATAGTTGACTGTGTTCCGGTTGCTTGTGGAGTAAATCCAGTAAACCAAACTGGCTGTCCAACAACTACGCCTAGTGAGCTTACAGTTGCTCCAAGTGTAATGCTACTACTTGAAATAGTAGTTGCGGTTGTTGTAATATTTGCAGGTAATCCTGTGAATACGATTGGCATATTTACTAGCATGCCAGCATTGCTTGCAACTGTTATCAAGTTTGTGCTTGTAGTTACTGTTGTTACAGGAACAGTTGTTCCTGATGCCGTAATATCTGTTGTTAGTCCAAGTCCACCGTAGATACCGTAAACAACACCTGTCATTGCACCGTTTGCTGTACTAGTGATAGCAAATACTGATCCAAGATATGTCTGGCTAACTGTAAACTGTGTTGAACTTAGAACTTGTTTGATATAATAAGTACCAGCAGTTAGGTTACCAATAGTTGTTCCTGTGATAGTAATAACTAGGCCTGGAACAAATCCACTGGTTGTACCTGCTGTAAGAATATTATTGTATGTGGTTCCGTTCAATACTACGCTAGTAGTTACGCTAGTAATAGAAGTAGTTGTTGAGGCAGCTGATTGATTGTAGTTTAACAACCATGTTGTACCGCTACCTGAAATAATACTTGTTCCAGCGGCAATACCTGTACCTGCTAGTTGCATACCCACTGCAATAGTTCCTGTTACTGCGCTGTTAACTACTAGTTGTGTACCAGTAATAGTGCCGTTGAATGTTGCTGTTACAGTAGGTTGACCATAAATCTGTGCAACCATTTCGTCAATAACAGTTCTAGTCTGTACAACTGAGCCGTTTGCCGCAAGTAGTTTAACACGCTCGCCGATAAATCCTAATGATCCGTATGTTGAGTCTGCAAGACTACTATGTAATGTAGCTACTGACGGAACTAGTCTGTTGTATGAACGACCGCATTGAATACTTTGGAAGTTGCCGCCAAACAATACGTCATAGGCTAATGCGCTAACCACATATCCTGCATCACGATTTGTTAGTGGCAGGATAGGGCTTTCATTTTGATAGAAACGTGTCACCCAGGCCTGTGCATCATTTGCCGCTTCACTTGCGCGAGCTTGTATTGCATCATATGATGCTTTGTTTGATGTTGTTGCTAGGGCGTATGCTCCGGATGTTACTGGAGTAATAACCAATGTAGAACCAGTAGCTGTAGCTGTTTGGCTCACGCTGATAGTCCAGCTTGTTCCAGATCCTGCTGTGATATAAGTGCCTGCGGCAATAGTTCCGCCTGTAACAATTTGTCCAATTTTAATTGTACCTGTTACGCTACTAACTGTTAGTGTTGTTCCGCTTGTTGTTCCGGTGAATGTGGCCGCTGATGAGTCCGCAACACCATTGTTGATCCAGTATAAAATATCAGCTACGCGAGCCTGTGCAAATGCAGCCGCTGCCGCTGATCCTGCTGTACCTGTTGTGTATTGTGTTGTTGTGTTTCCGGCACTCTCTGTGACATTGGCCTTGGTAATAACTTGACCAATAACTGTTGATAGTCTAGCTAGCGAGTTTTGTACACCTTTTAAATATGGTGCAACTAGCTGTGCTGTATTCAAACTGTAGTATGAGCTACCAGTGATTACTGATTGAGTGTTGCTACCATAAGTTAAGTCATAGCAGATTGCGTCAAGCATGAATCCTAGATCGCGTTTTGTTTCTGCTTTATAAGTTTCGCTGTAGTTAGTCCACTGTTCAGAACCAGTTAGATTTGTGTCAGTGTTTAAGAAAGCAACGATTTCATCTTTAATGTACTGATAGTTTGCTTGAATCAATGTTACTGCATCGCCGTAGTTGGCTAGATATGATGAGTTATATCCAGTAACTGTTGGCATACTGATAGCTGGTTGATACGCTAGTCCGTTAGGATAGTTTGGATTGGTTGGGCCAGTAATAACTGTGCCTGCACTAAACATATCTTGAATAAGTTTAGTGTTGTTAACTACAAGATTAACAGCTGACAAGTTTCCTGTATCACCTGCGGGCAATGATTTTACCTGTGTTGCGGTGTTAGGGAATGTTGTTCCAGATGTTGTAGGAGTTATAGTAGTGTTAGATACCAAGTCAGCTAGCACTGATTGAATACGCAACAGTGCGGCAGATGTTTTTGGTCTGTCATTGTTCAAATATGTTTGTGGTTTTGCCACTTGAACAATAGTACTACGTAGTTCGTCTCCAACAATCGCTGTATCCACAGGCACTACGATAGGACCATATTCGTTATATGTTCCAGTCTTTAAGTAGACTGTTGTATGTGGACGAGCTTCTTGAGGAATCTGTGAATATGTTCCTGCTGTTAGTGCGCCAGTAATGATACTTAACAATCCCTGCGCTGTTGTTAGAGCACCTGTTTCAACTGAGCTGGCAGTAACAGTGGTTGTATTTTGAATAGCCTTAGTACTAATACCATTTAGTGTTTGGTAGTTGGCTGCTGGAGCAGAGTTAGCCATCACTGCTGGGAATAGTGTGTCTTTTAAGTATGAAAGACTGCCTGCAAATACAGGAGCCTGTTGAGTAGTACCGGTACTAGTGAAACTTGTTAGTGTTCTGAAGTACGCTTTTGTAGCTGTTTCAGTATACAAGTTTCCACCGTGTGTTAAATCAAATACGATTCCGTCAATAACTGTACCTGTATCGCGTTCAGCTTTACTTTGTGTATAGTTAAATCTTGCAACTGATGCAGTATTACTACTAGGAGTTATTGCACGAGTCAGGCCGCTTTGATAAACTTCGCTGATTGTAAATGTTGTACTTGTTGGGAATGTGTTTACATAGTAAACTGTTCCGGCAGTTACGCCGCCTGTTGCGGCTGTAAAAGTAATAGGCATTCCATAATACATATTAGCAGTAGTTACTTGACTGCTAGTGCTCGAACCGCCAACAACAAAAGTATTTCCGCTTGCGCTTGTACCTGTAACATTAAATGAATAGTTGACTTGAATAAAGTTATTAACTTCTTTCATCATGAACTGTTTGTTCACTGTCAATGCTAAGCCAGCATTGCTATTTAAATAACCGTCTTCAACTTGTTTACAAGCGTATAGTAAACTTGACCATGGCTTATCTAGTGTTAGACCTTGTCCGTTACCTGATACGTCACTGCCTGATGGCGCTACGTATACAATATTTTGTAGTTCGCCGTAGTATTTCCAAGCAGGTTGATCACCGTCCACACGCAACACTTGTCCGTCTGTACCAATTGGTAGTCTTACTGGGCCATTAGCCCCGTAGTAAACCATGTCACCTTGTGTAGTTAGCGCACCGCTATCTGCACCGCTTGCTAAAATATTCCAATATGTTCCGGTATCACTTAACGGATCGTTTACACCTGTAGATCCAATGTGAGCACTGATACAAATGTAGCTACTATTGCCGTAGTATACAGTATCACCGATAACATAAGTGATGCCAGTTTTCCATGTTGCCGCATAACCTGTTAATACGCTAACGGTACCAATTGGGCCTGTTCCGCCACCACCAGTAATAGTTTCTACTTTAACAACTAGATCGTTGCTTGGGCTTGCGCCGCCTAGCGCACTACCTAAAACTTTTAGTGTGTCATTAACTGTATAACCTGTTCCTGCTGTGCCGCCAATTACTGCTGAATAAGCAGTACCTGTACGAGTTACTGTAAATGTTGGACTTCCGGAACCAGTTGCTGTTACATTAGTACTAGCAACGTTTGTATATGTTGTGTTAGGAGCAGTAGCCCAGCGCATACCAGAACTTAGTTTGCTCCAGTTGGCGCCCGGAGGAGCCGATGCCGAGTTGTCTGCTGTTGCAATATAAGTGTAACCGCCTACATTTACGACATTACCAATCTTGTAGCTTGTACCAGTATCCCATTCTCCTGAATATACTAGACCCGATGTGAATACTTTCCAATATGCTGTTTGTGTACTTGGTGTCTTTGGGCTACCCGATGTGCTATTTTGTATAGCGGTATATGTATATCCGCCGTAAGTTACAACGTCACCAACTTGATAGTCGTTAGCTGAGTTCCATGATCCTTCGAACTGGAAACCGTTAACAAATACGCTAAAGTTTCCTGTATCAATACTTGTACCAGTTGATGTGTGGTATGTGGTACAGATCCATAAATCTGCGCCAAACTTGACCACATCATTTTGTTTGTAACGAACAGAGCTACCACTCCAATCGCCGAGATATGTAATACCTTGGTTGAATACGTCCCACTTTGAAATGTCGTTTTCTAAGCCAGAGGCCGCGGTTGAAGCAGAGGTATGTTGAGTCTTACAAACATACGTACTTCCGCCGTAGTAAACTAAATCACGAACTTTATATCGTGTGCTTGTAGCCCATGCGCCAAGCCATTTAAATCCTGCAGAAAACAAGTCCCACTTGCTTTGGTCGTCTTCTAAATATGTTTGGCTAGTATGTGCTGTTTTACAAACGTATACTGTGCCGCCCCATAGGACAATATCACCTAAGTTATAATAGGTAGTAGCGGCCCATGTATTGCGCCAAGTTGTGCCATCTGCAATAAGATTCCACTTGGTTAATAACGGGTTAGCATTTGTGTCAGTGACAAATGCTGATGACGAAGTATGACTTATTACACAAATGTAAGTTTTTCCGCCATTTGTAACAACGTCGTCAACAACATATCCACGACTCGCTGTCCATGTACCTTGGTACACAAACTTAATTCTACCTAATTTAAATTCTGCCATTTTATATCATCCTCTGATAGTATTTATCTTTGTTGTATTTCTTAGGTTTACAATCCGCGCTTTGTTGCGCTTCTCATAAACATATCCAATGCTGCCATACTGCCATCTACGCCCTTGCCGTTAATATATACTTTATTAGCCATCTTAATAGCTGATCCAACTAGACCGTTAGATACTGTTGATTTAATAAAGTTTGGTGCACCAATGCTTACTGTACCTGCAATAAAGTTACCGGTATAGGTATTTGCACCACCCTGGCTCAAACGTCCTGTTAGATAAGATTTGACTGCTCGCTGTGTTGGAACTATTGCGTCCGAGTTGGCTGCAAAAGTATTGTCTGTACTAAACTGAGTAATAACAACACTTGAGCTACCGACTGCTATACCGCCTAGGCTTAGGGTTTCTAGTCCGCTTAGTCCAAACTGTGTTGCATTTAAAGTAACTGTACCAGTTGCCTGTTGTACCCCAAACAATCCGCCAACGCTAAAGTTTCCGTTTTCGTCTGTACTAGTATAGAAAACGTGTCCCTGGTTTGTCTCAACTGCCTGTTGATTAATCTTAGCAGTTGTAATGTCAGTGTATGGATAATTAGCTGTGGCCCTATTGCCTGTTCCTACTAGTAGGAAGTCATGGTTGGTTACACGACACTGACTATATAGTTGTCTTAACTCTACTGCTGTTCCGTGATTAGGACTTCTTGCTGTAGTCATCTCCGGCGATATCTGTATTGTCGCTTCAATAAACGGTGCAGTAGTTCCAAAAACAGCACTTGCACTTGTTACTTTATATATTTGGCTACTGCCAGCAATAGATAAGTTACTTCCGACTAGAGGAACAGATTGTAGATTTTTAACGATCAAGTTTAATCCTGTTTGGAAAGTATCTGCATATCCGTTTCCTGTAATTGTTACCACAGTTGATGTAGTATTATATCCGGTTCCTCTATTAATAAATGTTGGGTTAGCTAGAGCCCCATTTCCAACACGAGGTGTTATTGATGCTGTAACTGAAACATTATAGTCTGAGAAGGTAACTGATGGAGAGGATGTATAGTTTGATCCAGGTTCCCACAATGATACCGCAGTTATAACTCCGGAGTCAATGGATGGTCTTCCTTGTGCTCTGGCGCCTTCGCTGATTACAGTGACATTGCCTGAAGAACTACCATCTCCGGTTAGTGTTGCAAATAAACCAATATTTGATGTACTATAACCAAATACCATTGCGCTAATACTGCCGTAGGTCAATGTTCGAGTTTTCCAATATATGCCGTGTTCTGATGAGTAAGCATCAGTTCCGTTAGCGTTTACTGCGACAAACACACCTTGACCGTAGGCTAAGTTTGTTGCCGACATATAAGTTGCAGATTGTGTCCAGTTAACTCCGTCAAAACTGATTGCTGATCGTAATCCTCTACCTGATTGTATTGCTACAAACTTATTATTACCAAACGCTACGTCTGTATATGCCGGACCACCTACTGCAAATGACAATCCAGTTGTGCTACCTGCACCTGTTGTTATAGGATTTGTACCTTGGATTGCATTGATATATGTTGCCGCTAATGTAAATGATGATTTACCGTTAGTTTCACTTATGTAATATGTACCGTTAGTGACGGTTCCGTCGCCTGTTAACGGCCCACTAACTACAACACTTTGTCCAACTACTAGTTGAGTTGCAGTTGTTGTGGTACAAGTAAACTGTCCAGCACTACCAATAATAGTTACACCTGACAATATAACGTTACTTGTAGGTAGTGTAGAAGAGTTCCAAGTTATTCCATCTGGGCTCCATGCCGTTTGTCCGTTATTATTAACTGCAACAAATATACCTGAACCGTAAGTTAATGCTACCCAAGATCCGATAGTACTTGTAATTGCTGTACTTGCATCAGTATTATTCAAGTGCATTAATAATGTTGTATTTGCATCTGAAACAAATTCTTGTAGAGTAGGAGTAAATGTAGTTGTGTACCTACTTACTCCACGGCTAACTCTTACTTCATCAATATAACCTGTAGCAAGTGTTGCACCGGTAAATGATGCTCCAATTACTATTGGGCGAGTTGCATAGGTGTTAGCATCTGTATAAGTTGTAGGAGTTAGTGTTCCGTTAACAAACAGTCTAGTTGTTCCACTTGCACGTGATACAGC
>Ga0114979_10000437_pt1 | contig 27693 bp, 27 predicted proteins | sample S_140625_EF_Meta_FD_87315 | JGI IMG/M metagenome (GOLD analysis project Ga0114979, IMG submission 87315) | Freshwater microbial communities from Lake Simoncouche, Canada to study carbon cycling - S_140625_EF_MetaG | ecosystem: Environmental > Aquatic > Freshwater > Lake | place: Lake...
AAAGGGGGCCGGTCTGGTGGGCCACGGTGAAGCAGTGCGCCTCACGTTCTCGGGTGCGAACCGCATGACTGATGCGGCCCGCGCGTGGCAACAGATTGTGGCCCAGGCCACCGTGCACGATTCAGTGTCTGTTCCCGGGACCGGCCTCGTGGCACTCGCGAGCTTTACCTTTGCCGACGACTCGCCCACCACGAGCGTGTTGATTGTTCCGCGCCTGACCGTGGGTCGTCGCGACGACGTCACCTGGATCACCACGGTCAGTGTCGACGGGGACGACGCGCCCGAGGCGCATGTTCCCCAACCGCGGGCCATCCGACAGCGCGCCAGTGCACGACTCGCGCCGGGCAGCATGAGCGAGAGCGACTATGAAGCGGCTGTCGAATCGGCTATTTCGCGCATTGCTGCGGGTGAACTCAGCAAGGTCGTTCTGGCTCGCGACCTCACCGGAACACTCGCGACCGGCTCTGATATCCGCTCCATGGTGTCCGAACTGGCTCATGCCTACCCCGACTGCTGGACGTTCGCCATCGACGGGTTTTACGGGGCCAGCCCCGAGACACTGATCAGCGTTCGCGGAGGAATTGTCGATGCCCGCGTGCTTGCCGGTACGGCGGCCCGAGGCACCGACCCCGCCAGCGATGAAACGGCGGCCTCGGCTCTGGCCACGAGTCGCAAGGACCTCGATGAGCACGCATTCGCCGTGCGTTCCGTTACGGATGTCTTGCGTCCCCTCACCTCGCACCTCATTGCCGCAGAGGCGCCGTTCACGCTGCGGCTTGCCAACCTCTGGCACCTCGCCACCGACGTCAGCGGTGAAGTATCGGCCGGGTTGAGCGCGCTGGATCTGGCCGCCGCGCTGCACCCCACGGCCGCCGTCGCGGGCTCGCCCACAGACGAAGCGGTCGCCCTCATCACTGAGCTTGAAACGTTCGACCGTGGTCGGTACGCGGGCGCGGTGGGCTGGGTTGGCGCCACCGGTGAGGGCGAGTGGGCCATCGCCCTCCGCTGCGTCTCCGTGAACGGCGAGACCGTCACCGCTCACGCGGGCGCAGGAATCGTGGCGGATTCGGAGGCGACCACCGAGTTGCGCGAGACACAGATGAAATTCCGCCCCGTGCTCGACGCGCTCGGTCCTCTCGACGACTAGCGTTCGAGCGGAACCTCGATGAGCAACGGCCGTAATCCCGGTTGCGTGAGTGCTTGATCCAAGTCCCCGACCGTCGCGGCGCGCTGGTAGTCGAACCCGTAGGCCTCGGCCAGCGCGCGCAGCTTCACATCCTGGGGAGTGAGCATGACGCGGTCGAAATCCGGCTGGTCGGCCGTGGCCGCCACCTCGAGTGAGTCGAAAATGGTGCCGCCGGCATCGTTGGCCACCACAATCTGCAGGCGCGCTTGCGCGTTACCGGGCTCGGCCCACATGCCGCCCACGTCGTGCAGCAGCGTGATGTCGCCGAGCAGCACGCGAGTGAGCGCTCCCGACGCGAGGGCAATGCCCGCGGCGGTGGAGACAGTGCCGTCAATGCCCGCTAAACCGCGGTTGGAAAAGACCGGGATCTTTTTTCCCGGCACCACTCTGTCGGCGACCCGAATGATGCGCGATGCGCCAATGAAGAGCCGATCGTGTGGCCAGGTGGCCCGCCAGACCGCATCCACCAGGAGTTTGCGCGTCAGGGGCGTTCGCACGGCCGCCAGTTCTGCTGCGATAAATGCCCGCTTGCTCGCCGCGTCCGCAGAGCGTCCGGCCGCCACGTCGGGCGCGCGCGTTGCGGGAGTTGTCTCCGCCTGTTCGGCCTCGTAGGCGGAAAGTGCCGCAGCGCCCACGCGCAACCACGAACCTAACCACGCCCGGTCTGTTTCGCCCGGCGCAATGCTCACCTCATCCGTGAAGGTCGTGACCGCGTGCCCGGGATTTACGTCTTCGCCCCCCGAACGAACCACGATGGTGTCGATGTCGGGGCGGCCGGCAATGAGTGCCGGCACCTGGCGGGCGAGCGTGGGGTGACCAAACAGCACGATGCGCTCAACGGCGTCGGTGAGTTCGGACTCGGCGAGCGCCGCGCGGTAGTGCGGAATCAGGTTGCGACCAAATCGCGCACCCGACGACACCTCGGCCACCAAGGGCCACCCGCCCTCGTGAGCCACCTGCTCGGCCACCGGGCCGGAATTGGCTCCCGCAATCACGAGCGTGCGGGGTCCGCGCTCTAGCGTCAGCGCCGTGCGCGTCACGGGAGTCGACTCCTCCAATGTCACGACGGTGGGCCGTGGACGGAGGGAACTCGACAGGGGTTCGCGGAAAGCCAGATTCACGTGCACCGGCCCCGGACGGGCGGGGACCGCCGGATCGTGGCCGAGGGCGGCCGACCACGCCCCGTGGGCCACGGTCTGTGCGGTTTCGGCTCCAACCACACCGTCTTCGGGGGCAGGAACCTCACGCATCCAGCGCACGCTTGCTCCGAACATGCCCTCCTGAACGGTGGTCTGATTGCTACCAATGCCGCGGAGCTCCTCGGGACGATCGGCGGTGAGCAGGATCAGCGGAACTCCCGCATGGTGGGCCTCCAACACCGCGGGATGCAGGTTGGCGACCGCCGATCCCGAGGTCGTAATGACGGCGGCCGGGCGGCCGCTCTCGCTGCCGATACCCAGTGCCGTGAAGGCCGCCGAACGCTCGTCGATTCTCACGACCACGCGCAGTGCACCCTCGCGTTCAAGAGTGGCCGCCGCCAGGGCGAGTGCTTGCGAGCGTGCACCGGGGCACACCACGACCCACTCCAGGCCGTGTGCCACGAGGGTCTCGAGCACAGCAAACGCCGACGTCGTTGCCGGTGACGCTTGCCCGCCCGCGTCACTCACGGGGCTTGTCGTCCTTATCGATGTCACGCTGCAGTCGGCGGAGAAAGTCCGGATCGTCGTCCGGTCCGGTCGGGCGTGACGAGGAGCGTCTGCGGTTTCCGCCGGCTGGGCGACGCGGTTGGTCCGGGCGCCCAGCATCACTCCGGCGGGGGCGGCCCACAAAGAACCACAGCAGCGCTCCTGCCAACGGAACAAAAACAATCACGATGAGCCACGCGAGCCGAGGGAGACCACGAACCCGCGTGCGATCAGCAACGGCGGCGTCAACCACGGCAAAGATTGTGAGTACCACGGTGACGGCCACAAGAATCAAAAAGAGTCGGACCATATCTCAGAGTCTAGGCATGCACCGTAGACTCTGACCTCGTGAAGAAGATTCCGCTCTGGCTTTCGTACACGCTGTTGCGTGTGGCGTTTTTTGCCGTTCCCTTTGCGGTTCTCATGTTGTTCAACATCACGTGGTGGATATCCGCCATCCTCGCGGCGATTATCGGACTGTCATCGTCGTATATTTTCTTAGCTCGCTTGCGAAACCGCATGTCCACCGCAATCTACGAAGCTCGCGTCAAGCAGAAGTCTGGTGCACCGGGCGCCGATGAAACGGCCGAAGACTCTGCTGTCTAGCGAACGATTGTGCCGCTGCTAGAACGCAATGGCGGCGGCCAGCCCCAGTCCATAGAGCAGGCCCGTGACGGTGCTGAGCCTCAGAACGAGGATGTCCTCGGCGGGAGTCTTGCTCGTCGCGGTGATGACACACGCGGGGGCCACGATGAGCCACGCAAACTGCACAAACCACGCGTTTGTGTAGAAGAGCGCGATGACGGCGGCTACGGCCATCGCCACAACCATCAGCACAATAAAGAAGACCGCCGAACCCCGTCGACCCATGCGCGTCGAGAGCGTCCGTTTTCCGGAGCGTCGATCCGTCTCGATATCACGGGCGTTGTTGATGACCAGAACGGCGCACGCGATGAAACCGATTCCAGCACCGCCGAGCCACGCCTCATCCGAAACCGTGCCGGCCTGCACAAACATGGTTCCCGCCGTGGCGACGAGACCGAAGAACACAAAGACAGAAAGTTCGCCGAGACCCATGTAGCCATAAGGACGCTTTCCACCCGTGTAGAACCATGCCGCGGCTACACAGACCAACCCGGCAGCCGGTAGCCACCAGATCTGCGTGATGACCGTAATTGCGAGTCCGGCCGCAACCGCGACGCCAAAAAACGAGAGCGCCACGGTGAGCACGGTGCGCGGCTTTGCCGATCCCGATCCCGTGAGTCGACCGGGGCCCACACGATACGCATCTGTGCCGCGCACGCCGTCGGAGTAGTCATTGGCGAAGTTGACGCCAATTTGGAGACTGAGAGTAACGACCAGACACAGCGCCGTGAGAAGCCACGAGAAGTGATCGGCCACCAGGGCTGCCCCGGCCCCTATGGCGACGGGGGCGATAGCCAGCGGCAGCGTGCGCAGGCGAGCCCCGCTGACCCACGACACTCGGGTTGTGCGGTTGGGCGCAAAATGTTCAGGCTTGCGCGAACGCGCGGGGTGACGTTGCGTCGCGCCGGGTCGCTTGTTCTTCTTGCGGACGTTCTTTCTGGTGCTCATCACAGTGGTTTATTCTACGGTGCGGCTAACCCGCAAAGAGGGCGGCGCACACCAACCGGTCTGGCTTGCCAGACGACAACCGCGGCAACTGCTCAACCAGCCGCACCTCGCGCGGCGTAGCGGCAACTCCCAGCTCGTCGCGAACGATGGCTTTAATCAACTCGGCGAGAGACCGGGGATCAGCGGCGGTCTCCTCGGGGTCGAGCTCAACGACGAGACCCACGCGCTCACCCCACTCCTCGTCTGCTAAAGACACAGCGACCGAATATGCACATTCGCGAATACTTTCGGTGACCTCTTCAACAAGTTCGAGATTTACCTTGATTCCCCCGGAAATAAGCACGCGATCGTTGCGACCCTGGACCGTGAGGGAGCCCTCGCGGAGCTCCCCGATGTCATCAGAGAGGTACCAACGAACCCCGTCTGCCTCGCTAAACCGCTGTTCCGTCATCACGGAGTCGCCGATAAATTCTGTTGCGAGAATATTTCCGCCCACCTCGATGCGGCCGTCGGGGCGCACGTGAATCTTGACATCGTTCAACGGGAGGCCGTCGTACACGCAACCGCCGGCCGTCTCCGTGGCACCGTAGGTCGTGACGACTGGTAGGCCGAGGGCGCGGGCGCGCGTCAGCAGAGACGGGCTCGTGCGCTGGCCTCCGACGAGAAGTGCTGAGAGTCGGCACACGATGGCCAACGCGGCCGGATCGTGCTCGACGTGATCGACAATGCGCCCCAACTGCACCGGAACCACAGACATATACAGTCGTTCGTGCTCGGGACGTACCGAGAGAGCGTCGATGAGAGCGGCCGTGTTGAACGACTCGCGGGAAAGCAGGATCGGCTCGGTGTCTGAATCGAGCGATCGAACCAACACCTGGAGCCCGCCAATAAAGTGAACGGGGAGAGCGAGCACCCAGGTTCCGGAACCGCCCAGTCGGCCGAGACCGGCACGTGCGTTGGCCATAAGCGCAACTGCAGACAGAGCTACGCGCTTTGGGGCACTCCCCGAGCCCGACGTTTCGATGAGGACGGCAGTATCGTCGTCGACCTCGCGGGGTACCCAGCTCGTGTCGGTGCCGGGGGCCACGACCGCGAGAGCAGGACCCTGTCCGCGAAGCGCCGAGGCGAGAGCGTCGCGCACCGCAGGTACGCGGTCGGAAGAGATGATGACGGTGCTACGCATAGCCGAGGTCGTTCACGCCTAAAAATGCCAGGGAAAGGACGACCAATTGGGTTCGCGCTTTTCCAGAAAAGCGTCGCGCCCCTCGACAGCCTCATCGGTGCCATAAGCCAGACGCGTGGCCTCACCCGCGAACACCTGCTGACCCACCATTCCGTCATCAACAGCGTTGAACGCGAACTTGAGCATGCGGATGGCCGTCGGCGACTTGGTCAGTATCTCGTTGGCCCACTCGATGGCGGTGCGCTCAAGGTCGGCGTGATCAACCACGGCATTGATGGCGCCCGCGTCGAGCGCGCGTTGGGCGTCGTACTCACGTGCCAGAAAGAACACCTCGCGCGCAAACTTCTGCCCCACCTGACGGGCAAAGTAGGCCGAGCCGTAACCGGCGTCAAATGACCCCACGTCGGCATCGGTCTGTTTGAAGCGCGCGTGCTCGCGGCTCGCAATAGTGAGGTCGCAAACCACGTGGAGCGAGTGGCCGCCACCGGCGGCCCATCCGGGGACCACCGCGATGACCACCTTGGGCATGAAGCGGATCAGGCGCTGAACCTCGAGAATGTGGAGTCGGCCCGTTGCCGAGGTCTCGTCGTCGTACTCGTAGCCCGAGCGCCCGCGAATGCGCTGGTCACCACCGGAGCAAAAGGCCCAGCCGCCGTCCTTCTGGCTCGGACCGTTACCCGTGACGAGCACGACGCCGATCCGTGAGTTTTGGCGTGCGTTGTCGAGGGCCCGGTACAGCTCGTCTACTGTTCGCGGTCGAAAGGCGTTGCGCACCTCGGGCCGGTTGAAGGCCACACGCGCGATACGCCCCGAAACATCGTGGTGGTAGGTCACATCGGTGAGCCCCTCGAAGCCGGCAACATCCTGCCACGCAGAGGGGTCGAAGATGTCCGACACCGATTCAGTCATGTGTTCCAGACTACGCGCAGGCGACCCGGGGTGCGAGACTGGGCGCATGCTGCCAGACCTCGCGGATGTGCTTTCGGGCGTGCGCGTGGTGACGCTCCCCCTGGTCACCCGTTTTCGTGGCATCACCGCTCGGGAGGCCGCGCTGTGGGAGGGGCCCGCCGGTTGGACAGAGTTCTCTCCGTTTACCGAGTACGGCGATGACGAAGCGGCGAGTTGGCTGTCCGCCGCCTATGACTTTGGCGCCAACGAACCGCTGGCGAGCCATCGGGGTGCGCATCGCGTGCGCGTCAACGCGACCATCCCAGCGGTGAGTCCGGACAGGGTTGCCGAACTCCTTTCGTCGTTTCCAGGCTGTCGCACGGCAAAGATCAAGGTCGCCGAACCCGGGCAAACACTGGCAGATGACCTCGCCCGCGTAACTCGCGTGCGGGAGCTCATGGGCGCGGACGCCCGCCTGCGGGTGGACGCCAATGGCGGCTGGAGTGTCGGCGAGGCCCGTGTCGCAGCTGAGCACCTACAAGAGTTCCACCTCGAGTACATAGAGCAACCCTGTGCCAGTGTCGACGAACTGAGCGAACTGCGTGCGTTCGCCCTCGGAATTCCGATTGCGGCCGATGAGAGCATCCGCAAGGCCGTCGATCCGCTCCTGGTTCGCGACCGCAAAGCTGCCGACGTGATTGTTGTCAAAGCGGCGCCGCTCGGCGGCATCTCACGCGCAATCGACCTCGTCGAACAGGTGGGCTTGCCCGCTGTGGTGTCGAGTGCTCTCGAAACCTCGGTGGGGCTTGCCATGGGTGCGTACTTGGCCGCAGCACTCCCCGACACGTTTGACTCAGGGCTCGGCACAGCTTCGCTGCTCGCCGCCGACATCACCCGAGAACCCTTGGTTGCCCGCAACGGCAGCATCGAGGTGCGACGCGTCGTGCCCGATCACAATCTGCTGGCCGCCCACGATGCCGGAGCCGATCGAACCGCGTGGTGGCGCGAGCGCATCTCCCGCTGCCATCGCGTTCTCGAGGCCGCCGGTTAGTTCAAGCCGCTGTAGGCGTGCAGTCCTTTGAAGTAGATGTTCACGACCGTGAAGTTGAACATCACCGAACCAAATCCCACCATGGCCAACACGGCCGAACGAGTGCCCCGCCAGCCGCGCGTCGATCGTGCGTGGATGTAGCCGGCGTAGATGGTCCAAATGATGAATGTCCAGACCTCTTTGGTGTCCCAGCCCCAGTAGCGGCCCCATGCCTTATCCGCCCAGACAGCGCCGGCGATGAGCGTGAACGTCCAGAAGATAAACCCGATGATGATCAGTCGGTACGCATAGTTTTCCAGCTGCGCCGAGTCGGGCAGCCGGGACATCCACGCAAGGCGGGTGGGCTTGGCATCAACCGTGCGGTGTTCTCGGCGCGTCTGCAGGAGCTGGGTGAGCGAGAGGGCGAATCCCAATGCGAAGAATCCGGTGCCGAGCGTGGCCACGAAGACGTGAATCACCAGCCAGTAAGACTGAAGCGCCGGCGGCAGGGGAACCACCTCGACGTAGTAGCGCGTGGCGGAAAGCCCGAGCAACAGGAGAACTAAGCCCGTGCTGAACGCTCCCACGAACGCGAGGTCCCACTTGAGGTTGACGATGAGAAAAACGAGCGTAATGATGAGGGTGCCCGTCATGGCGAACTCGTACATGTTGGCCCACGGCACGCGTGATGCCGCAACACCGCGAAGCACTGTTGCCACCAGTTGGAATAAGAAACCGAGCCAGGTGAGCGCCATAGCGATGCGAGCGAGGCGTCCGCGCGAGGTCGAGCGCGTGGCCGCCTCGGCTCTGACCCGCGTAAGAGTGGCCGTGCTGCCCTCACCGGTTGACTGGACGATGCTGTCAGATGCCGCCGCTGCGTTGGCTTCGCGCCCGGCTCCCCGGGCTAAATCGAACGTGAACACGATGAACGCAATCGCGTAGACGGCCATTGCCGAATACAGCGAAAGCACGGAGAACTGCGAAAGCGTGTCAGTCACGTTCTAATCCTAAGTTGCTCCCGTGGGCGTTAGCGATGTGGGTCAGGGCCGCCGACAGGGTGGGGTCATCGCCGCGCGCCAAAGCGGCGTACTCGACGACGGTGCCGTCGGCCTGCTCGCGCACACTGATCCAAACCCGGCGTCGGGGAATGAACAGCGACGTGAGGAGCCCCGCCACTGCGGCAATGGCAAAAACAAGGACCCAGCCCTGGGCGGGGTCTCGATGCACATCGAGAGAGGCAAATCGCTTGACGGTCTCGAGCGAGACGCTGCCCAAACCGTTGGGAAGTTGCGCCGTATCACCCGGACGCAGTTCGAGCGACGGCAGATTGGTCTTCGTCCCGGTCAACTTGGTGAGTTTCGACGTGTCGAGTGCGTAGACCGATCGCGGCACTCCGTCGTTGAGTCCCAGATCACCCACGTACACGTTGAACGTGAGCATCGGGTCAAGCAGGTCGGGGTACATCGAAAAGCTCGCCCCCGCATGTCCCTCGTTCACCGTGGGGTAGAAAAAGCCAATGAGTCCCACCTGCTGTTTCAGACCGTCGGGCAATTTCACGACGCCAACCGAGGTGAGGTTGCGGTCTTGTGGCAAAAAGGGAACAGCCTCTTGATAGATAACACTGCCGGCTGCGTCGCGAACCGTCACCTCGGGTGCGTATCCGTTGCCCAGCAAATAAACGTCGGACCCACCGATGTTGAGCGGTTCATTCACCTTGATGACGTCTCCCACGGGTTCCTCGCCGCGCTGCTCAATTGTTACGTCGGCCGTGTAGTCGATGGGCTGACCCACGGCGTTCACGTTTGTCTCCTCGTATCGGGTCGTGAACTTGTCGAGTCTGAGGGAGAACGGTGAGAGGGTGGCGTCGGAGAAGAAACGGCCGGGGCTAAACGAGTCGTAAGCGATCAGGCTGTTCGTGAAGGCCTGACCCTCAACCACCACACGCTGCCCGGCGTAACCGAAACCGCCGCCGAGTCCCACGGCAATGAGAACGCCCACGAGAGCGACGTGAAAAACGAGGTTGCCCGTCTCGCGCATGTAGCCACGCTCGGCAGAGACCGTGAGGCGATTCGCCGCGTCATACCGACGCACGCGATAGCGGTCGCGGCGGAGCACGCTTTCGGCGGCGGCGATGGCCGCATCCGGGCTGACTCCCGGCATGCGCGCCGTGAGGTGTGCCGGCAAGCGATTGAGGTTTTGCGGCGTGGCCGGCGGGGCACTCCGCAACGCATCCCAGTGGTGCTTGGCCCGCGGGATGACGCATCCCACGAGCGAGATGAACAGCAGCAGGTAGATGGCCGAGAACCACACCGACGTGTAGACATCGAAGAGCTGGAAGCCCTCGAGCCACGCTGCCGTGTCGGGGTTGTCGGCAAAGTACTGCGTAACACCGTTGGGGTCGGAGCTGCGCTGCGGAAAAATCGATCCGGGAACCGCGGCGATGGCCAGAAGAAGGAGCAGGATGAGCGCGGTGCGCATGCTCGTGATCTGGCGCCAGGCCCAACGCAGCCAGCCGCCGAGGCTGAGCCGGATCTCGCGCACGTCGTCGCCGGGGTTGGCGTGAGCCGAATCAATGTGATCAGAGGGCCGTAACATATGTTCCAATCACCGCCTGAGTATTCGCAATAATGACGTTCCACACACCCGTGACCATGAGCACGCCAATCAGAATCAACAGAGTGCCTCCGGCGATGTTGATAGCGCGAATGTGCCGACGCAAAAAAGCCACCGATGACGCGGCCCACTGGAATCCGGCCGCCAGCAGAACAAATGGAAGGCCGAGACCAATGCAGTAGGCGACTCCCAAGATTGCTCCTCGCGCCGGCGTGGCCGCGTCAAGACTCAGGGAAAAGATGGCGGCGAGAGTGGGGCCGATGCACGGTGTCCAGCCCAGGCCGAAGACGATCCCGAGTAAGGGCGCGCCCACCAAGCCCACGCGTGGGGCGAGGTTGATTTTGGCCGTGCGCTGAAAGAGTCCGAAGAAGCCTACGAAGACGAGCCCGAGCACGATGACGACGGCGCCCATGACCCGCGTCGCGAGGTCAAGCCACGGTTTGAGGGCCAGCCCGGCGGCGCCAAAGGCGATGCCGAACGCCACAAAAACAACGCTGAAGCCGAGTACAAAGAGCACGGCTCCGAAAACGGTGCGGGCCACCCGGGGGCGACCATCGGTTGCACCACCCACGATGCCGAGGTACCCAGGTACGAGGGGGAGCACGCACGGCGAGGCAAACGACACGAGACCGGCCAGCAGGGCAAGGGGAGCGGCCAGCCAGAGGCTACCGCCGAAGACGATCTCGCCGATGGTCATGAGGTGCTCTCGGCCACAACCGAGTCGAGAAGCGAGGTCAGAATTGACCGATCGGCAATAGCGCCTAGCACCCGAGCCGCAACGCGTCCTCGGGCGTCAAGAATGAGTGTTGTGGGAACGGCGTTCGGCGGAACGTTACTGGCGAAGGCCAATTGAATCGCGCCGGACTGATCGGTCAGCGTGGGGTAGGTAATTCCAAAGGTCTTATTGAACGACGTCGCGGTGGCAGCCTGATCGCGAACGTTCACGCCCACAAACGTGACGGGCTCGCCCGCTGTCGTTTCGTCCTGAAAAACAGCCTCAAGGTCCGGAGCCTCGGCGCGGCACGGCGCACACCCGGCGTACCAAAAGTTGACCGCCACAACACGACCGAGGAGGTCAGCCGACGACAGCGGCTGATCGTCGATCGTTGTTCCCGAAAAGACAATGGGTGCGCCCCGGTTCTCGGCCGGAATCTCGGTTACGGAGCCATCGCCCGCAATGTAGTTTTTGCCGCTTCCCGCGCGGTACTGGTCGGCCAGCGGATCGCTCGAGCAGGCGGCGAGCGATGCGGTCAGGGCGGCGATGCTCGCAATCGCGACTGCCCGCCCGAGGCGCGTCCGCATCAGAGGTGCGCGCATCAGGGGAGTGGATGTCGTCACGGGCCTCACACGGCACCCACGTCAATGGCGCCCTCAGACAGGGGCGCCGCGGGATCCGCGTATGCCACCTCGACAAAACCGCGTTCGGCAAAAGTCTCGTCGCGCCACTCACACGTGGTGATGCTCGAGAGCGCGCAGCGTCGCTTTCGTGGATCGTTCATGAACGACTGATTGGTCAGCGCCCGGTGCACCGTCATGATGGGCAACTGGTGGCTCACCATCACAATGTCGCCGGTTTCAGTGGAGGCCACCGCATCCGTCATGGCCGCCAGCATGCGGGCCACAATGCTGCGGTAAGGCTCTCCCCAGCTCGGTCGCCACGGGTTGAGCAGGAATTTCCAGTTCGCCGCATCCCGGAGAGCCGAATCGGGCCCGCGCATGCGCTTGCCCTCGAACACATTCGTGGGCTCGATGATCCGCTCGTCAATGAGGGGCGTAAGGCCGAGGAGTCTGGCCACCGGCGCGGCTGATTCTTGCGCCCGCTGCAGGGGCGAACTGATCAAGGCGGCGATGGGCCGGTTGAGGGCCGCGAGGTGAGTTGCGGCGGCTTCGGCCATCAGGGCACCGCGCTCGCTCAAGCCAAAGTTCGGGAGGCGCCCGTAGAGCACGCGGTCAGGGTTGAAAACCTCACCGTGACGCACGATATGAACCTGCCGAGCAACCATGGTGCAATTCTAGGCGGGGGGTTCCTGTGCTTATTCCGGGAGGTGCGTGGTTTCGATACGCCGACGGTGTCGGCTACTCAACCGGCGATACGTCGCCCGCAGCGTCGACTGCTGAACCAGCGATGCTGCTTCACGGCGAGCGCTACTCAACCAGGGATAAAGGTAAAGTTGGGGATTGTGACGAATCGCATCCTTATTGCCGACCTGCCCGCAACCCCCGAAGGACCCGTATCGGTCTCTGGCTGGGTCGACACGGTGCGCGACCAGAAAAAGGTACAGTTCGTTGTTCTGCGCGATGAATCCGGTGCCGTCCAGCTCGTGCACCCCCGCAGCGAAGAGACTGACCCCATCGCGGAGACCATTTCAGGTCTCGCCGCGGGAACGTTCCTCACCGTAACCGGCGAGCTGAAACTCGACGAGCGGGTGAAACTGGGCGGTCTTGAAATCAAGGTGGCCGGTATCGAGGTAGCCGGGGCCGCCATCGCCGAAACTCCCATCGCCGACGACACGAGCATCGACAAGCGTCTCGACTGGCGCTTTATCGACCTGCGCACCGCCCGCAACAACCTCATGTTCCGCGTTCAGACCACCGTGGAGCACGCCATGCGCTGCTACTGGATTGACCGCGAATACATCGAGATTCACACACCCAAGCTCATGGCCAGCGCCTCAGAGTCGCACGCCGAGCTCTTCCAGCTCGAATACTTCGAAACCACCGCGTACCTCGCCCAGAGTCCCCAGTTCTACAAGCAGATGGCGCAGAGTGCTGGTTTTGGCAAGGTGTTCGAAATCGGACCCGTGTTTCGCGCCGATCCCTCTTTCACGTCGCGCCACGCCACCGAGTTCATCAGCGTCGACGCCGAAATCAGCTGGATTGACAGCCACGAAGACGTCATGGGGATGCAGGAAGAACTCCTTGTTGCCGCGCTCACAGCCGTCAAAGAAAAGCACGGCGACGCCATCAAGGAATTGTTTGACGTCGACGTGACCGTTCCCACCATCCCGTTCCCGCGCATCCCCCTGGCCGAAGCTAAGCGGATTGTGGCCGAGCGGGGCTACGAGGTTCCGCGCGACGACGAAGACATGGACCCTGAGGGCGAGCGCCAGATTGCGGCCTACGCCGCCGAGGAGCTCGGTCACGAGTTCGTTTTTCTCACCGACTATGCGGCAAACATCCGGCCTTTCTATCACATGCGTCATGACGACAATCCGGCGCTCACGAAGAGCTACGACCTCATTTGGAACGGCACCGAGATCACCACGGGCGCGCAGCGCGAGCACCGTATCGAGGTGCTCGAGGCGCAGGCGCGCGAGAAGGGCCTCGACCCTGAGGGCCTCGGGTTCTACCTCGACTTTTTCCGCTACGGAGTTCCGCCGCACGGCGGATTCGGCATGGGTCTCTCACGCATGCTGATGCTGTTGCTGCACCAGCCCAACCTACGAGAAGTTTCGTTCCTGTTCCGCGGGCCAAATCGCCTGACGCCTTAGGTTTCGGAGAAGTCTCAGGACGGTTGCCACACAGGCGCCGCCCATAGACGCCCGGCCACGCCCCGGCCTGTGAACAACCGTCCTGTGACCCAGAGGCCCTTAAGGCCGGGGTAATGCGTGCCCCGGAAAAGTAAGTGGGCCCTAGAGAGTGCCGATGGCCGTGAGCTTGGCGTGCAGGTCGGGGTCGGTGGGCTCCACCTGGTGGGTTCCGTCGGGGAACGCGATGACCGGGATGTTCTTGCGGCCGGCAATCGCCTCGGCCTCTGAGGCGGCGTCTTCGACGGCCTCGAGGTCGATGTAGTCATAGTCAACGCCGAGAGTGTCAAGCAGCTTCTTGCTGCGGCGGCAGTCGCCACACCATTCGGCGCCGAACATGGTGATGCGGTCTGGCTCGTGATAACTCATAGTCGCCATTCTAAGTCGCTATAGTTGCGCATGGCGGGCCGTATGCGTGCGCCGTCATCACTTTTAGAAAGGTTCTTCCCATGGCAATGTTCCTGGATCTCATCTGGTGGGTACTTCTCGCCTTTGTTTTCGTGGCCTACTTCATGCTCCTCTTCTCGATCATCAGCGACCTCTTCAATGACCACAAGCTCAACGGTTGGGCCAAGGCTGGATGGGTCATTCTCCTCATTGTCACCTGGTGGCTTGGTGTGCTCATCTACGTGATTGCGCGCGGAAACGGCATGGCGAAGCGTCAGGCTGCCGCCGTTGCTGAGTTCAAGAAAGAGCAAGACGACTACATTCGCGATGTGGCCGGAGCGTCACACGCCGACGAAATTGCTAAGGCCGAAAAGCTCAATAAGTCAGGTGCCATCACCGCAGCTGAGTACACGGCTCTGAAGAAGAAGATTCTCGCGAGCTAGTTAAAGCGAGGTAATCGGCCCGGACTCCCGTGCGGAGTTCGGGCCTTTCTTTGTTTGGTTAGTTCTGAGAAACCCAATCGCCCACAACACGCGCCGTCGTCACCTCGCGAATCACGGCGGCCGCCGCCTCGTGATCGGGGTGGACTTGGTAGGCCTGTAGGTCGTCGAGCGAAGCGAACTCGCTGATCAGAATCAGATCGGCATTTCGCGCCTCGTGAACCACACTGTCGTGCAGGGTCATCGAAATGATCTGAGGGATGGTGTCAATGAGCGGAAGCAAAACACCCTTTACCCGCTCGGCACTCACGGCCTTCTCGGCGGGCGTCTCGCCCTTGAGGTGCCACATCACCACGTGACTGATACTCATGAGTCAATCCTTTCCGACAGAGCGCGGTCGAAGCGCTCCGAGTCGATGCGCCAAAAGTTGTGAACCTCATCGTTAATCAAAACGACGGGAATCTCTTCACGATAGCGATTCGCCAGTGCTACGTCATCATCAATGGACAGCTCAGAAAATGCAATGCCATCGTGTCTCGACAGAACGTCGAGAACGATGGCACGGGCATCGTCACACAGGTGACATCCGTCGCGACCGATGAGGGTCACTGAGACGGACATAAGAAGTTGCTACTTCTTGTTGCGACGCTGGTGGCGAGTCTTGCGAAGCAACTTGCGGTGCTTCTTCTTCGCCATACGCTTGCGGCGCTTCTTGATAACTGAACCCACGGAGGTACCTCTTACAGTTGATTGCTCACCGCGGAATCGCGATGAGCAGGGAATACGGGCAACTCTTTGCCTCGCGAAAGTCTAGCCGAGATGCGCCCGGCACGCTGACCGCGACGATTACGAGCGCTTGCGCAACTCTTCTGCGGCCCGTGCGGCGACCTCTCTGGCCTGCCCCGAGAGGTCGGTCCATGCCTCCTGGATGCGAAAGAGAACCGAGGCGGCGGCGGCGCCGGCCTCGGCGGCGACGGTGCGAATGTCTTCGGGGAGAACGCTGTGTGCCTCAGCGGGCGGCTTCGTTGGCCCAGTCTTGCCGGCGGGTCGGCCCGAAGATCCGGGCGCTGCGGCCTGAGGGACGAAGCCTTGCAGCCAGGTACCGAGGCTTGCCAGTGGCGCAGTGTCGAGTCGATAGTAGCGGTGCTGGCCGTCTTCGCGCACCGAGACCAGCCCGGCGTCGCGCAAGACCTTGAGCTGTTTAGAAACCGTGGGTTGGGTCAACTGAGTTTGAGTCACCAGGTCACTCACACTGAGCTCGGGAGTTGCCGAGGCTACTCGTGTGAGGAGCAACGCCAGGATGTCGCGTCGGGTCGCGTCGGAAATCACATCGAATATGTCGGCCATGGAATATATGTTACTCCGCTTGCCGTGGCGAGCACTCGTCGGTCGGACCCGGGAACTGAGGAGGTCAGGCGCCCTCGGCGATCTCACGCGCGCGGGCCATAGCCGCCTGCATCGCCGTCTCGAGCCACTCGGCCAGATGAGCCTGCTGAAGAGCATCGACGGCGCGCTCGGTTGTTCCATTGGGGCTCGTCACGCGACGGCGAAGCTCTTCGGGTTGCTCGCCCGTGGCCAGCACGAGTTCGGCGGCTCCGCGAACGGTCTCGCGCACGAGAAGCGCCGCCTCGGCATGCGTAAAGCCCAGCTCTCGGGCAGCCTGCTCCCACGCTTCGATGAAATAGAAAACATACGCTGGTCCCGAACCCGAGATTGACGTCAGCGCATTGAGGCGCTCCTCCTCAACCACCACCACACTGCCCACCGTGGCGAACACGCTTTCGACGAGATCGCGCTGATCGGCACTCACGTGTTCACCCACCGCGATGCCGGTCACCCCGCGTCGAATTTGAGCGGGCGTGTTGGGCATGGCACGCATCACGGCACGCTTGTGTCCCGCGGCGGATTGGAGCTGTTGCAGTGTTTTGCCCGCGGCAACACTCACCACAACAGCATCGTCGTCGAGGTCGGCAGCGACATCTGCCACCAACGATTCAACGTCGGCGGGTTTGACGGCAACGATAACGACCTTCGCGCCGCGCACCGCCTCGCGATTTGCCTCGGGATTCCGGCTGGTGACCCACGCGGTGACACGTGGTTCGGCGTCAAAATCGGTCGATGCTTCGACGCGACGGTTGGTGATGCGGATGCCCGTGGCCACGTGCACGTGGGGCGAGAGCAGGCCCTGCAGAATTGCGCGGCCCATTGAGCCGGCGCCAAGAATGGCGATGGGCGGCAGGTGCAGCGTGGATTCTTGGGTCACGTGCACATTCTAGGATTGGGGCACACGGCTTCGAGGGAGGCAACCGGTGAGTGCATCTGGCGGAAAACGAGCAATCGTGGCGGCACTTCTGGCGAATCTCGGAATCGCGGTCACCAAATTCGTTGCCTGGGTCTTCTCCGGTTCGAGTTCGATGCTCGCCGAGGGCGTGCACTCGCTTGCCGACTCGGCCAACCAACTCCTGCTTCTTCGCGGTGGCAGTCGCTCGCGGCGCCAGGCCACAAAGCAACATCCCTTTGGCTACGGCCGCGAGCGCTACATCTACGCGTTCGTGGTGTCGATCATCCTGTTCACCGTGGGTGGTGCCTTCTCGATCTACGAGGGTATTGACAAGCTCACCCACCCGCACGCCCTCGAAGTCTGGTGGCTGCCGATCCTGGTCCTCAGCGTGGCGATCGTGCTCGAGTCGTTCTCCTTGCGCACGGCCGTCAAGGAATCGAACCCGATGCGTCAGGGCGCCTCGTGGGTGAAGTTCATCAGGCGAGCCAAAGCGCCGGAGCTGCCGGTGGTTCTTCTCGAGGACCTCGCGGCATTGATCGGCCTGGTCTTTGCCTTCGCCGGAGTGGGCCTCACCGTCATCACCGGTGACCCGCTCTGGGATGCCATCGGCACCATCGCCATTGGCGCTCTTCTCGTGGTCGTGGCCATCATCCTGGGTATTGAGACGAAGTCGCTCCTCATCGGCGAGGGCGTGAGCGAGGAGAAATTTTTGCAGATTACGAGCGCCATTTTGGCTGGCCCCGAAGCACAGCGCATCGTGCACATCAAGACGCTCTACTTAGGCCCAGAAGAAGTTCTTGTCGCGGCAAAGCTCGCCTTCGGCGCCACACTTCCGTTTGCCCAAGTGGCGGCCGGCATCGACACCATCGAGCAACGCATCCGTGAGCGTGTTCCCGAAGCTCGGATCATTTACCTCGAACCGGACGTTGATCGCGGCGACCCGAAGAAGGTGTCAACCGACGCCATCGTGATCAAGGGGACCGATTAGTGACCAAGGCTGCTCTCGTTATTCAGCACGATCCCACGATTCACCTCGGAAACCTCGAGCAGGTATTGATCGAGGCCAACTACGAGCTCACGATAGTTGATGCACGAACCTACGCTTTCGACGCGCGATCGGAAGACGTCGACCTCGTGGTGGTGCTCGGCAACGACCACGGAGTTTACGAAAAGCAGGAACGTCCCTACATCGCGCGCGAGGAGGCCTGGCTTGCCGCGTGGGTGGCTCACCAGCGGCCCACTCTGGGCGTGTGCTTTGGCGCCCAAATTATCGCCAGTGCCCTCGGCGCTGAGGTTTACCGAGGCGACAAAACGGTCGTCGGCTTCCACACGGTAACGCCTACTGCCGCCGGAGAGTCATCCCCTGTGCGCTTTTTTTCCGACGTGCCGGTCATGCAGTGGCACGGCGACACGTTCACCCTCCCTTCGGGGGCGACGCGACTCGCCGGGTCGAGCGACTACGCCAACGAGGCATTCGCCATAGACGACTGGGCGCTTGCGGTTCAGTTCCACCCCGAGACCACGCCGGACATGCATGAGCGCTGGCTGGTGGATGGCCGCGAAACCGCTGAAGACGCTGGTTACGAACTCGACGCCCTGCGCCGCGAGCGAGGAGAACACAGTGACGCGATGCAAGTGGCGAGTCGGGCCATGCTTACGGAGTGGTTGACGAACCTCGAAAAAAGGTCGTCAGTAGTTCAGCGCACTCTGCCGATCGAATCCCAGTCGTAACCTCAACGCGGTGGGGCAGCCGGCGGTCGCGCAGAAGGTCGTAAACGGAGCCGACCGCGCCCGCTTTCTCGTCCCAAGCGCCGAAAACCAGCCGAGGCACGCGTGCGGCGAGAATTGTTCCCGCGCACATGGCACACGGTTCGAGAGTGACCACAAGCGTCACGTCATCGAGACGCCACGACCCGAGGTGGGCGGCGGCATTGCGCAGGGCCAACACTTCGGCATGAGCCGTGGGGTCGCCCGACTCCTCGCGACGGTTGCGACCTCGCCCGATCACGGTGCCGTGTTCGTCGATCACAACGGCACCCACGGGAACATCTTTCGTGTGAGCCGTCGCGCGCGCCTCGGCGAGCGCGAGTTCCATCCACGCGTCTTCAGCTAGGGATTCCGGGGCCATCTGCACCTCCTCGTCGATAGGTCGAGCCTATGCGCAGAGGTCCTTTCCGGATTCTCAGGAGGCGGCTTCCGCGCCGCATGCCCTAAACTGTGATGTGTGACGACACAAGCTCACTTTTCTCACCTGGTCCGTGTGGCGGCCAGCGTGTCTGTGTGCGCGTGTCGAATGTGTTGTTGCTCCTAGCGCAAACATCCCCTATTCGCTGTTCTCGGTATTCGCCGATTGACGAAAAAGGCATCACACATGACACACAACACAGACCAACCGCCGGCCACGGATTCTCCTGAAGTGCGCCAGCCTCGGGGCTTCGCCCTCTATGTGGGCATAGACGAGGCAAAAGCAGCGGCCAACGGCATCGATTTGCCCCGCCTCGTGGAAGCCCTCAGGACGCTGGCCGGAGAACTGGCACCCGACGCCGAGACCTACGCTGCCGTTGCCCTGGCCCCCGAATCTGCGGGTGGCCGCGACGTCGACGTGGTGCGCCTGGCTCTTCAGGAGCCGGCCGCGATCGCCCGGGTGCGTGGCGAGAAGGCCAAGAAGGCCCCGGCCGTTGTCGTCGATTTCTCGCGCAAGCGAGTGCTCATCGACGGGGAACAGGCGCCGCTCACATTCAAGGAATTCGAGCTTTTGCAGTATCTCGTGACGAACAAGAACGAGACGGTCTCGCGCAACGACCTCATCACGTCGCTCTGGGTGGCCGGCGAAGAAGACATCCCCAATGATCGAACCATCGATGTGCACGTTCGGCGCCTGCGCTCGAAACTCGATCGGTTCGAAGACATTGTGCGCACCGTTCGCGGCATTGGCTATCGCTTCGATGATCACGCCGATGTTTTCGTCTTGCACGCGAGTGCGCCCAGCCCCGACCTGTTCTAGGCGGGTCCACCTGAGAATTTTGCAAGTTTTTTTGAGAACCCCTTCCCACCGTTACCATTTCGTTATATTCTCAAAGCACACGATTTCTCTCTGAGTGACGTGGATGTGATTGCTCTCTTGGTGTTAGCAAGAATGTCGGGCCGGTCGAGTGCCTCTCTGACCGGCCCGACATTCGTTAACGTGCTCTATCGTTGCTGAACATGACCCTTCATTCGCCGCCCGCTGGACCAAGCATCGTGTGGTTGCGTGATGACCTGCGCGTTGCGGATAACCCCGCGCTGGTCGCAGCGACGGAACGCGGCCTGCCCGTCGTGGTGGTTTACATTCGCGACGAGATCACGCCAGGCATTCGACCACTCGGCGGTGCCGCCAAATGGTGGCTTCACCACAGCCTCGATCGGCTGGGCGCGCGCCTCACTCGGTTGGGCAGCTCCCTGGTGCTGCGTCAGGGCGGAGCCCACGAAGTCATTCGCGAACTGATTCGCGAAACCGGTGCCACGGCGATTTACTGGAACAGGCGCTACGGTGGCCCGGAGCGTGCGCTGGATGCCTCCATCAAGGACTACGCCAAAGCGTCGGGGCTCGAGGCTCACAGTTTTCAGGCGAACCTGCTCGTAGAACCCTGGACCATCGCTACCGGTGCGGGCAACCCCTACACGGTATTTACGCCATTCTGGAAATCGTTCTTGGCGCGCCCGGAGCCACCGCGAGCGCCCCTCGCTGCCCCGAAAGCGATCCCCGGCTTTGCTGCCGGAGCATCCGACGCCCCCGGTGAGGAGCTGCCCAGCGACGACCTGACCTCGTGGAACCTGCTCCCGCAACACCCCGACTGGTCGGCGGGGCTGGCCGCGCGCTGGACAGTGGGCGAGCAGGCCGCACACGAGCAGCTGGAGTCTTTCGTGACCGAACGGCTCTCGCGCTATGCCGACGGGCGTGATGTGCCGGCCGATTTTGCCACCAGTGAGTTGTCGCCGCACCTAAGATTCGGCGAGATTAGCCCCTTTCAGATTCTCGAACGCGTCGACGCGGCCCGGCGCAACGGTTCCGCCGAGACGCTGCGCAACGCGGCCAAATTTATGGCCGAAGTGGGCTGGCGCGAGTTCAGCTACAACCTGCTCTTTCACTGGCCCACTCTGGCGACGACCAACTTCGACCGCCGCTTCGACGGTTTCCCCTGGGCTCCGTCGGAAACTCCCGCGCTGACCGCATGGCAGGAGGGTCGCACAGGCGTTCCCCTCGTCGACGCCGGCATGCGCGAACTGTGGCAAACCGGTTACATGCACAATCGAGTGCGTATGGTGGCGGCCTCGTTCTTGATCAAAAACCTACTGATTGATTGGCGCGTGGGCGAGGAATGGTTTTGGGACACTCTGGTCGACGCGGATCCCGCCAACAACGCCGCCAGTTGGCAATGGGTTGCCGGGTGCGGCGCAGATGCCGCTCCCTATTTTCGCGTGTTCAACCCCCTGCTGCAGGCCGAGAAGTTTGACCCCAAGCGCGTTTACCTGCGTCGCTACCTCGGCGACTTCGATGGTGCCGACACACTCGACTACCCCACGCCCATCGTTGACCTTGCCAACGCCCGCGCCGGCGCGCTCGAAGCGTTCTCTCACGTTTCGAGCTTGCCCCGGGACATTGCTCCCCCTACCGGGTTCGCCGTAAAGTGAGACGCCGCCGTGACACAGAGGGAGACAACCATGCCTGAACACGTTCTCACATCGTCGGGAAAGAAAATTTACGTGGACTCTCGAGACTCACGCGGGGCAAAATTAGTAGCCTCGGGCGGTGACCTCAACCCTCCGTCTCTCGAACTGTGGAATGTCGGCTTGGCGGGGTTCAATTGGCACACGGTCATTGACGTCGGTTTCAACTACGGAGAGATGCTCGTCTCTGCGCAATTGCCTGGTGATGCCGCACTCTTCGCATTCGAGCCAAATCCGCGAATTTTGCCATTTTCGCGAAGGACTCTCGCGGAATTTGGTCGACCGGTCAGTCTCATTGAGGCGGCCGTGTCGGACCAGGTCGGAGAATCCATTCCGTTCTCCGTTGACCTCGAGTGGTCGGGAACGTCCGGCCTCACCGAGAAGGGACTGCCACCCGCGTCGGGAGAAGGCCATGACTTTGCCAGCGTCGATGTTCCCGTCACGACGCTGGACGCAACTTTCATTCCCCTCAACCCTCCTAGCGTCGCCATCAAGATTGACGTGGAAGGACATGAGATGAACGTCCTCCGGGGCGCGGCAGACCTGCTGAACCACGTTGACAAGTGGATTGTGATGCTTGAAATTCTGCACATGGGTGAGGGAAAAATTGCTCAACTCACACAACGTCACAGTGTTTTTGTGCTGCATCGCCCCTCTGGGCAACTCGTGCAGATTCCGGCCGGCCGGCTAGGCATGATTCGGCGAATAACCGGCCATCCCGACATATACGGGCAGGATGCCATCTTGGCTTCACACCCCGACACCTTCACCGGAGTGACCGTGGCATTTTCCGAGGTTATTCGCCAGTACAAACAGTCGCGGCCTCCCCGGGCCGGTTTAGCCAGAAGAGTAGCACGCAGGCTCCGGCGTGTTATGAGTCGAGCTCGCTAGAACGGGCGGGTAAACGGCAAGGGCTTTCGCATGCGAATGAGCAGCAGTAATGGAATCAACACATAAGGCAGGTTGAAGGCCAAGAAGCCCAGCGGGTTGGGCGTGCGCCACTGTGCCTCACCAAAGAACTCAACGCCGAACACCACGATGCCGGTGATGCTGGCAATCATTGTCGCGTAGATCACTGCGGGCAACTGGATCCAGTTGCGGGCGGTGATCAGTGCGTATACGAGCACGATGTAGAACGGCGCGTAGACGAAGGCTGAGAGCCCAGTGACGAATCGCATCCAGATCGGCGGGTTCAGGAACAGCGGGTCGTTGACCGAGGCATACGCGTAGTTCCACTGGGCGAGGATGTTGGTCGAGTCAGGCGATTGCACGATACCCAGCGTGGGAATGGCGTCACTGATGATGCAGGAAACGAACGCCCAGCAGAAGAAAACGATGAAGACGTAATCGAAACCGCGGCGGCGAAGAGGCAAGGTGGCAAGAGTCACAGAAAAAATAATAGGGGTAAACCTGTGTTGTGTGGGCTCGGGCGCTGAGATTCCTCACGCAGGCCTGCGCCAGCAGGCTAGGGGTGTGCGCCATTTTCCGGGACGCCCTGACCCCACAAATAGGTATCGTTGAATACACAATTCGTCTCAAGGAGGAGATTCATGGACACCCTAGAGAGCCTGCTCGCCGCCATCGCACCCACGGGAGCATCGCGCGACATTCTCAACCCCGCAAACGGCAACCTTGTTGCCAAGGTAGCCGTCGACACCGTCGATGATCTCGAAAAGGCCATCGCCGCCGCAACGAAGGCTCAGGTCTCGTGGGCCGCCCTCGGCCACGAAAAGCGCAGCGCCCTCATGATGAAGGCCGCTGACGCTATCGAGGCACACGCTGAGCCCCTGGCTCAGCTGCTGTCGCGCGAGCAGGGCAAGCCGCTCAACGGCCCCAACGCCCGCTTCGAAATTGGTGGCGCAGCCGCGTGGATGCGCGCCTCGGCCGCGACGCCGCTCGAGGCCGAGACGGTCGTCGATGACGAAAGCGGTCACGCCGTAATGACGTACAAGCCCATCGGTCTGGTCGCTGCCATTGGCCCGTGGAACTGGCCCGCGATGATCACCGTCTGGCAGGTCGCGCCCGCCATTCGTATGGGTAACGCCGTCATCGTGAAGCCTTCTGAGTTCACGCCGATCATCGTGACGGCGCTCATTGCCGTCATCAACACCGTTCTGCCTGCGGGTGTCGTCACCGTCATCAGCGGCGACCGCGAGGTGGGCGCAGCCCTGTCGGGTCACCCCGCCATCGGCAAGATCATGTTCACGGGCTCGACGGCCACGGGCAAGGCGATCATTCGTAGCTCGGCCGACACCGTCAAGCGCCTCACGCTTGAGCTCGGTGGAAACGACGCCGGAATCGTGCTCCCCGACGTTGACCCCAAGGCCATCGCCGAGGGGCTCTTCTGGGGGTCATTCATCAACACGGGCCAGACGTGTGCTGCGCTCAAGCGCCTCTACGTGCACGAGTCGATTGCCGACGACGTGGTTCGTGAGCTCGCCGCTGTGGCCGCTGCCATGCCCATGGGCGAAGGCATCGACGAGAACAACGTTCTGGGCCCACTGCAGAACAAGAAGCAGTACGACATCGTTGCCGATCTCGTGGAGAAGGCCAAGAAGGGCGGCGGCAAGGTTGTGCTCGGCGGCAACCCCGACACGAGCCAGAAGGGCTTCTTTTACCCCACCACGATTGTCGACGAGCTGTCGAACGACAACGCGCTGGTTCAGGTCGAGCAGTTTGGCCCCGCACTTCCCGTGATTCGCTACACGGACCTCGAGCAGGCCATCGAGTGGGCCAACGGCGTGGACGTGGGCCTGGGCGCTTCGGTCTGGTCGGCGGACGCTGGCAAGGCACGCGAAGTGGCGTCACGTCTCGTTGCCGGTACCGTGTGGATCAACTCGCACGGCGGCGTGCACCCGATGATTCCCTTCGGTGGAGCCAAGCAGTCGGGCTACGGTCTGGAATTTGGCGTTGAGGGCCTCAAGTCGCTGGGCGTGCCACAGGTGATCAACGGCTAACCTCGCGCGAACATCATGGAGGTGCCTCCGGTCTCGGACCGGGGGCACCTCATTCTTTGAAGCAAGTGAGGAAATCATTCACTCGGCGTGCGCTCATGACACGAGAAAGGGGCCCGCCGAAGCAGGCCCCGTCTCGGTGATCAGGTTAGGAACGAAGCGCCTTCGCGAGATCTTCGAACTCGCCCACCAGCTTGTCCATGTCGGCCGAGGTGTGTGCCAGCGACACCAGCCACTGCTCGTCGAGGCCGGGAGGCGTATGACTCCACGGTTGACGCCCCACAACCAGCTCAACTCGGCCATCAAGAAATCGGTGTTCTTGAAGTCGCGATAGTTGCGCACGGGAGTAGGCGACCAGATGATGGCGCCCTTCACACCAAAACCGATGGTGTGAGCGGGCAGCTCGTACTTGGCAATTATGGCGTCCATTTTGGCCAGAGCCGCCATGTTGATCGTCTCCGCGGAAGCGAGCGCCTGCGGCGTGCAGAGCTCATCCACAGCCATCATGGCCGCCATGGCGAGCGGATTGCCGTTGTAGGTGCCGAAGTGTGCCATGCGGCCGTCGACAACGGCGTCCATGTACTTCTTCTTGCCGCCAAAAGCTGCCACGGGCAGTCCGCCGCCAATGCTCTTGGCTAACGTGACGAGGTCGGGGGTAACACCCACGCGCCTCGACGCTCCCGCCACACCGGCCGTAAGGCCCGTCTTCACCTCGTCAAAGATGAGCGCAATCTTGTACTTGTCGCACAGCTTGCGAGCACCCTCGAGGTAACCCTTGTCGGGCAAGATGATGGAGAGGTTCTCGATCACGGGTTCAACCATGAAGCAGGCGATGTCGTTACCGTGTTCCTTCATGATCTTTTCCAGATACGGAAGGTCGTTGTAGGGAACAACATAGACATCACCCGGAACCGCATCAAACGGAGCGTCGGCGATGGGCGCCTCGGCTGGTCCGATGTCGGCTAGGGCTGGCTTTACCGAGACCTGAAGCGGATCGTAGCCGCCGTGGTAGCCGCCCTCAATCTTGATGATGGCTTTCTTTTTTGTCACGGCGCGCGCGACACGAATGGCGTACATCGTGGACTCGGTGCCTGAGTTGGTGAAGCGCAGCATGTCAATGCCAAAACGCTTCTTGAACCTCTCGGCGACCTCAGTAGCCGTGGGCGACGGGGTCACAAAGAGTGTTCCGGTCTTGTCAAGCGCCTCCTTGAGGTTTTTCACCACAAGCGGGTTGAGGTGGCCCACCAACATGGCGCCAAAGCCCATCGACATGTCGAGCAGTTTGCGGCCGTCGACATCCGTGAAATAGGCGCCATCGGCCGAAGCAATCGAGATGGGATATGGGTCCCAGTGCTGAAAGCTCGAGGTCACCCCCAGAGGCAAGACCTTACTTGCCGCCTTGTTGTGCTTTGCCGATTTGCCGGTGGCAGCGGAGAACTTCTTCCACTCGGCAGCCAATAATTTTTTGACCTTGGCGTGGTCAATCGGCTTGGACGTTGCCGGGACGTTTCGCCAACCGGCGGGATCATGTGCAGGGACGTTATTCATCATTATCAGCTCCAAACGGCGATGTTTGAATCCCTTTGTACTTTTACCCTAGCCTCTCCTTTCCGAATTCTGCTTTCCCGGGTTGAGCGTGTGGGTCGTCGACGCGGGAAGATCGTGCCCGTTGCTCTGACTCCGCCCGATCGGTTGCTCGAGTTTCGTGAAAGCCCCAGGCACACTTAGGCTCGGCAGATGAGCATGCACGGGCACGGGGGTCCCATGGGGGGACGATCACGAGATGCGCGCGTGCAGCGCGAGCTCAACGCAAGTGCCCCCGAGATTCCTCATCTGCTGCGCAGGATTGCGGGTTTATTCGCTCCGTTCCGCGGTGCTCTCATCGCCACCGCCGTGCTCGTCATCACGAGCGCCGGGCTGACCGTCATCCCCCCGCTACTCATCGAGGTCGCGTTCAACCAGGGGCTCTTCCCTAAAACCGGTGGGCCAAACCTGTCCTTACTCGCGAGCATGGTGGTGCTCATGATCGCCATCTGGATTCTCTCGGCCGGTTTGGGCGTAGGCCAGACCTATCTCACGCAGACCGTGGGCAACAAAGTTATGGGAATCCTTCGCGTGCGCCTGTTTAGCCACCTGCAGTCGATGGAGCTCGCGTTCTTCACGCGCACCAAAACCGGCATCATCCAGTCGCGTCTGCAGAACGATGTGGGGGGCGTGGCGGGCGTGCTGAGCAACACCGTCTCCACTGTGCTCGGCAACACGGTGACCGTACTCGCCGCGTTCGTGGCCATGCTCATTCTGTCCTGGCAACTCACGCTGGTTGCCGTCATCATGCTGCCGCTCATGGTGATCGCCCAGCGCAAGGTGGGTCAAGTGCGCGCGCGTATCGCCACAAAGACGCAAGAGTCGCTGAGCGAGATGACCGCCATCACTCAGGAGGCCCTGAGCGTGAGCGGCATCATGCTGGCCAAAAGCTTTTCGCAGCAGGGCGCAGAGGTACAGCGCTACGACAACGAGAACAAGGTGCAGATTGGCCTGCAGGTTCGACAGGCCATGTCGGGGCAGTGGTTCTTTGCGATGGTGCAGATTTTTCTGTCGTCTATCCCTGCCGTCATTTATTTGGTTGCGGGATATTTGATTGCCGGCGGTGTGGACGTGACCATCGGCACCATTGTGGCGTTCACCACCGTGCAGGCGCGCCTGTTGTTTCCGCTGATGAACGTGATGCAGGTGGGGCTCGACCTGCAGACGTCGCAGGCCCTGTTTGCGCGCATCTTTCAGTACCTCGATCTCGTGCCGGAAATCGCGGATGCGCCCGACGCCACACCCGTCGACGCGGCCAAGCTCGGCCACATCGAGTTTGATCGCGTGACGTTCAAGTACCCGGGTGCCGGTGACGACGAACGCCCCACACTGGCGAATATTTCCCTGCGCGTGGAGCCGGGGCAGTTCGTGGCGTTTGTCGGGCCGTCGGGCTCAGGCAAGACCACTCTCTCGTACCTGGTGCCTCGGTTCTTTGACGTGGCGTCTGGCCGCGTTGTTTTTGCCGGGACCGACGTGCGCAAACTCACGGCCGCATCGCTCATTGCCAACATCGGCATCGTGAGCCAAGAGACGTACCTTTTTCACGCGTCGATTGCCGAGAACCTGCGCTACGCCAAGCCCGACGCCACCGACGATGATCTGGTGAGGGTGGCCAAGGCGGCGAACATTTACGAG
>Ga0114979_10000440_pt1 | contig 27469 bp, 25 predicted proteins | sample S_140625_EF_Meta_FD_87315 | JGI IMG/M metagenome (GOLD analysis project Ga0114979, IMG submission 87315) | Freshwater microbial communities from Lake Simoncouche, Canada to study carbon cycling - S_140625_EF_MetaG | ecosystem: Environmental > Aquatic > Freshwater > Lake | place: Lake...
AAGTTGCGATTGATTGAGCCTGATCCTGAGGAGCTTGAGTATCCCAACGTGACTTTTTCTTCCATTATCAATTTGCCTTCTGCTGATTTCCAGAAGATTATTCGTGATTTGTCTGGCATTTCGGATAAGTTGGAGATCAAGTCGGTTGGTAATGAGCTCATCTTCAAGTGCTCTGGCCAATTCGCCAATGCTGAAATCCACCGAGCCGAGTCGGATGGTAGCATGGGATTCATTTTGAAGCAAGATTCGTCAAAGGTTATTCAGGGCGAGTTTTCTTTGAAGAATTTAGGCTATTTTATCAAGTGCACAAATTTGTGTTCGCAAATTGAGGTTTATTTGGAGAACGATTTACCTTTAGTTGTGAAGTATGATGTGGCGTCACTTGGGTCCATTCGATTGTGTCTTGCACCGTTGCCCTCGAGCTAAATAAATGCATTAAAAGTTTACAGGTTTTAATTTATTTTTAATTATGAAAATTTAAATAATTAAAAATACTATATAACATGTCTCAATTTAATAAAAAGTGCTGTCCAACCATTAGTAGAAATGTGGGAAACTATACAAATTATACTGATTATATTAACAGCCAAAGAGCATGTAACGTGCCTGTAATAGAATGTAAAAGAGGACCACAGGGACCTCAGGGGCCAACCGGTTTGCCAGGGTCGGCAACAAATACAGGCGCAACTGGACCAACTGGTTACACAGGACCAATAGGAACAGGTCCAACCGGACCTCAAAGCACTGTTACTGGCCCAACTGGTTTTACTGGACCAACTGGACACACAGGACAAACTGGACCTCAAAGCACAGTAACAGGACCAACTGGCGTCCAGGGTCTAACTGGTTATACCGGACCAACAGGACCTCAAAGCACTGTTACAGGACCTACAGGACCACAAAGCACAGTAACAGGACCTACTGGATATACAGGTCCTCAAAGCACAGTAACAGGACCAACTGGGCCACAAAGCACGGTTACAGGACCTACTGGTTATACAGGACCTTGTTGCACAGGACCAACAGGATATACAGGTCCTCAAAGCACTGTTACAGGACCTACAGGACCACAAAGCACAGTAACAGGTCCAACAGGTCCAACAGGACCTCAAAGCACGGTTACAGGCCCAACCGGTTGGACCGGACCAACCGGTCTTCAAGGGGATTCAGGTGTTAGTTCAGGATTAATTTTATATATGAATTATAGTCAAACAACAAATCCCTTGATTACTGATTTAATAAATGGAACTCTTCCAGGCGGAATTATTAGTCCAACTGCTCCCCCAACACCTAATCCTGTAATTTCTCCAATACCATCTAATCCAACAAATGTTAGATTACTATCTTTAACTACAAGCGCAGCAGCACAAACTAGTATAACAGCCCAAATTAATTCACAAAACCAAGAAGAATGGTTATCGCAATTTGCCATTTATAAATCTGAATTACAAAATCCAAGTTTTATACCTGAAGGAATATGGGATATGAATATTTTTGCAAGATCGCCTACAGCTGCTGATGCTGATCACATATCCTTAAAATACCATTTATACGGTATAACTGTAGATGGAGTAGGAACTATTACGATTGGGTCCGAAATTGGATCAGGTTCATCTAGTCAATTTGTTACAGGAAATAATACAATAAATGTTTATACTTTATCATTATTAGTTCCATATACCAATATATCTGCATATGATGCACTTTATGTAATTGTTACTGCTACAAATAACGTGGCAACAAATCATGATACAGTAATTTATTTTGAAAGCAGCGCAACATATTCACATATTCACACGAGTTTTGGCGTTTATGGTTTCACTGGACCAACTGGGCCTCAAAGCACTGTTACAGGACCTACAGGACCACAAAGCACAGTAACCGGACCTACTGGATATACAGGTCCTCAAAGCACTGTTACAGGACCTACAGGACCACAAAGCACAGTAACAGGACCAACCGGTTTTACAGGACCAAGTGTAGTTGTTTATTGGTCCCCAACCGGTCCAACCGGAATATATTATAATTATCCAATAATTTCTTATAATGCAAATTCTTCTGTAACAATTGGACCAACTGGAATAATCTATGTTAAAGCTGGTATACAAGAGGCTGTAGGGTATCAATCAGGCTCATTCGCCTCACCATTTACTTATACACTTTGGAGCGACTATTATTATAATTATATTTATATAACATCACTTTCAAGCGCAGCAGGCACAATTGGAACTATTACTCTACCTGCAATTACTGGCGCAGATGATGGTAGATATGTTCAGTTTAGAAGAACTGGAGGAACATCAAGTACAAGTCAAGCACAAGCTGCATTACAAATAGTAGTAGTTAATTCCCCTGCTACTAATATTATAGGAATTGATAACACAATTTTTAATACGCCATTGAATACTGTTAACTTAACAGGAACACAGTTAATGCGTAAATTTCAAATTGCAACATTTAGTGGCACAAGTTATTGGTTCATATCAAATGATGCTTAAAACGTGTAAAAAATAATTATTTTAATAGTAAATTTTTATTAGGCGAAATTGTTAAGTGCTTTACTTCTCCTCCTTAGTCTTAAAAAATATTCGTAAAGTTATAGCAAGAAAAATGGCATATTAAATATAATTATATATAATATGGCGTCATACTCCAGTTATCTAAATTCACAAAAAAATAATTCACAAAATTGCTGTAAGTCTGGGGCTCAAGGTCCGAGAGGAATACAAGGCGTTCCTGGGCCAACTGGTCCTTCAAGTTCCGGCGCAAATGTAGCCGCTTCTTATATTTTAACCGACGACAATTTGCAATCTGTTTACACTGCTGAAACTATAATGCAATTCACAGAAAAAATATATGAACAAGGCATTTCTCTTTTAGGAAATGGAACTAATAAAACAAGAATCAGAATAGAAAGGAGCGGAGTTTACGAGATATGGTATTATTTTAGAGTTCAAGCGGCTTCCACGAGAGAATCAAATATGAAAAGCTATATCTTGGCATCTTATTTAAAAAAGAATGGATATCAAATAGATAATACATTAGTCAACACAAACATCCATGGTAACAACATTGTTGGAAATGAGTATATTTTTACCGCAATGGAATCCACACCAAATCTGTATATGAATTATTTTAACGCAGGAGACTACATTGAGATTGCATCATTTCATAATTTACCGCATTATTATTTGGTAACGTCTGGTGCGACAATGGGTATTAAATTAATTGCCGCGGATATTGGAGGTGTTAATGGCGGTCCAACTAGGTATGGTGTGGACGGACCCAAAGGAGAAAAAGGAGAACAAGGTTTAACAGGATATACAGGTCAACAAGGATTGCAAGGAATCCAAGGCATACAAGGAATCCAAGGAATCCAAGGCACTCAAGGCATTCAAGGTTTAACAGGATATACAGGTCCAACAGGATATACAGGACCAAGTCAATGGAGCAATTCTTATTTTATAGGAGCAACTGGTCCTGGATATACTGGAATTGGATTTACTGGCGACGTAATGGTTTTTGGCAAATTATACGTTTCAGGAGGAATAGATCCTACTTATTTAGCATTAGAACCACAGCCTTTAGACCCAATGCCGGCTGGACTACAAGGCATATGGGTTGACAATACTCCTGCCGCGGCGCTACGCGTTAAAAGCAACCAAATAACTTTAGATACGTCTGACGCAATAAATGTAAAAAAAACAGAAATAAACAGCACTATTGTATCAGTTACAAATAATTCAAAAACAGGCGGTCCTACATATAATAGTTATTTGAATGAACAAGGTCTTACAATGAATACATCTAGTGTCAAAACTAGTCTTACTTACGGAACTCTAACTTATAATGAAACAGGAAGTAGAACTTTAAATATATCAGCTTCTATTGTAGACATTATCAATAGCGCAAATGCCAGAACACAAACAGGAACAACAGGATATACAGGTCCAACAGGAATGCAGGGCGTAAAAGGGGAACAAGGTTTAACAGGATATACAGGACCAATTGGAACCGGTCCAACAGGACCTCAAAGCACTGTAACTGGACCAACAGGACCAATAGGAACTGGACCAACCGGACCTCAAGGAATTCAAGGTTTAAAAGGTGAACAGGGTTTAACAGGATATACAGGATCAATAGGAACTGGACCAACAGGACCCAAAAGCACAGTAACAGGACCAACAGGACCGGCTGGCACAACAACAGGCCCAACTGGATATACAGGAGCGGTTGGACCAGCAGGAAGCATGATATTTTCAGAATCACTCGCAGACGTCGCATCTGTTGCATTGCCTGCTCCAGCAGCTTGGGGAAACAACGATTATACTACAAAAGCCTTTACTATTCCGTCGGATGAAATGTGGGTATTTTCTTGGTCGGCTGAATTTAACCCTTACCACGCAGGAGGAAATACGCGGCCTGAACATGTATTTACTTATGAAGTTCGTGTTAAAAATTCTTCAACATTAGCAATAAAAACAATTGATACATTTAACGTGGCAACTGGCCCATATGGTGGCAATTTGAATGCGCATGGTTCATTTACATTAGATAGTGCTGCCCATCCAGAAAATTCTGCAATATTGTGGGGAACTGCTGCTGCAGGCGGTTCTCACAGATTTACTTGGAGTGATGCTAGATTAATAGTTCATCTTTACAGAGTAAAAAAAATAAACTTTGACACTAATGTGCTTTCTAATTTTCAAAAACCGTCAAATATAAGTTTGGGACCAACTGGTATGCAAGGCGCAACTGGACCCACAGGGCCTCAAAGCACAGTTACAGGATACACCGGTTATACAGGACCAACCGGAGCCAAAAGCACTGTTACTGGCCCAACTGGATATACAGGACCAATTGGACCTCAAGGAAGCAGTATATTTTCAGAATCTCTAGCGGACGTTGCCTCAGTAACATTGCCTACACCGCCAGCTTGGGGAAACAATGATTACACTACAAAAGCCTTTACCATTCCTTCGGATGAATTGTGGACATTTTCTTGGTCAGCTGAATTCAATCCTTATCATGCTGGAGGAAATACAAGACCGGAACATGTATTTACTTATGAAGCTCGTGTTAGAAATTCTTTAACATCTGCAATAACCGTAATAGACACGTTTAATGTTGCAACTGGTCCTTATGGAGGGAATTTAAATGCACAAGGCTCATTTACGTTGTGGAGTGCAACCCATCCACCAAATTCAGCAATAGTGTGGGGAACTGCTCTTGCCGGAGGATCTCACAGATTTTCTTGGGTAGATGCTAGATTAATAATCCATCTTTATAGAGTAAAAAAAATAAACTTTGATACTAATGTGCTTTCCAATTTTGAAAGACCTTCAAATATAAGTTTAGGTCCAACTGGAGATCAAGGCGCGACAGGACCTAAAAGCACAGTTACAGGCCCAACTGGTTATACAGGTATACAAGGCCCAATCGGATATACAGGTCCAACAGGTCCTGCTGCAAGCGTTGTTTTAAAAACAATATATTCAGTGGGAGGAATAGATGGACCTAATCTTCCAACTACGGCCTCATCAACTGTGGTTACAATTCCAGATGCAACTTTAATTGCTATTACTAATGCAAATACTAACAGAGTTATCTCCAATATTAGTGGAGGAGTTAATGGAAGAATGGTAATATTTATGTATGACCCTAATGCAGGTGCATCAAGTATAATATTTAGTGAAACAAGCGCCCAATCAGGAACCGGTGTGTATATACCAGGCTCGGCCACAACGACTGTTAGCATAACAACAGGTCAAATGATAAGTTTTATTTTTTTGAATGGTTTTTGGTGTTACAAAGCCTAAGTGCCAGAATAAATAATAAAAGTAGTTTAAATTATAGTATATTTCAATAAAAAAATATTAAATATTTTATATGTTTTATATATAAAATATGTCCAATCAAGGAGAAGACCCCACCAATGATCCCAAAGCAATGGCAGAGAAAGAATTGGAAGTATATAAACAAAAAATATTAGCAACAATGTTGCCTCCTGAAAGAAATAATATGACATGGAATGATGTCGCCGGTTTACAAGACGCAAAAGACGCATTGCGAGAAGCGGTAATATTGCCTTTAAGACAACCAAAATTATTTAGTGGGTCAAGAAAGCCTTGGGTCGGAGTCCTTTTATATGGTCCACCAGGAACAGGAAAAACTTTTTTAGCCAAAGCAGTTGCGTCAGAATCAGACTCTACTTTTTTTGCAATTTCAATTGGAGATATTGTATCAAAATGGGTGGGCGAAGGCGAAGCAATTTTTAAAATGCTCTTTACTGTTGCACGTGATAAAATTAAAGAAACAGGTAAACCTTCTATTATTTTTATTGATGAAATTGATTCGCTGTTAACTACTAGAGGAGGAGACAAAGAATCTGAATCGGCGCGCAGATTAAAAACAGAGTTTTTGACGCAAATGGACGGTGTTGGCGTTGATAATAGAAAATTACTCGTTTTGGGCGCAACAAATACGCCGTGGGAAATAGATGAAGCGGCTTTGCGTCGTTTTCCCAAAACAATTCTTATTCCGCTTCCAGACAATGAAGCAAAATTTCAGCAATTACAAAAATTGAAAGATGTTCCAAACACATTAGATGATCGTGACTTAAAGTGGATAGCAGCATGCAAAACATATTTGTTTAGTGGTAGTAATATTACAACGTTAATTAATGAAGTAAACATGAATCCAATCCGTAAACTAGATATAGCAAGACAATTTTACATTGACAATAATGGAAAGTTTAATGCTTGCAAAAATTTTCCAAATTGCCCTTATTGTCCTTATAACTTGCTTCAGACTCCGGTTATTTATGGTTCAAAATGTCCGTTTTGCCAAGCAATTTTTATAACATTAAATGACATTCCTGAAAATAGTTTGGTTGAACCAATTATAACAATTGATGATGTTTTAGATGGACTAACGCGCACGCAAAAAACTTCAAATGAATTAACTGTGGCAAGATATAACAAATATAAAGAAACCGGCGTGTATTTACCCACGGATACACTTGACAATATTGATCAAAAGTTTATACCACCAGTTAATGCAAGATGTCCAAAGGATCCTCCTTCTAAACTAGAACAATCTTCAAGTGCATCACCATCATCAACCGAATCCCAAACGTCTAGTGGTGGATTTTTGGGATCGGTACTTGAACTTGTGGCCCCCAACCCCAAATCTAACGTATTAAAAGTATAAAACCACATATTTTGCTTCGCCAAAATAAATTATTATATTATCGCATATTAATATAATAATGTCAAGTTTTAACAATAACAGCTATTCCAATTATTTAGGCGCGAGAAGATGTTGCGATTTGCCAGCCATTGGACCCCAAGGAGCGATTGGGCAACAAGGTATTGCTGGTCCAAGAGGCTTAGCAGGATTCACCGGTTATACTGGAGCCACTGGACCCACTGGCCGTAGTTGTTTGGGCTCAACCGGACCACAGGGACCAGCAGGTGCAAAACCCTTTATTATTGATCATCCACTAGACAACTCAAAATATTTGATTCACGCTTGTTTAGAAGGTCCGGAGGCAGGTGTATATTATCGCGGAAAAGCATCAATTGACAACGGTGAATCAGCCACCATTCAATTGCCAGATTATGTTGCTCCATTGGCCACAAATTTCAGCATCCAAGTTACATCTATTTATTCAAAAGAGAGAAGCGAGCCTAATTTACTTGAAGTGTCCGAAATTAAGAATAATGAATTTACAGTTTATGGAAATAATGGAAGTTTCTACTGGTGTGTTTATGGCAAAAAAAATGACATTTTAGTAGAACCAGAAAAAAACTCTATCGTAGTAAATGGCGATGGACCTTATAAATGGTATTAAAAATAAAAATTTAAAAAGTATGTTGATATTATATATAATATAATGTCAAACCCATATTTAAGTTATTTAGGAGGCAAGACGTGTTGTCCCAGTAAAAATAGAGGAAGTCTGGGCCCAACTGGATTAGAAGGTCCAACTGGTTTAAGAGGAAATTTTGGTGTTCCTGGTCCCAAAGGACCCACTGGTCCAACCGGAAGGAATTGCACCGGCCCAACTGGTCCACCAGGTATAAAAACGTTCATTATTGACCATCCATTAGATGAATCAAAATACTTAGTTCATGTATGTTTGGAGGGTCCAGAAGCCGGAGTCTATTACAGAGGAAAAGCAACCATTGAAAACAACACATCTGTCGCAATCCAGCTTCCTGATTATGTTTCGCCGTTGGCAACCAATTTAAGCGCCCAGATTACTCCCATTTACTCAAAAGACAATAAATCAAAAAATATATATGAAACGTCAGAGATTGATGATAATAAATTCACAGTTTACGGCAAAAACGGAAGCTTCTATTGGACTGTCTATGGAACAAAAGATGAAATCAACGCAGAGCCCAATAAATCTGAAATAAACGTTCAAAGAAATGGACCTTATACTTGGTATTAAAAAGAAACAGAAAAATAATAATATAAACAACTTTTTATATTATTATTATACATAAAAAATGACAACGTTAGTAACTGCGTTTGTAGCCGGCGCAAATCAACGAAATGACCGTGGAATAGACGATTATATTAAATATGGAAAAAAATTATTGGAATTACCAATTAATAAAATTGTGTTTTTTGATGAAACGTTACTAGGTCTTTTGCCAAATTTTCCCAACACAAAAATTATCCCAATTAAAAAAGAAGACATTTATTTATATGAATATAAAGACCAAATAACTAACTTTGGATTAAATACAAAAACTCCTGAAAAGGATTCACTAGAATATATGTTTACAATGTGCAATAAAACTGAATTTATTAGAAAAGCAATTGAGTTAAACCCATTTCAAACTGACCCATTTCAAACAGACCAATTTGTATGGGTGGATTTTGGAATAAATCATATATTTAAAAATGATGACACATTGTTTCAATCAGTTATTGCTGATTTAAAAAATAAAACTTACGAAAATGTTCGCATTGGTTCAATTTGGAGCCCTGACATGCACAATATTATGATAAAAACTTTTAGAGCTGATATTTATAAGGACATTGCATGGTATTTTGCAGGAGGCGTGTTTGGAGGAGAATCAAAAGCATTAATAAAGTTTGCAGATTTAACAAAGCAACAATGTATTAAAACAATTGAAGAACATAAAACCTTAATGTGGGAAGTAAATATCTGGTTTCTACTCTATTTAGACAACCCTGAACTATTTTCTCTCTATCCTTGCGATCACAATCACACATTGATTGGAAATTATTAATTTAATGTTCATCAGTTATTCATTATATTAATAAACCCCATTTGGCACAACCTTTTTTAAAGGTGGTTAATTATAAACAATCAATCCATCAATATATTTTTTATCATAAACAGCGAGAATAGTTGTTCTATCCCATGAACTGTAAGTGCAAATAACGCGATCGTCTTCAACGACTAGACCTAGACAATATTCAATGCATTCTGTGTCAAATTTAAATGGTGCAGAATAGCGCAACAATTTCATATTTTCGTCAAACACTGAAAATATGTGATAATAATGCCGCGGTTGTTCATATGAAACAATGTGCCCAACAAACCATATTTCATTTTTATAATTTGCACCACATGTTGAACCGCGAATACGATTAAAAATGTTTGGCATTTCAATGGTTTTAACAAGGTTTAAATTGCTTAATGCATAATCAATCTTACACAATTTAAGTGGACACCAGTTGTAAACAACGCGCAAATCTCCAGACACGTTTGCATAAACCCAATTTTTTTCACAATCTGAATTTGTAAAGGAAGGAGCAATCTCTCGCGGCTTCAAACTATTATCGTCTTCTAATGGTGAATATTTTCCATAAACAATTCCAATTTTATTATTTTCGTGGTATCCTGTGCCAATAAACTCAAGTGGTTTATCTCTATTTTTGTTCATTCTAAAAATTCTAACATCTTCAACGCCGATGTATCTCCTATCAACAAATTCAAAATTTATTATTTTCTCTTGTTTTACTTGAAAATCGGAGTCAAGTTCCAAATACTTATTAATAGTTATAATGTGTTTGTCGCAGTTATGATAACATCCATTTCCATCAATATTATAATTTACTAGACGCATATTCATTAAATAACCGTCACCATCAAAATTTGGAATAATGCAACTAGAAGATGAATTAAAATGTGTGTATACTCCGTTGATATTGTGAAATGATTTATTTGACATGTTGATTTTTTTGGTTGCAACAAGAATGTCTTTGTAAAATTTCATATTAGACAGTAAATTTATAATAGCATTTTGGTCGGTTGCTTTGTTCATAATTGTGACAGCCTCTTCATTTATGTTATTAATTCCATTGTAGGAAGATATAATTGAATGCTCAACTGCAAGTCTATAAGTGTATATATCATTCTGTAAAAATAAATAGTCCGACCAGTTAAGATTCTTATCTAAAATGCTTTTTGCCAACTTATAAAATACTAGAGCGGATTTGCACTGTCCAATAACTCTATAATACTGAACAATTTCATAGAGATTTTCAATTCTATCTGGGAAACATTCATAAGCAGCAATCCAATAAAAGATAGCATCTGCCATTTTATCCATTCTTTTATAAAGGAGTCCAATCCGATATAAACTATACCATACTTCTTGAACCCATCCGCCCAATTTAATGCGTTTTTTATACCATTCAATGGCGGCGTTATTATCTTTTCCAGAGTCAAAATAACTATTTGCCAAGTAAAAATGGTAACGTTCATTGTTAGGATTTTCTTCAATGCCTTTTGTTAACAATGCAACATCTCTATCAAACTTGTTACCTTTTGAACCACCATCTCCAACGTCATTAATAAATAAAACATCTTTTGGAATATTTACATTAACATTATTTGAAGGAGTATTAATATATTCATGTGTAACTCCAAAATAACTATATAAACCGTTATTACGCACAATTCTTACATTATGATAATAGAAATCTTCATTTCCTTGTAATATAGTAAAAGAATCAGCTGACCACATAATTTCCTTATTAAAGTTTTTTATTTGCAACATCATATCTGCGTCTAAAAATAGAATATAATCAGACATGCCAATGCAATGTTTTAAGGAAACGTTTCTATTGTGAGCAAAGTCTTGAAACGGTTCATTAACAATCTTTCCGCAAATATTTTTTGACTCAAAGTATGCCGAAATAAGTTCAACAGTATTATCAGTGGAACCAGTGTCACAAATGCAATAAGTATCTATAATACCACAAACAGATTCAAGTAGACGTGTAATAATCTTGCTTTCATTTTTAACAATCATGTTCAAACACAAAGTTGGTAGTGCCTTTTTTTCAGTTATTAATAGTTCCATTATTCAAAGCTAATATTTATATAATTTATTATAGGTTTAAGTATTATTTTTGCTTTATTTTAAGTTAGACAGTTTTGTTTGATTATTTTATTATTTTATGACATAAATAAAATCTTATCTATTTATAATATTATGTCATTTACAAGATTTCACGATGATCCTTGCAGAGTTGCAAAGCAATTACAACAATCAACCGACGTTGGCAGATGGATTTTGAATGTTCCAGGAAATGGAGATAAGCCTGCATATATGGCGGATCCTCAAGTGAGAATCCAAACATGGGGCGGAAATTTAATGACAAACTGTGTTGATTTGGAAAGTGAATTACGTGGTGTCAATAGACGCGCGAGTAAAGATTGTTTAGGAAAAGACGAATATCAGAGATATAACGTGCCGACGCAACCCATCCAATACCCAACAAATTCAGCTCTTTATACAGAAGAGTCTAGAACAATCATGCCAGCGTGGACGGCTCGCGATTTAGAACAGGTTGATTGGTATACTTTACCATTGAACCCTCAAGAAAATACTTGCATGCCTTTTCAAAATAATTTAAGCACACGAATTTTAGAGAAGGACTATTTTGTTGCTCAAATTCCTTGTTCATTGCCCAATGTTCCTGGTTCATTGCCAGTAAATGGAGGCAAGCGTTCCTTGTCTTACCCTCAAGGACCTCAAATATGCACGCACGAAAACTCTTGTGAGATTGTCGGTAAATAAAAATTATTAGGAGGGGTCCCTACTAACAAAAGACTTAATTAAAAGTATTATATAAAAAATATAATACTTTATATATATAATTAATGGAGATCGCAATTCCAATTTTAGCCCTAGGAGGCCTATATGTAGCTTCAAATCAAGGCGCGCCATCAAAAAAAAACATAAGAAGTAGAATGGAAAGATTTACTAGTATGGGTGCGCAGCGCAATTACTTACCAAACACCAATATTCCACCTCAAAACTATCCTGTTCCCAACGAAAGTGAAATAACTGACACTGTTCAAAAATACGTTAATCCTAACGTAGCAAGTGATAAGTATTTTGACCAAAATTTATACGAGAAAAAGCAAAACAGTGGTTCTTATGTTGGAAACAATATTCAACAAGTTTATTCATTAACTGGAGACTATGTTGCAAAAACTGATTTCAAGCACAATAATATGATTCCATTTTACGGAGGCAAAATTAAGGGTCAGGTTTATAACAACGATAACGCCGAAACAATTTTAGACAACATGATTGGGAGTGGTTCTCAGATAATTAAGAAAATAGAGCAAGCTCCTTTGTTTAAGCCTCAGGATAATGTGCAGTGGGCTTTTGGTGCTCCAAATAGCAGCGATTTTTATCAATCTCGTGTAAACCCTGGCTCAAAGATTAGCAACGTCAAACCATTTGAGACGGAATACGTTGGCCCTGGGTTGAATCAAGGTTACACAACACAAGGCAGTGGTGGTTATAATTCCGGCATGGAAGCTCGTGACTCTTGGTTACCAAAAACAGTTGACGAGTTGCGTGTTGCAACAAACCCCAAAATGGAATACACGCTTGAAAACCATCAAGGACCCTCTTATTCACATGTTCAAAATGTCGGCATCATTGGAAAAGTTGAAAAGTATAATCCAGACAAATTTTTTATCCAGACACAAGACCGTTGGTTGACCACAACTGGTCAAGAAAAAGGACAAATGCTTAGACCTATTGAGGAGGTTCACTCAACAACTCGCGCAACCACGACACAATCATATACTGGTGTGGCTGGACCTGCTGATCGCGTCGCCAATTATGTTCCTGGCGCACACGAAGAATCCAAGCGCAATGAGCTTCCAATGTGTGATGTTGGGCCTTCCGCTTCCATGAATAAAGGTGACCACACTGATAAGGACAATGCTCTTAGAAGTCACACAAATTACGTTAACAATCGTTCAACCATGAGACAACCTGACTCAATGCGAAGTGGTTTTGGTCGCGCAATTGGCGCTGTTATTGCCCCATTAATGGACGCATTTAATCCCACAAGGAGAGAAGAATATTCATCAAACTATCGTGTTTATGGTGATGCCGGTTCAAGAGTTCCTGATAGTTACGTTTTGAATCCTAATGATGTTACACCAACCACTATCAAAGAGACAACGTTATACACGCCTCGTTCTTACATTGGAAGACAAATTGAAGGCGGTGGATATCAGACAAATGATCAAACACCAATTTCAAATCAGCGCGACACCACAACTTGCAGTTATATGGGAGATGCCGGTGGTGCTGCAACTGGTTGGGGCGATATGTCCTATGCAGCGGCTTATGCTCAACACAACAATGAGTCTAAAGAAAAGTCAGTTGTTAGCAGGACAAATCACGGCAATACAAATATTTATAACGAACAGATGAACTTAAACGTTGCAAGAATTGATTCTGATAGAGACAATACAAGAATGTGGGTGCCTACAAATATGCCGCAGATGCCAATGTCCAAAGAGACGTATGGTAAGATTCGCGCGCCACAATATTATAATCAATGCATTGGTTGCGATCGTATTAGTCCTGACATCTTAAACGCTTTCAAGGAAAATCCTTATACACACAGTTTGACATCTTCAGTCTAATTGAAATCCAAATTATTAACTTCATTTATTAAACTCATTTAAATGCTTGACAGAATATAATATATGCTGTCAAATATAAGACACGTGCCTAAAATTATGACACTACGAACTGATTATAATAATAAAATGCGCGTTTTGCTCCCACCAATTTTAACTGACGTATCTTTGAGAGATGGTCTTCAATGTTTGAGCAGGGATTGTCAAGAAACGTTTACTTTAAATAAGAAAAAGAGCATTTTTCATAACATCATGTTTAACTATAAGCCAAAAAATATTGAGATAGGTTCAATTGTAAATCCAAAGGTTCTGCCAATTATGTCGGATTCTTTGTATTTATACGATTATGCTGTGGATTTTATTAAAAATGGAATAAAAAGCGACACAAACGTTTATGTATTGGTTCCAAATGAAAAGGGGTTTAATATTGGCTTGTCGCATGGAATAAAAAATTATTCTTTCTTGACATCAGTGTCAAATAGTTTTCAACAGAAGAATGTTAATAAAACTCTATTGGAAACAAAGAAAGAGCTTAAGAAAATTTTTGCGAAAATGGAAAACATAGAAAAAATTAAACCTCGCGAATTTAAAACCAAGTTATATATCTCTTGCATTACGGACTGCCCATTAGAAGGAAAAATTGATAATGATGACATTATTCACGAGATTTTATATTATTATGCAGACTTTCCAAATATTAATGAATTTTGTTTGTCTGATACATGCGGTTCGTTAAAGTCTGAAGATTATAAATACATTGTTGATAATTGTATTTATTTTGGAATGCATCCATCAAAAATATCTCTACATCTTCACATTAAAAAGGAAAATATAAAAGAAATAAACCAAATTGTCAAGCACTCAATCAATAATGATATTAATAGATTTGATGTTAGCATTATGGAATCTGGTGGGTGTTCTTTGACAGTCCACGAATCAAAATTATTACCAAATGCATCATATGAATTATTTGATTCAATTTACAAAAGTTATTACACGGATGGGAAAAATTAATATAATTTACGTTTAATATCATATAAAAAATAAAAGCTTTATAATTATAGTTGCATCAATAATGGCTTTAAATATACATGAATCTATAATAGATAAATTAAAATACTTTCATTCAATGCATAAAACGCCGAATATTATATTTCATGGACAATCTGGTTGCGGAAAAAGAACCATTGTAAATCAGTTTATTAATATTATTTATAACAATGACAAAGAGAGAATAAAATCATTTGTTATGTATGTTAATTGTGCGCATGGAAAAGGAATTAAGTTTATTAGAGAGGAATTAAAATTTTTCGCCAAGACTCACATAAATTCAAACGGAGGCGACACTTTTAAAAGCATTGTTTTATTGAATGCTGATAAATTAACAATAGACGCACAATCTGCTTTGCGTAGATGCATAGAATTGTTTAGTCACACAACAAGATTTTTTATTATAGTAGAAGACAAGTATAAATTGTTAAAACCTATATTATCCAGATTTTGCGAAATATATGTCCCAGAGCCAAATTACAATGGCAATATAATTAATCTTTATAAATTTAATCTATGCGAAACATTCAAGATGAAAGATGTTAAAACATTAAGAACCGAATGGCTTAAAAAAGAGCTGCAAAAAATGGCAAATGAACAAGCAAAAATAAACCACGAAGAACTTATAACGCTGTCAACAAAACTATATGAAAAGGGATATAGTGGTTTGGATTTAATACAGTTACTAGAAAAGCCGTCAAATTTGAAGATTCCTAATTTAACAGAAAATAAGCGATATGAACTTTTATTTGCATTTAACAAGGTTCGCAAAGAGTTTAGAAATGAAAAGATCTTTATTATGTTTATTTTGAACTTTGTCTTTTTGAGTTTAGATTGCAGTTTAGAAAATATTTCATTTATGTAAAATGGACGACTTTAATGTTTCTAGTCTACATGAATCAAAAAATGAGTGGGGCTCACGTTTGCTTACAATTTTAACTCCTCATATCGTTGAAGGATTACGTTCTATTTTTGAAGAAGCAGTTAAATTATGCAGAGATAATGGTGAAATGGATAAATATTTAATGACTTTTCAAAATTTTATTACGCGAATTCCAAAGTGGAACTCAAACATTATAGAAGCTGAGAGAAGACGCATTGTAGATAAAAGTGGTTGCGGTTATTTAGAAGATTTAGTTACTTGTGTTCATATTATTCAATTGAAACTTTTGTCTGCTATTAGAGTTGGCCAAAAACAAAAGAAGATAGATATTACCATTCCAAAGTTAGATGATTTTGTTCACAAGATCTATATTAACGTTGCCAGAAAAATATATAAGAATGTTTATTTATTTGAGCTCAATGTTCCTCCATTACAAACTCAGAAACATCATCGCGAATTGGAAATTATAGTTCAAGAGTGCATTTTAAATACAGTGAGAGACAGCATTCCAGTGGAGGCTATTTTGCAAGCATATATGGACGAAACTGTGGAAGAGCATGTTACTGAGGAGATTAAGGAGCAAGAGGTTGAAGATCCTAATAAATCTACTGAAAAGGCAAATGAGAAGCCTCAAATTATATCTGAGACCAAGGATAGTGATAAATCTGACGCGTCTAAGGAGGAATCTGGGCCTCGTCAATTGGAGTCAGACCCTGTTACCGCTATTTTAGAGCAAAATAAATTGGAGGCTCAACTAGCATTCCCAGAGTTGACAAGTGATACTTCAACTAAATTGTCATTTAATGATGTTGACTTTGCGAGAGATTCGGAAAACAATGAACATGTTATTGATGCACCCAAAAACTATGACAGATTGGAAGAGATTAGTGCTATGCGAAATGCTCAAAGGAAGCAAGCCGAAGAAGAGGAAGACGAAGATGAAAATGTTAAATTACAAATTTTTGACCAGGATGTCGCGCTAGATAGTTTAGACGTTCACAATATTGAGTTCCCTGAATTAAGGCTGGAACCAGACTTGTTATTAGATGACATTGAGGTTTTAGCCTAGTAGATCCCTTGCTAAAAATATTACACTATGCGTAAAATAAAAAATAAGAATGTAGTCATTTACAATATAAAAATGAATACATTTGTCGTCGCAGGAATTGTTTCATTTGCTTTTTTTGTAGTAAAATTTATTGAGATGCGCTTTGTGGATAGGGAGAGTAAACCTTTGAAATTTTTGATTCGCGATTCTCTCTTGGTCTATTTTAGTGTGGTTGTTGGTTTATTTGTTGTTGAACAATTGAAGCCGGTGATCCAAGACGGAGGTGAAGGTTCTGTTTTAAACCCAGCAGTTTTTACTGACAATCCAGGGTTTTAATCGCTATAATAATCGTAATATGGCTCTGGTTCCTCGTAAAATGGGACCAAAAACCTAGCTTCTTGAGTTGTAAATAAGTAGTCTTGACTACGCAACCACTCTTTTTTCTCTTCATCATAAACAGTGTAATTTGTTTGACTATAATTGGGAATGCGTACCTTTTGTCCCAACTCTTTTTCTAGATACTTTATTTCGGTGCACTTGTCAATTCCGTGCGGATTATCTTCATGGTGATTGTGAGATGAGTTCGGCGTATCAAAGATGGGAAAGGTTTGCCCATCTAGACAAATGTATCCGCGCCAGAAGAACAGGTAATAGTCGTCGTCATCATTTAGAGTATTTTTTTCAACAAAAACGCATCCGTTGTCAAATGCGCAGTAAGAATACTTGTATTCCATCTCACTGCCACATGAATAAGTGTGCGTTTTTTGAGGGAATTTATAAACTACTGCAGGCTTCATGCGCGACACGGTCGCTTCTCTCTCTTCCGGTGTCTGATCGCAGTCACGGAATCTGTTGAGCTCCCTGAAAGGAGACAACCACGTCGTCGGTAGAATCAACGTAAACTCCGGTGGATTATTTATTTTAAAGCGAAGCAGCCGCTCCACATTTGCGAATTTTCTAAGATACCTTTTGCGAAATTTGGCCCTGTAAATATATTGCTGCGCGGCCTTACTGAATTTAAACTTGGGAATACTTTTCTCTCCGTGCAATATTGCTGCATCCCTAAGAATGCGATTCACAATACTCACAGGCAAGATGGGAAGAGAACTCATGGTTTAAATTGTTGCGTTTTTACTCTGACCAAAAATTTGGAAAAGCAATTCAATTTTTTTTGTATTCCGAAAAAATTGAAATGGTAATATAAAATAAAATTAATAATAAATTCAGAAAGATGATGGCGGAAGAAATCCAAGTTCAAGAACCCATGTTTGCCTTGGCTGGTCCAGGTCTAGTAAAAATTAATACGGACAATAGGGTAGACTGTCGTCTCAAGACAAACGGAAAATATATTATGCATCTCCCAGAAACCGACGAAGTTGTGTATCTAAATTGTTACGGAGTTGCTATTCGCGCCGCAGATTTAACAATTTTGAAGCACACAAAAGCTGGAAAGCCTGTGACATACGATTTGAATTGCACATTTGGCTATCAGTTTGAGACGTTTGACACTGTTTATTTCAATAGCTTTGCTCGTCGCGAAAAGTGTGAGCTCTATGCTGTGGAGGATATTTATGTCATGAAACAAATATTTGAATAAGAAATAAACCTTTAACAATAAAACAAAATAAAAAATTTATCGCCCACTCCACACTTTTACAACAGGTAAACGCGGTATTTTTTTATTCCGAATATTCTCACAATGCTCATTATATGTGTAACCCCAATTGCAATATGACCTTATGTTTCCCAATAAAGAATATTGTTTAACATGCATTAAATATTCCTCGTGAAATATAATCCCCATAATTCTCTCTAAGCAACATCTATATTTGCGAGCAGTAACGTATTTTAACAATCCGAATAAACTATATTTATCGTTAATTCTATTTAAAAAATCACGGTTAATAAAACTTTGCACGCCAAAACATCCAGCCCAGACATTATCATTTGGACGACCCATTACTTCATAAGTTTTATCATTGAACAACGATTGCATGATTTGATAATTATTTGCCAACGTGGACATCATCCCTCTTGTGTCATTAAAACTTTCCTTCTTTTCGCAAAAGAAATGCCATAATGGCATTACTTGCACTTGTTTTGCAACTAAAAGTTCAAAATTAATACGCTTTTGCATAAATACGCTGTCGTGTATGATAATTGCATTATCAAAATAATTATTCTTGTAAAGGTAGTAATATGGCAGAAGCTCGCCTCTTCCAGGAAACTCCGAATTCACGTATTCAACATTCTTGTATTCAAATTCAGCGTTTAAAAAATCTTTTTTACTGTTATCATCTATTACAACAATTTTTTTAAACGGATAAAACCGGCGAATGGATTGAATACAAAAGTTCCAATATTTGTTTGTAGTTTCAGAATTTACGTGCCTTGTAATAATAAATCCAAAATCTCTCGCAATTGGCGTTGTTGAATTCATTTTATTTAATAAAAACAAAATAAATTTTTACTTTTTACTCTTAGTTTTTTTATTGTTTCCCTTTCTTTTTTTATTCTTTCTTGTTTTCTTGTGTTTCTTACATTTCTTGTATTTATTACACTTCTTGCACTTTCCTCCTTTTATGTTATGTTGAGAAAGAACAGCATTTATCCAATTAATGTGAGCTTCTGCAAGAGGAGGAACATTTTGCATAGCATTCATATAAGCATTGCAAGTTAGGTCTATTAAATATACATTTTGATAACCAAATGGGGAAATTGTTTGAAGAATTTGCGCTCTAGTTATTTCGTTATTTGCTTGAAGATGAGCAGTTAAGTTTGCTAATGCAGCATTTAACATGTGTACTCTAACTGAGTCATTTCCATCTTGGGAAAATAAAATAACTCCACTATTATTGTCATATTTTGTATATACTTTATTAAGCATCCACCCAGTGGACATATTAGTTATTTCAGGCGCATAGCTCACACCAAATAATTGATTAACTTGTTGTCTTAAATTGGTTGGTGGTTGGTTTCCAAATATTTCATTAACTTTAGCATCAGTATGTGCTGGATTTTGTTGATAGTGATGATTTACGCCTGCTACAAATCGTTCTATATCAGAGTTTCCGTAACAAACACCGCCTAAATTAGCTAATGAAACTACTTCTAAGTTTTGTATATTATATGGCGCTGCTCTAAAATTTATTAAATCAGTGTGTCGGTTTTCTGGTGGCCCTCCTTGTTCAAAAAGTTCCTGCACTGTAATTGGACTGTTTGGATTAAAGTTTATATAAATAGCTCCATGAGCTCTAACGAGTATTGCGAGTGTTGACATATATAATAAAACAATATTAAGTTTTATTTAAAGTCCAGGTTTTAAACATTTTCAGATGAAAAAGAAGGAATATTATCTATATTTATAACTGTTTTATCCGATGGTGCCTTATTTTTAGTTACAATAAATTGTTTAAACTCATTGCGTTCAAGCTGTGCTTGTGGAGTGTGATTGTGCACACAGCGTGCGATCATTTTATATAATTTAAAATCAGGATATCTCTCAACACCATTATTTTTATAAAGTATATTGATCCCATTGTCGTCTAAACACCAATCAAAAATTAACTTAACAATAGGGTCACAATTATCATAATCATCCAATGCGTCTAAATCTTCAATAACGTAATCAAAAATAGAACAAGCTAAGCGGCACAAATCAAAACTATAATTTGGTTCTAAACGCGGCTTCTTTTCGTTAAAATAAGGTTCAGTGTTATATTGAGTTGCAGCATCCGCACCAGGCTGAAAACTGTCACTGCAAAACAATTTGCCGTCAAACTTGTAAATGGCTCTGCCAAAGTCAATGATTTTAAATATGCGTCCAAAAGTAGGCACCTTGTAATAAGTCTTTCTATAGCAGTAATAGATATATTTCTCATCTGTTTCATTATACATAATATTATTTGTGTGCAGATCGTTATGAGTAAATGAAAACGCTTTTTGGTATGTGATTAAAATCATAATAACTTGCATTAAAGCGGAAAACCATTCTTCCTGTGTCAAGTCATTGTTAATAATAAGATCATCAAATGTGGTGTCACAATTTTCCATGCAAATAACTTGCACAGGAAAGCTAGGTATAGTTGCATCAATTCTTTCTTCTTCATAACACTCATCGCTTCCACTTTCGGTTCCACTTTCGCTTTCTCCGCTCATACTTGCAGTGTTGTCAGAGTCGCCGTCATTGCTAGGCATTCCGTCACAATTATTGCACGACTCTTCAGCCCCACTATTGTCGGATGTGTGTGAAGTTCTTGAAGAGCAAGTGGAACTTGATTTAATTGTAGTTGTTTTTGCGTCCCCAAGAGAGAATGTTTCAGAGTTCATAAGGTCAACTAATTCAATTGAATTATCTTTTAAATCCTCCAATGTTAAATGACTTTCTGTGAATACGTCTTCAAATAAGCCATCGTCAATAGATTTAATAGACAATGTGGATTTATTGCTTATGTTATGATCTATTTTAATCGGAACCAACTGTTTCTGTTTTTCTTCGTCGTCATATAAAAAACTATAATCATCTACTTGGAAATTGACGTTTTTGTTTTTATTAAAAAACTCCGACTTGCAAAGATAATCCAAATCGTCAATAATATTCAATTTAAAATCTCTTTTAATTCCTAGAAAAGCGCCATAGTAATCAACACCATTAATAAAATCGTATTTATGAATTAACGTGCTTGAGAGAAATGAAAAGAACCCATCAACATACGCGGAATTATTGTAATCTAACAATTTTGGATGAACTGTTCCGATGTCACCATTTGTTGTTAACTTGGGTAAATTGAATAAAGAAGGGTCGTTAATATTGTATTTTCCAATCAAGAATTTAAAAGGGTCCAATAATGGAGCCATTTTAAAGAAGACTTGCTTCTTTTTTGTTTTAGACGTTTGCAAATTTTGAATAGCACAATTATATAAATTCTTGTTATCAGAAACAGAGTTTTTAATATCCGTTAAAAACCACTCATTGTTTAAATTAACAGAGTTAAAATTTGTTTCATTCAATAGAAAAAATCTATTGTAAATGGGGGCATAATTTTGAACTTCAGAGAGAAAAGTCAAGTTTTCCTTTTTGAATAGCTTGAACAACTCACTGTTCTTTCTCTTCTCGTAGTTGATTTTAAGAGTATCGTTATCCATTAGCTAAATAATATATTAATAATATTTATTTTTAACTTATTTAATAATCTTTAGTAATTTTGGCTAAACGATTGTAATCGTGTAAAACAAGTTATATGCGTATTCCACTTTGAATGAATTTTCTAAAGTAACAATAACAACACTATCATGACTTTAGAACTCAAGAAATTTGATATGAAAACTATTAGTTTCAAGCCGAATGAATCTAAAGGTCCAGTTGTAGTTTTAATTGGAAGACGTGACACAGGTAAGTCTTTCCTTGTAAGAGATTTATTGTATTATCATCAAGATATTCCCATTGGAGTCGTTGTGGCCGGCACAGAAGAAGGTAACGGTTTCTATGGAAAAATGGTTCCAAAATTGTTTATTCACAATGAATACAATACAGCAATCGTTGAGAATATTTTAAAGCGACAAAAATCGGTTTTAAAGCAGATTAAAAAGGAAATGGAATCATTTAAACGCAGCACAATTGATCCGCGAGCTTTTGTGATTCTTGATGATTGTCTCTATGACGGCACGTGGACTCGCGATAAAATGATGCGTCTTCTTTTTATGAATGGGAGACATTGGAAGATCATGCTTATCATCACAATGCAATATCCTTTGGGTATTCCTCCCACACTGAGAACCAACATAGATTATGTTTTTATTCTGAGAGAACCATACATTGCAAATAGAAAACGTATCTATGAGAATTATGCTGGTATGTTTCCAACTTTTGAGTCTTTTTGTCAGGTCATGGACCAATGCACAGAAAATTATGAGTGCTTAGTAATAAATAATAACGCAAAATCTAATAAATTGCATGAACAAGTATTCTGGTATAAAGCCGATTCACACAATGACTTCAAATTAGGATCAAAAGAATTCTGGGAACTCAGTAAAGATATCAACTCTGATGAAGAAGACGAGAAATATGACCCAAATAATGCCAAAAAACGCGGAGCAGGTCCTAAAATTAGCGTGAAAAAGACGAAGTGGTAATAATCCCCCTTTTACACCTTTTCTCATTTCATAACTTGTGAAAACGCCCATTTTTAAAAAGAAAACCCACCTCTTTGAATGGCATCTTCTATTTGGACTATTTGTTGTTTAAGCAAATCAACGCTCCCTAAACCAAATTGTTTTACGTCTTGTGGTAATTCGCCATTATGTGTTTTTGTGTAATTTATAACATCCATCATCATTGTTTCAAACTCTTCTGGATTAACTCCTATTTTTGAAAACTCTTCTGAGTTTTGTTTAACAAACTCTATTTGTTGCTCTATATTGTCAACATTTTGTTTGATTAATTCTGCATTCCCACCAACCTTTCTAGAACGTCTGGAACCGTTTTTTCTTTTTGTTGAACGCTTTCTTGCTGACGTTTTTTTTGCCATTTATATAAAATATATAGATAATATATTTTATATTTGTTTCTTATTTTATTTTTTAAATGTTTTTATTTTTGATACGTTTACTCGTCCTTCTCCTTAATGACAAAAGGGCCACTAAGAAGCTCGCTCTGACCATTGTCAGTCTTGCCAATAACAATATTCTCACCATCAAACAACTCGGCGCGAATATCAGCAGCAGAAATAGAATCTTGATCCTTCAAGGTTCTCTCTTGAGTATTAACTCCGGAGACACCAATCAAGTTTCCATGTTCATCAATATTTTGCGTAAGAGTTGCACCGCTCTTCTCTGCAGCTTTAATATTCTCCTCAATGGCCTTTTTCTTGGTTTCCTTGACTCGTTGATCAAAAGCAGACTTGGCAAAATTCTCATTCTTGTTCTTCTCTTGCATTAACTGGTTAAGCTCCTCCTCCATGTATTCTACACGTCCGGTCTTGTAAGCCTCAGGATCCCACGGCATCCACATTCCTATAGGACCAACAAAGACGTCGTGATTTGGGTCAACTTCTCTCAACATCTTGCAACGCAATTCGGCCTCCTCCATGGTGGGGTAAGCTCCTCTAATCTTAATTCCGCGTGTAGAAGTTTGGAAATTATGCTTCACGTTGAAAGCATTTTCAAGCTCCTCCTCGTTTTGGTCCAAGAAAGTCTTGTAGTCATCCTCCATGTTGCCCTTTACTAATAACTCCTGTTCCTCATTTAAAAACTCCTTATAATCCTTTGAAACCTCATCAAACGATAACTTGTATTTGTAACTAACAAAATTTAGGAATTGCATAAACTTTTCCATACTCTTTGAAAATTCCCACTTCTTTAGGAATTCCTCAAAGAAGAATAACTCCTTTAGTTTAACAATTTTTTCAGGAGAAATAAAAGAAATACACACGAACTTTTGCCCAGCGATTTGCTTATCTTCATCCAAAACATCAACGTATTTAGGGTTAATTGAACCGGATTCTGTTACCTTTCTCTCAAAACCTTCTGGCTTTTTTTCCTTTGAATGACCGACCATTTTATTATTTAGTAGTTTTTATTTTAAGTTTTTTATCGCACAATATATTTTTTTCTTATTTATTAATATAGATGTTTGATATTGCTGAGCTTGTCAAGAGAGTCATTAAGTATTTAGTGGAGGGTTTAATGGTTGCCATTGCTGCATATGCCATTCCTAAACGTTCATTAAATATTGAGGAGATCGTTTTACTTGCTTTAACCGCTGCTGCCACATTTAGCATTTTGGACACATACGTCCCTAGCATTGGTGTGACAACTCGCTCCGGTGCCGGCTTTGGCATTGGTGCCAATCTTGTTGGTTTTCCTGGTGGGCTTTAACTTAGCTCCCCTACCAAATAATTTTTAACCCAATAATATGATAATTTAATTATATCATATTATTTTATATGACGCGAACAAAAAGCAGAAAAACTCTCAAAATGCCTAGAAGAAATACTAGAAAGTATAGAAAAATGAATAAAAGAGGCGGTGTGGGAATGTTAACTCCTCCTGGTTCCCCAATTCAACAACAGGGTTCACCAAATTTTATTGATGTGGATACACCTGGATCAATGCATTTAAGCGAACTTGATGTCAATTTAAATCCTGATTCTGGTTTTACAGATGAAGAATCAGGTGTGTCTGGTTTCCAAGGATTAAACTTAACTCAGCAATTCAATGATGCAGATTCAGGTTCATTTAATGCAGAAGGCGAAGATTCTGTATCATCAATGGACAATGCAGTCCCTGGTCAGCAAGGCAATATTTCAGATTTTGGAAACCTTGGTCACGGCGGAAAACGAAGAACAAGAAGACATAAGAAATCAAGAAAATCAAGAAAATCAAGAAGATATAGAAAGCACTAGATAATAACTCAAATAGTCGCTATAAATTCCCAATCTAATTCTTCGCAAATCTTTTTCCAAATCGTATCCTGTTCAATCAACTTCTCTCTATCCTTCAACATTGGAATTTCTGGAAGATACTGTGTTTCATCCAGCAATTCAAATAACTTGTAAAGCACGTAATAATAATGCAAGAAATTTACACGATAATCAGGGCAATGTTTTGCATATGGATATTGAATTTCCATGAAGAAATTACATAATGTCTCCTCTAACTCTTGAGAGATAATTGGAGGTTTAATTCCCAATTTATCCTTGATAAAATTGATGTGTTCATAGTATTTATTATAACCAAGTTTTTTGAGTATTTCTTTGGTTTTGTAATAAGTAAGTTTTGAATATTCAACGCGTTCCTTTTTAATTTGATGTTTAAGATTATCAATAACTTCTGCAGGTATTTGTGTAGTTTCTTTGCCTTGAAATTGCGCCAAAATTTCTTTGAAATGATTAATTTTTTTATATGCGTAAAAGCAAACTTCCTTTGGAGGTTCTTTATAAGATGGTTTTTCATTCTCAATCAAGTACTGAAAATTTTTGGAACATACATTGCAAATTAATACGCCTTCATCATCCATCGGAATTAACTCTCCTTTAAAACACGATTGGCACACATCCGTTGGTCTTAAAAATGCATTGATATCCAAAAAAGATTCATCAATATTGCTGAGATATTTTTGAAAGATATTATTGTTTTTGCTTTCTATCATGCTAGAATTGTCGTGAGGTTTCATTTTAAAAAACGATTCAAGCATCTTGTTTTTATTTGTTACTGTATTTCCAATAGATATATCCTTTTTATTTTCAAAATAATCAAAAATATATTTAGAATTATCCAAGAAATAGTCAATCTTTTTAGATTTCATTCGTTTAATTTCATTTGTTATCTCTGCAAGCTTGTCGTGATAATCCATAACCTGTTCAATGGTTAACGTGTTTTCAACAGAATTTTTTTCAAGAATACTTTTAATTTCCATTTTTTCTTTTTTCAACCGAGGAATTTTATCATTTTCGTCTTTATTAAATTCATTGACGAATTCTTTGTGCTTGCCATCTAGGGTTGTTGAATTTTTCTTGTTAACCTTAATTTTTTTTACGGTTTTTGGCTTAAACGACGGCATTTAAGTAATCTAGTATTTATTTATATTTTTTATTTAATTGATTATTGGATGAAAATATATAAAAATCATTCTTTCAAGTTGCAAGTTAAAACTGCATTTTACTTTTCTATAATTTTAATAAATGAGTGAAACAAATCAAATTGAATTAAAGGTAAACATTGAAAGCGCAGGAGGGCCAAATTATGATATTAGAATTGAAAATATTAAGTTCCAAAAAATGCTTTTTTTATTCAACGCAATCAATGATGGGTGGAGTATTAAGAAAAGAAGGGATTCTTATATTTTTACCAAAAATCACGAGGGAAAAAAAGAAGTTTTATTAGACTCATACCTTCTTTCATTCATGAAGGGCAATTTTGACGTAAATAAAATTCTATCGTAAAACTGTAGTGTATTATCTAATTAAATTAAAAAATTTAATTAAATTAAATTTCCTAAAATTTTTTTCTTTAGCAATATTATAACTATGGGAGGTGGTCTTATGCAACTCGTCGCTTATGGCGCTCAGGATGTTTACCTTACTGGTAACCCTCAAATTACCTTTTGGAAAGTCACATACAGACGCTACACAAACTTTGCTATTGAGTCTATTGAGCAAACTTTCAACGGCCAAGCCGATTTCGGTCGCCGTGTTACATGCATTATCAGCAGAAATGGTGATCTTGCCTACAGAACATATCTCCAAGTCACACTTCCTGAGATCAACCAACTTATGGGCAGTGCCGCCAACGTTACCTCCGGTAACAACGCCGTCTACGCTCGTTGGTTAGATTTCCCTGGTGAGCAACTCATCGCCCAAGTTGAGGTTGAGATTGGTGGCCAACGCATTGACCGCCAATATGGTGACTGGATGCACATCTGGAACCAGCTTACCATGACTTCCGAGCAACAACGCGGCTACTTCAAGATGATTGGTAACACCACCCAGCTTACCTTCATCACCGATCCCTCTTTCGCGGACGTTGACGGCCCTTG
>Ga0114979_10000441_pt1 | contig 27368 bp, 23 predicted proteins | sample S_140625_EF_Meta_FD_87315 | JGI IMG/M metagenome (GOLD analysis project Ga0114979, IMG submission 87315) | Freshwater microbial communities from Lake Simoncouche, Canada to study carbon cycling - S_140625_EF_MetaG | ecosystem: Environmental > Aquatic > Freshwater > Lake | place: Lake...
GTTGTGCATTGACAAATTCTGTCAGTGTACTATATTTGTATGCCGTGAAAAAGCTAGCTGTCATTGATTGTGGAACGAATACGTTCAACCTACTTATTGTGGAGGCAACAAGAGATGGCTGGACTCCGCTTTTCACGAATAAAGTTCCTGTGAAACTGGGAGAGGGTGGTTTTGAAGACAAAGTCATTCGACCGGATCGTTTTGCTCGCGGATTGGACGCTCTTTTGGTGCATCGAAGCGCTATTCAAAATATTCAGTGTGATGCAGTATATGCATTTGCGACTTCAGCACTGCGAGAGGCGTCAAACGGTAGTGAATTCGTTGCAAAGGCTGCTCGTTTGCTTGGTCTTGAAATCGAACGAATCTCCGGGGATCGTGAAGCCGAGCTCATTTGGGAGGGTGTGCGCCTTTCCATGGATATCGGAATGGATCCGGCGCTGATCATGGATATCGGCGGTGGTAGCACGGAATTTATCATTGCCAATGCCCATGAAGTCTTTTGGAAAAAAAGTTACTTGCTCGGTGTAAGTAGGCTGCATGATCGGGTTCGCCCTGCCGAACGTATCGATAAACATCAATTGCATGAACTTGAGAATCTACTGCGCGAAGAACTGAGCGACCTGCAGGAGGCACTCAAGCAGTTTCCCGTAACGCAGCTCATTGGTTCGTCCGGCTCTTTTGATACCCTGCGCGCTATGCATTACCGCGATGGCCGCACCGAGCAGTTGAATTCATTGCATGCGGAGATTCCGATGAAGGGCTTTCATCAAATCCATCACTGGTTGCTCGGAAGTTCAATGTCCGATCGAATCAAGCATGCAGCTATTCCGAACATACGCGCCGAGTTCATGCCGTTGGCTTCGCATTTGGTGTTCTTCGTGCTTCAAATGCATCCATTCAAGCAGCTGATCCATTCGGCCTACAGCCTGAAGGAAGGTGCAATCCATTCCGTTCTTCAACGCCTGGATTGGCCTGCGGAGGAAACGGCTGCGGCTATCGATGATGAAGGATAGTTATCGTTCGTAAACCTATCGGAGGACTCGTCTTCTTACCTTAGCCCCATGCATCTTCGTTGTTGCCTAATCGTTTTCCTGCTTTGTCCGCTATTAGCGCTGGCACAAGGCAGTGTCAGCGACACATCGCTCTTTGATCCGCATGTCACTATGAGTTACGCCTACCAGCTTCCCGGTGGCGATATGGCCAATCGCTACGGTGATAACAGCAACCTGAGTCTTGGTTTCCATATCAAGTCTCGGACGCAATGGTATTACGGCGTTCAGGGACAGTTCATCTTTGGCAATAGTGTGAAACAGGAGGCCGGATTTCTCGGAAACCTTATGGTCGAAGGCAATTACGTGCTGGATAACGACGGTTATCCGGCTACGCTAGTCATCCAACAGCGAGGATTTGCACTTTCTGCGGATATAGGCAGACTTTTTACCGTTGTTGGTCCGAATTTGAATTCCGGAATTCTTGTGAAAACAGGAGTTGGATTCATGCAGCATAAGATTCGCATCGAGCATCAGGAAACGAGTATCGCACAGCTTGAAGGAGACTATCTCAAGGGCTATGATCGCATGGCCAACGGTCCGGCAGCAACTGCTTTTATTGGCTACTATCACATGAGCAACAACCGTCTCATTAATTTCGTGATTGGTCTTGAAGGATGGCGAGGATTCACTGAATCGCGACGTTCCATGAATTTCGATACGGGACAAACAGAAAGCGGAATGCGCAATGATATTTTGATTGGTTTGCGTGCCGGATGGACGTTGCACCTGTATAAGCGCATGTCGGATAATTACTTTTACTACTAACATCACGCGTGCTGAAGCTCTACACATTGGCCATTCAATGCTTAGCCCTGCTTGCGCCGGTCATTGGACTATTCAATACCAAGGCGCGTCTATGGTCTGAAGGTAGGAAGGAGTGGAGACAGCGACTTACCGACTGGCGTGCACGGAATCCCGGTGAAGTCATTTGGATGCACTGTGCTAGTTTGGGGGAGTTTGAGCAGGGCCGACCCATCTTGGAAGCTCTGAGAAACCGTTTTCCACAGAAGAAACTTTTGTTGACGTTTTTTTCGCCTTCGGGATATGAGGTCCGAAAGAATTATCCCGGTGTTGACGGTGTTTTTTATCTGCCTATCGATACGGCTACCAATGCGCGTGATTTTTTAATCATCGCTGAGCCATCATTGGGGCTAGTCGTCAAGTATGAGTATTGGCCCAACTTCTTTCTGTCGTGCAAGCAACGGGGCATTCCGCTTTATGTGGTTTCCGGCATATTTCGGGATGGTCAGCGCTTTTTCGGTATGGCGGCCGGTTTTTGGCGGCCGGTGCTCGATTCGGTGAGTCATTTTTTTGTACAGAATGAATCCTCCGTGAAACTCCTGCACTCCATCGGGATCCAACGGGTTACTCTGGCCGGTGATACACGCTTTGATCGGGTCATTGATGTGATGCGACAGCCTGTTTCGCTCGATGCAATCAAGGAGTTCAAAGGAGAGGGTTTAATGGTGGTTGGAGGGAGCACGTGGCCGGATGATGAAGCCGTATTGGCCGACTGGTTTTCCTCTGCGCCACCTGCGGCAAAGCTGATTGTGGTCCCTCATGAAGTAGGCAGCGAGGCGATTACACGCCTAGAGCAACGCTTTCGGCATGCCGTCAAATGGTCGCAGCGTGATGCCGGTTCATGGACTGATGCCCGTGTCGTGATCGTCGATGAGATCGGGTGGCTCTCATCGATCTACGCATACGCTGATGTGTGTTGGATTGGAGGCGGTTTTGGTGCGGGAATTCATAACACCCTAGAGGCCGCAGCGTGGCATAAGCCTGTGCTGTTTGGTCCACGCTACCGTAAGTTCGATGAAGCTTGTGGATTGATCGCAGCCGGAGGGGCAATTAGTGCCCAAGACACGCATGTTGGCCCCTTGTTGCTCCAACAAATTACGGGTGATGCAGCGATGCGTGAGCGAATGGGACATCAGTCAGGTCTGTTTGTGGAGCGTGGAGCAGGTGCTACCGCAAAGATTTTGAGTGGATTAGGATTAAAATGATTTTTTTTTGAAGAAAAGTGGCCCTAGAATTTGCCATTAGGGATTGTCTGTATAAATTTGCGGCCCTTAAGTTCTTTTATCAAGCGGGAGTAGCTCAGTTGGTAGAGCATAACCTTGCCAAGGTTAGGGTCGCGAGTTCGAGTCTCGTCTCCCGCTCAAAGTCCCGATCTGGATGTCAGGTCGGGATTTTTTTTTTAAACGTTAATGTCAATCCGCCCGGGTGGTGGAACTGGTAGACACGCAGGACTTAGGAGTTCTTTGAAATTTTTATCAAAATATGTTGACCATGATGTGGCATATCAAAAATCGATTTTCGGATGAGGACTTTATTCGCGTTTGTGCTGAATCAAAGTCGATGGCCAAAGCGGCATCCGCGCTGGGCTTACATTTTAACAGCTTCAAGAAGCGAGCAATTGAATTATCCTGTTACAAGACTAATCAATCCGGTATCGGATTTCCGAAATCCAAAACTGATCGAATTCCAATCGATGAAATTCTTGAAGGGCGTCATCCACATTTCCAAACGTACAAATTGAAATTGCGTTTGATTAAAAATCGCATTTTAGAATACAAGTGCGCTATTTGTGAAATTGACACTTGGAAAGGGAAGATTCTTAATTTGGAGTTGGATCACATCGATGGTAATAGGTTAAATCATAGGTTGGAAAATCTTCGCTTAATCTGTCCAAATTGTCATTCTCAAACATCAACATATCGAGCTAAAAATAGAGTAAAGAAAATTTGAGTGCACCTTCAGTAATGAAGGATGTAGAATCGCTTAAATTCGGGGAAACCTCTGTGAAAACGTGGCAATCCCGAGCCAAGCGCATCAATTTTGATGTGAAGGTGTAGAGACTTAACAGGCGACATCCATTGATGTGGATGAAGAGAAAGTCCAGACCACAAACGCATATGAAGTGCGAGTGGCGAAAGCCATAGTGGTAAGAAAATCCTGTGGCCATTGCGGCTGTACGGGTTCGATTCCCGTCCCGGGTACTAACGGATAGTGTGCGAAAGCCGCTATCCGTTTTTTTTTGGATTTAATTACCCCAGAACCGACTGTCGCGCCAATGGCGACGCTGGAATTCATCGAGAAACGTCCAAGCCAGAATCTGACTGCTTTTCTGTCCTTGCGACATGGGAATAACTACAACTTCGGTAGGACGCACCTTGTGCAACGCTCTGCGTAAGTCATGAATATGCTCTTTGCGCGAGACTAGCGTTGTAAACCAATAAACCTTGCGGGCATAGAAGAAACTCTCTGCAATCATTGCGCGGATGAAACTTAATTCACCACCTTCACAGTAGAGCTCATGAGTCATACCACCGAAATTGCGCCCGGGGCTATCATTCTTGCCTAGGTTGCGCCATTTACGGTCGGATGCTTCCAACGCTTCCTGTTCATTGCTGTAAAAAGGGGGATTGCAAACGACGGCATCGAACTGCTCATCACTACCTACAACACCTTTAAAGTAATGATTCGGGTTTTTCTGAAGGCGCAGCTTTACGTGTTCCGACAGCTTTTCATTGCCCGAGCAAATGGTGCGTGCATTGGCCAATGCGATTTCATCAATATCGCTGCCCACGAAGGACCAACCATAACTGCTGCTGCCCAGAATCGGGAATATGCATCCGGCGCCAACGCCGATGTCCAAAACTTCGATGAGCGGCCCGTGTGTTAAAGTGTCGCGATTGTCGCGAGCCATTAAATCAGCGAGGTGATGCAAGTAATCAGCGCGACCGGGTACCGGCGGACATAAATATCCCTCAGGTATATTCCAATTAGAAACGCCGTGGTATTGAGCCAAGAGTGCACTATTCAAAGCGATGACTGCCTGGTTGTCGGCGAAGTCAATGGTCTCTTTACCGGCGGGATTCACCGTCAGAAATGATTTCAGACCGGGAAAGGTTGCCGACAATTGCTGCATGTCGTACCCATCACGATGAATGTTGCGTTGGTGCATGGATGGTGGTGGGGCCTTGCGCGATTGTATTAACCTTGCGCTGTTGGCGTACGTTTTTGAGTGCTTCTGTATACGTATGAGCCTGCGATATGTCTGCGGACAAAGCGTGCATACGAATCTGAATTCACCATTTTGACGTAAATGTTGCGTGGCACTCCGAAATACTCATACACGCTTGCGTCCATAAAATGAACGGTTAGTACCTGTTTTTCGTAAGTGAAGTCAACAATGCCACAAGAGGCAAGTGTGACCTTATAATCTTCCTCTACTTCCTGCAACGTTTCCGGAGCAATGCTGACCAGGAAATGATATGCTTCGATAATCTCTTTGCTGCGCGCCTCTTCCTTGATGCGCATCTCCTCGTTGTCGTGGAAATTGTCGGGGTGACATTCCTTCATGAGGTTGCGGTAGACAGTCTTCAGCTCCTTCAGCGTAGCTTGTGGACCAACTTCGAGCAGTTTGCGGTATTCGTTAATGCGTTTCATCCTTCTTCAATGTGGCCGCAAAAGTAGTTCTATTTTCTGCGTGAATGCGAAAAGGATGCGGACTTCTTGAACCTATTGATGACAGGTGTCAAGGTGCAACTTGTTTTTGGTCACTTCTGAAGCCCGAGCACTAGGCTAATTATGCCGCATATACGCTGTGTTATGAAATTTATTAAATCGTTTTTAGAGGTTGGATTGAGCGATGTTCCGCTTGTAGGCGGAAAAAATGCGTCACTAGGCGAGTTGTGTCGGAATTTGACAACACTCGATATTCAAGTGCCTTGTGGATTTGCGGTCACAATTGATGGATACAATCTCTTTCTCAGGGAGTCCGGCATACAGTCTGAGTTGGATGCGTTGTTCAAAGGGTTGGACACGGATAATGTTGAATCACTCCAACAATTGACGGAAAAGGCCAGGCAATTGATTCTGAAAGCCAAGATTCCTAAAGTTGTAGTGGATGAGGTTCGCGAAGCGTATGATGCGCTTCTGCAGCGCTATGGACCGGATACCCATGTGGCGGTGCGCAGCAGCGCAGCGGCAGAGGATATGGCAGAGGCCAGTTTTGCCGGGCAGTATGAGTCGTTTCTGAATATTCATGGTTTTGAAGAGCTCATTCTGACCATCCGCAAGTGTTATGCTTCGTTGTACGGCGCTCGTGCAATTAAGTATCAACTGGATCGCGGATTATCGATTAACGGAATTGGACTATCAGTGGGCATTCAGACGATGATAAGAGCTGATTTGGCCTGTTCCGGAGTCAGTTTCACGGTAGATCCCGATACCGGTTTTTCAAACGTTGTGGTCATTACAGGTGCATGGGGTTTGGGTGATAATATTGTTCAGGGGAAGGTCGAACCCGATGAGTTTCATGTTTTCAAACCATCGCTTATCGCCAGAAAGCACGGGATTATTCGGAAAAGAAAGGGGGCTAAGGCCATTACACTGGGCTATGCCTCTATTGGAGTTGGCGTTGAAAATCGCCCGACCGCCAAGGACAAATGTGAGGCTTGGGTGCTACGCGATGATGAAATAGAACTTTTGGCCAACTGGTCGATGCGGGTAGAGGAACACTATGGTAAACCAATGGATATTGAGTGGGCAAAGGATGGTTACACGAATGAACTCTTCATTGTTCAGGCACGCCCTGAAACGGTGCATGCACGCCGCGACCGACTAGTGCTTTTGGAGTATAAGATGGATAAGAAGTATCCGGCAATTTGCGAGGGGCAGGCTGTGGGAACCGATATTGCTTCGGGTCGCGCACGGGTGTTGAAATCAATTGATGAAGCCGGCCGGATTAAACCGGGTGATGTGTTGGTTGCTGAAACAACTACGCCTGATTGGGATGTGGTCATGAAGAAGGCCTCAGCAGTGGTCACTGATCACGGCGGTCGGACCAGTCACGCAGCAATCGTTGCGCGTGAGCTAGGGGTGGCTGCAATTGTGGGCGCAACACATGCTACGGAATTGATTCTTGATGGTGAATGGATAACGGTTAATTGTACGGAAGGGAAAGTCGGAAAAGTGCATAATGGTAAGATTCCGTGGGTTGTGACGGAGCATCACATTGATAAAATACCACAAACGAGAACAGCACCGATGCTCGTATTGTCAGATCCCGATAAGGCCTATGAATGGTCGTTTTTTCCCAATCAGGGTGTCGGATTGATGCGCCTCGAGTTCCTCATTGCCAAGTGTCTGAAAATTCACCCCATGGCATTAACGCACTTCGATCGAATTGGCAACCCGGCAGAGCGCGATCACATCAATACATTGACCAAGGGTAGCAGTGATAAAGAAAATTATTTCGTCGAGAATTTAGCCCAAGGCATTGCTACGATGGCGGCGGCGTTTTATCCCAAGGATGTCATCGTGCGATTCAGTGATTTTAAATCCAATGAATACGCTTCGTTGCTTGGTGGAGCCGCTTTCGAAGTGCATGAGGAAAACCCGATGATCGGTTTTCGAGGGGCCTCACGATATTATCATGAACGCTATAAAGAAGGTTTTGCGCTGGAGTGTAAGGCGATTGACCATGTGCGTAGATATCTGGGTTTGACCAATGTGAAAGTCATGATTCCATTTTGCCGGACGGTGCGAGAGCTGCTGCTTGTTTTGGAGGAAATGGCGCGATCCGGTTTGGTGAAAGGAGAGTATGGACTTGAAGTGTATATGATGATTGAGGTGCCCAGCAATGCAGTTGACGCTGCGGCTTTTGCTCAGCATGTGGATGGATTTTCGATTGGCTCCAATGATCTGACACAACTGACACTGGGTATCGACAGAGATTCTGAGCTTATTGCTCCATTATTCAACGAACGTGATTCTGCCGTGGAATGGATGATATCACGCGCAATAAGAGCTGCGCATGAGCGTGGATTGCACATTGGCTTGTGCGGTCAGGCTCCTAGCGATGATCCGAGTTTTGTGCAGTTCCTGGTCAATGAGGGCATCGACAGTATCTCCTTTAATCCGGATGCGCTCATTCGAGGAATTGAATCCATTCACGAGGCAGAATTGAATTTAGAAACCATACAATTAAACCATCATGAGAGTATTAGAAAATAAAGTTGCTGTCATTACCGGTGCTTCATCAGGTATTGGTAAAGCCATTGCTCACTTGTTTGCGCATGCAGGCGCTACGGTTGTGGTGCTTGACGTGAATCATAACGGTATTTCGGATGTGGTCGACGCGATTGTCGCTGAAGGCAATAACGCATGGGGCGAAGTGTGTGACGTGAGTCAGGCGCATGAGGTATTGCAAGTAATGGCGCGTATTAAAGCTGATGTCGGTATCGTGGATATTATGGTCAATAATGCGGGTATCATGGATGATTTCATACCCGCTGCAGAGGCGGAAATAAAGCATTGGCATCATGTCTTGAATGTCGATTTACACGGCACATTTTATTGCTGCCACGAGGTGCTGCCCGGCATGCTTGAAAGTGGGAAGGGAGTCATATTGAATATTTCTTCCATTGGTGGTGTCCAGGGAGGCAGAGCCGGCGCAGCCTACACGACCGCAAAACATGGTATTATCGGGTTGACCAAGAACATTGCCTACATGTATGCCAATAAGGGCATTCGCGCCAACGTCATTGCGCCTGGGGGAGTGACAACCAACATTGGCGAGCACATGCATCCCAACGCGTTTGGTTATGAACGCGTGATTAGCGGAAGTGCCAACATGCCACGCATGGGGAATCCTGATGAAATCGCTCGCGTTGCGTTGTTTTTGGTGAGTGATGATGCCAGCTTCGTGAATGGTGAAGTGTTGGTAGCCGATGGCGGTTGGACGGCTTATTGATCGCTTAGAAACTAATGACTGATTTATCCAGGGAATTGATTTAACGACAAAAACAGTGTCACTAGTCACTAGTCACCTCTAATCTAAACCCCACCCCGTGCACATTCACAATCGCAATACGCTCATCGCTGCTGAGGTATTTGCGTAGCTTGGTAATAAATACATCCATGCTGCGGCCAACGAAATAGCTGTCGTCGCCCCAGACCATGTTGGCGATGATTTCACGCTCGATGACCTGGCCTTGATGCATGGCGAGTATGCGCAGCAGTTCCGATTCTTTCTTGGTTAAGCTTTTCTTTTCGGTGCCGTCACTGAGCTCATAATTCGTTGCGTTGAATTCGAACTTGCCAATGGTGAATTTGTCTTTGCGCTCACTCTCGTCTTTAATTGTCGAAGTGCGGCGAAATATGTTCTTGATGCGCAACACCAACTCCTCGCCACTAAACGGCTTGGTGATGTAGTCGTCGGCGCCCAGGCGTAGTCCCTTGATTTTGTCTTCCGGAAGTTCGCGCGCGGTCAGAAAGATGATGGGAACTTCAGCATTGATCTTGCGAATGTCCTCAGCCAATGAAAAACCATCTTTCTTGGGCATCATCACATCGAGTAATATCAGATCATACGGCTCACGATTGAATTGCATCAATCCTTCCTTGCCGTCTTTAGACAAGTGTACTTTATAGCCTTCTTCACGCAAGAGATCTTGCACAACAAACCCTAGGTTGAAATCGTCTTCAACCAATAAAATCATGGCCTTGGCCTTATCGTTTTCTTTCATATACACTTGAGTTGAATTTGAAAGGTACTCCCTTTGCCCGGTTCACTGGCCAACGTAATCTTCCCACCATGCGATTTGATGATGGTCTTCACGTAAAACAATCCAAGCCCATAACCACGCACCGCATGCAGATTACCCGTTGGAACTCGATAGAACTTTTCGAAAATGAGTTTCTGATTGGCCTTGCTGATTCCAATGCCATTGTCGCTTATTTCAAGAAAGAAACGATTGTCGCGATTGAAGGTTCGGATGTGAATTTTCGGGTTTTCAGGCGAATACTTCACGGCATTGTCGAGCAGATTATAGATCACATTCGTGAGATGCACACGGTCTCCTTTGACGTGTGTCTGCAGTGCCTCAAGCGATGTCGAAAGTGTGCCATCTTGCTCAGCTGCCTGCACCTCAAACGTAAATGCAGCCGTGCGCAACACCTCGTGAAGGTCAATGGTCTCATGGGATAACGCAGCTTTTCGCGGTGAGAGTGATGCAATTTGAAGCACACGATCCACCTGCGAGCGCAAACGGGAGTTTTCATTACGAATAATGTTGACGTATTGCTTAACGCGCTCCGGCGAACCACTCACCGACGGTGAGATAATCGCCTCAGCTGATAATCCTATCGTGGAGATGGGCGTCTTTAATTCATGCGTCATGTTGTTGACGAAATCTGTCCGGATTTCAGAAAGGCGTTTTTGTTGCAGAATGACGTAAATCGTGTAACTAAAGAATATAATAATGAGAATAATGACGATACTCGAATACATCCAAAAATCGAGCTGCAGGAGAATAAATGAGGATCGGTTGGGGAACACAACACCGAAGTAATGTCCGTCCGGCTCGAAGTCTTCCAGTTTATGGATCTGCTTGGCCTGTTCACGCTCTCGGCCCGGCTTGAAGGATATTTTACTACCGAAAACAATGGAGTCCGTAAAGCAATCATAAATGCCGTACTCAAAATCTTCGAGCAACTGCGAACGCTTGAATTCCTCTTTCAATAAACTCTCCAGCAAGTACGGTTGGGGGGTGTCGTTGATATTGGCAACGAAGTAATTGTTCCCCACACGACGGACAGGCTCCGTTGCAGCGGAATCACGGTTCATGGCGCGAATCGTTTGTACCACCTCGCTGATAGCCACAAACGCACGTTGGTTGAATTGCTCCTCTTGCAGGGCATACGCCTTCTTTACCCAAAAGACTTGTCCGGCGATGATGATGCCCAGCGATACAATAGCGAGTGCAATGACGATGATAATGGTTCTTCTACTCATGGAGGGTTCTGAGGTGTGAAAGTACTTTTTTTTAACCGCAGAGGCGCAGAGAGTGGAGAGAAATTTCTCTTTGCTGTCTTTGCGCCTCTGCGGTTAAAAAAAACTTCCCGTAGATTTGACCTCCAAACATCAACCCTATGAAAGCATATGTATTCCCCGGTCAGGGCTCCCAGTTTCCGGGCATGGCGCAAGACTTATACAACAACTCAGCAAGCGCCAAGGCGATGCTCGAGCAAGCCAACGATATTCTTGGTTTTCGTATTACCGATATCATGTTTTCAGGTTCGGAAGAGGACTTGAAGCAAACGCGTGTAACGCAACCCGCAATCTTCCTGCATAGTGTTGTTTTGGCGAGTTGCCTGGGCGATGCATTTCAACCCAACATGGTGGCGGGACACAGTCTGGGTGAGTTTTCAGCGCTTGTTGCGAATAAGACACTCGCTTTTGAAGACGCACTTCGATTGGTGTATGCACGTGCCATGGCTATGCAGAAAGCTTGCGAACAGAACCCATCAACCATGGCTGCCATTCTCGGATTGGAAGATGAATTAGTGGAACGCATTTGCGGCGAAACCGCCGGAGTAGTGGTTGCCGCCAATTATAATTGTCCGGGGCAGTTGGTTATTTCCGGTGAAAACGCAGCCATCGATGCAGCCTGCGCGGCTCTTACCGCAGCCGGTGCCAAACGTGCGTTGAAGTTGCCGGTGGGCGGCGCTTTCCATAGTCCGTTGATGGAGCCTGCGCGTGTTGAGTTGGAAGCGGCAATACAAGCGACACATTTTGCCACGCCGATTTGTCCTGTGTACCAAAACGTAACCGCATCGGCGGTAAGCGACCCCGAGCAAATCAAAATGAACCTGGTGAATCAACTCACTGCTCCCGTGCGCTGGACGCAAACCATGCAGCAAATGATCGCCGACGGTTGCACCGAGGTGATTGAAGTAGGTCCCGGCAAAGTGCTGCAAGGACTGTTCAAGAAGGTAAGCCGCGATTTGCCAACGGCAAGCGCTGAACTTCTTAAGGACTAATGACAAATGACTAATGAGGGGGCACGACTCATTAGTCATTCACCACTCGCCACTCGCCACTCGCCACTATGCATTCCTATTCCGCCAAAATAATCCTCGCCTGGGCCGAAGCCATCTCGGGTAACCGCGACATCCGCGACTGGCTCATGCAAAACGGGTATCCCGAATTGTCGGTGTTTGTGTTTGCCTTGCACAACCAACCTGAGCCGAGGCAGTGGTTGATGGACAATGGCTTTCCGCATTTGATGGCGCTGATTAACGGGGCAGAGGGCAAGCCGAATGCTATATTGTGGTTGCGCGCTAATGGCTACGATATTCTCGAGAAAATGGCCCGCGCCGCCGACAACAGCGAAGACGCTCTGCTGTGGTTATTTGAAAACGGTTACCACGACATGGCCACCGTGGCCCAGCGCATGCGCAAAGTCAAAAACGACATTGAAGAGAATAATAGTGATGTGCATCGGATATCGGGGGTGTGAGAGTGGGGAGGATTGTAGGGGAACAGGATTGTAGGATTATAGGGAGTGCCGCCTTCTCATTCTTATTGTGTTTCTCATCCTAAAATTTTTAGAATGATAAAGAGAATAAGAAGATGGTCATCCGGACTCACTTGATTTCGAGATCACACGCTGCCATCGGTCAGCTCGTAGTTAGTGCTGCGTCCTCGTGATGCCTCTTGTCTTAAAATACCTTTGGCTATTAAATCGCGGATGTCACGCAGCGCCGTATCGCTTGAGCATTTGGTCATCTTGGCCCACTTCGATGTTTGAAGCTTGCCTTCCAACCCGTCGAACAGGCGGTTGAGCATCTTGCGTTGGCGCACGTTGAATTCGGTCTTCTCATGCAATTTCCAAAACTCGTTTTTGCGCATAACGGTATGCATGGTCGCTTCGGATGCGAGCAAAGCGCCGCGAAGGCAATGTAAAAACCACTCGAGCCATTCGGTAATGTCGCCCTTGCTGTGTTGCACACGTTGCAGTATCTCGTAGTACTGTTTGCGTTCAATGCGTATTTGACTCGACATGCTGTAGTAGCGCTCTTTGGTGCCATCGGCGCGGGCGAGCCAGAGGTCGGATAGTGCACGGGCAATCCTGCCATTACCATCGTCGAACGGGTGAATAATGATGAACCAGAAATGGGCAATGGCGGCTTTCATCACGGGGTCAATAGCTGATGCGCTGTTGAACCATTTCAGAAAAACATCCATCTCGGCTTTTACGCGTTCGGCGGGCACTGCTTCGTAATGGATCTTTTCTTTTCCCATTGCACCCGACACGATTTGCATTTCTCCCGTGCGGTAGCGGCCAGCCTCGACCTTCAGCATACCGCTATGCCCGGTTGGAAACAACGCGCTGTGCCACGCAAAAAGCCTTTTGTGGGTGAGTGGTTTGTTGAATTGCTGCGTGGCGTCGAGCATCATTTCGACCACGCCCTCCACGTTGCGCCCAACGGCCACGAGCCCGGCGCTGTTGATGCCCAACCGACGTGCTATGGAGGAGCGTACCTGCGCCTCATCGAGCTTTTCGCCTTCAATTTCCGATGACTTGAGGATGTCTTGTGTAAGCGTGGCCAGCGTGGCCTCTTCCTTCGCTGCAAACCCAAGCATATGCATGTGGCCGAGGATGCGGCCCTGTAAATAGCGTACTTCTCCAAACACGCTATAGATGCGTGATTCCTGCCAAGTGAAATCCGGCCAACTCTTGTATTGATAGATATACTTCGCCACGCGATGATGCACTTCTTGCGGCGAATATACGGATTATTCACCGCACATTTGCGGCGAATAGGGTTGGTAATCGCCGCATGGTGGGATTATAGGATTGTAGGATAATAGGATTGTAGGATTATAGGGAGTGCCGCCTTCTCATTCTCATTCTGTTTCTCATTCTGATTCTTGAATTTTAGAAAGAGAAGCAGAAACAGAAAGAGAAACAGAATCAGAAAGAGAATGAATGCCGGTCGCTCCCTACAATCCTACACTCCTATAATCCTACACCCCTTAGTAGGTATACGTCACACTACAACTGCGCTTCGCATCGAAGATCTCGCCTGCTACGTGGTGACAGTCGGCGGCTGAGATTTCGTGAATCTTCTCAAACAATTCTTCGAGGGTGTCGATGCGGTTGAAAAGCATCAGACTCTTAGCGATGTTGAACATGATGGCGCTACCGCTGTCTTGCGCCAGTGCTATTTGTCCGATGATTTGTTTCTTTGCGTCCGACAGAGCCCTTGCGCTCATGCGCTCTTTCTTGAACTCATTGAGTACCTGCCAAAGGAGTTCTTTACTCTTCTTTAAATTCTCTTTATCGGTGCCGAGGTAGACGGTGAAAATTCCGGTGTCGGAAAACGGACTGTAGTTCGAATCGACGTGATAAGCTATGCCGTGCTTCTCGCGTATGCGCATGCTTAGTCTGTTGTTCATGGCCGGTCCGCCAATAATGTTGTTGAGCAACGATAACGCCGGGCGCATCTTGTGGTCGAAGTCGTATGCGGGCATTCCCAACAGATAATGCACTTGGTGGATGTCTTTCTTTTCCACCTTGTGTTCGAAGTGATGCTGCTTCACGCGTTCGCGGTGCAGTTTTTTGCTGCTCATTTTGATCGAGCCCATGTGCTTTTCGAGCAGCGTTTGCAATTTTTCGGCAGTGATGTTACCGGCCGAAGAAAAGATGAGGTTGTTCAGGTTCAGCGCGCGCTTATGAAAACGCTGTAGATGCTCGCGTGTGAATCGCTTCAAACTATTTTCTGTGCCAATGATCGTGCGCCCAAAGGGATGGTTACCAAAGAGCATTTCATCGAAGTCCTCGAAGATCAAATCCGCCGGACTGTCCTTGTAGCTATTCAATTCATCATAGATGACATCCTTTTCTTTTTCGATTTCCTTTTCCGGAAAGGTCGAGTGAAAGGCGATGTCGGCGATGAGCTCGATGGCTCGCTCGTAATCCTCCTTCAAGTGCGACGCATGAATCCACGTTTCTTCTTTCGAAGTGAACGCGTTCAGTTCGCCACCCACCGCATCGAGGCGGCTCAGGATGTGAAAGGTCTTTCGCTTCTCGGTTCCCTTGAACAAGCAATGCTCCAGGAAGTGTGCAAGGCCATGCTCTCCGGTGCGCTCGTCACGGCTACCCGTACCCATCATGAGTCCGCAGTGTGCCACTTCACGAGGCAAGAATTGATGCACGACGCGAAGGCCATTGCTGAGTCGGAAGATGACTGGGTGGTGGGTTTGCATTTGAGGTTGCAAATATAGGGGTGAAGGGTGAGCGGTGAGGGGTGAGGAGTGAGGGATGAGGGGTGAGGGATGAGGGATGAGGGATGAGGGGTGAGGGGGGTGGCACTCATTCTCATGCTGAGGATAGTAGGATAGTAGGATTGTAGGATCGTAGGATTGTAGGATGGTAGGGAGTGCCGCCTGCTCATTCTCATTCTGTTTCTCATTCTGAGGATTGTAGGATAACAGGATTGTAGGATTGTAGGGAGTGCCGCTTGCTCATTCTCCTTCTGATTCTCATTCTAGAGTTTTTAGAAAGAGAAACACAACGAGAATCAATGTCTGTCGCCCCCTACAATCCTATAATCCTACAATCCTACAATCCTAACATCCTTCCTATCTTGCTCCTAAAATCCGCTCCATGAAACTCCATCTCACCTGCGCATGTTGGCTAATCGCATCAGCTGCTATGGCCCAATTCTGCAACACATCAGGCAACGTCATCATCTTCGCCAATTACGATGGCGGTGCACTGAATATCAGTATCGACGAGGATATTCCGGACTTGCATATTGGGGTATGCACCTATGAAGATTGTGAGATCACGATTACCGGGCCTTTTGCGTCGAATGTAACGGAGGTCCGATATGCCGGCTTTCAGGGCGACGGCAACAACTGTGGTGCGGACGTCCTTTCCACGAATATTGAAGCACCGGCCGGGGTGCTCACCGATGTATTGTTTGCGCCCGCCTCAGTGCTTGCCGATAGCGATGGCTATAACAGTATGATTTGCGCCTATTCCTGCGGTGAGGGTAATCAAGGCGGTTGCAATACGGCAGAACAGGTGGTTGCTTATTTCTTGAATGCGTTCGGTGGTTCGCTTTATTACTATTTCACCCAGTATGGTTGTTGGGCATCTGGTGGTTATTCGATTTCTACCGGAGGCAATTGCTGTCCGGGCACGCAGCCATTACCTCCTGTTGCTGCAATCGACGTAAGTGAAAGTCAGATTTGTGCGGGCGATTGTATTATCGTGAGCGACGCTTCAACCGGTAATCCGACGCAATGGGACTGGGCTTTTGAAGGGGCTGTTCCTCTTGTGTCTACGGAGGTTCAGGATCCCGGTTTACTATGCTTCAATGAGGCCGGCATCTTTTCAATTAACCTCAATGTTTCCAATGCCATTGGTAGCGCTTCGACAACCTTCACCATCGAAGTGTCCGCTTGTGGTGTTGAGGAAATTCCGGGCTGTATGTACCCGCTGGCAGTGAACTACAACCCTTCGGCAACGGTGGATGATCTGAGCTGCGAGTTTATTTGCAACGACGCTTGCCCGGGCGATTTCGACGATAATGGTCTCGTGGGCGTTTCGGATTTGTTGCTCTTTATTTCGCTCTATGGAAATATGTGTCCCAACTGATTGGAGTCATTTCTCTGTTTGATGAGATAATTCTATACATTGCGATTCTAAACTTTCTAAAAGATGAAGAAGATTGGTCTTTGCCTGATGGCGTGTGCTTTTGCTTTTAGCGCTTTCGCTCAAACAACATTAACGCCAGGAGATATTGCTGTGATTGGTTTCAATGGCGATGACCCGGATGTGATTCGATTTGTCAATCTGGTCAATGTTGCCGCGGGAACGCAAGTGAAGTTTACGGATAACGCCTGGAACGGCACGGCACTTACAACCGCTGAAGGAACCGACACGTGGACAGCGGCCACAGACTTTCCCGCAGGAACAGTTCATACACTCACGCCGACTACGGTGGCTTTGGGTACAACGGGCGATCAGATTCTCGTATATCAGGGCGCGGCTACCGCACCATCGTTCGTTTTCGGATTCAGCTCGAACCCTTGGGTAACGGGATCGGTTAATACCACAAACTCTCGTCGTCCGACTGCGCTTACCGTTGGTTCAACCGCACTGGCATTCTCCACTGAGCGCGATAACGGAGCGTATACCATCGTAACCAACAACGCTCCAAAGGCGACACTGTTGACCTCTATTGCGAATCAAAGCAACTGGAACAGAACTGACACACGCATTACAACTTTCCCGGCGTGGACATTTGCTTTTGGCACTATGTCGGCTGAACCAACAGCTCAACCTGCGAATCTTTCCTTCAGCAACATCAAATCATTCGATTATAACGTTACCTATACTGCAGCAAGTCCTGCGCCTTCGGGCTACTTGGTATTGCGCAGTATCGGTTCGGCGCCCACAACGGCGCCGGCGGATGGTGTGGCTTATGTGGTAGGTGATGTGATTGGAAATGCAGTGGTGATGTCGGCAGGCACCGCACTGACCTATCTGCAACGTTCGGTGGTGGCCAACACAACGTATCATTATGCTATATATTCATTCAATGGAACTTCCAGCACGCGCAACTACTTGCAAGCTACTCCGCTGACCGGTAATGTCACGAGCGCCGCAACAATGGAGGGAACGTATTTCAGCGCCATCAATCCGATGAATACAACGTTGGTTGCCGATCTGCAAACTCGAGTGCGTACTCCCTATACGAAAGTGTCCTACGATTTGTATGATGAAACCTTGGTCACCGAATTTGCATCCCGCGAAGCACCCGGTGGACAGCGCAGTCTGACGTGCATGTATTCCGGACAGACGCAGAATTATACTGGAACCTTTGCCTGGACGCCAAACACTGTTTTCAGTCGCGAGCACACGTGGTGTGTTTCCTGGATGCCGAGTGGCGGCAGCACTGCACTCAATGAGTATGCAGACCAGCATCATTTGTTCCCTGTCAATCAGAACAATGCAAACGCAGTGCGCAGCAACCACCCGCTGGGTGAAGTGGTAACTCCAATCAATACTTATCTCGAGGGGACTTATGGTTTGGATGTCAATGGCAATGCGGTGTATGAGCCGCGTGAGATTCACAAGGGCGATGCAGCGCGTTCATTGCTGTATATGTCGCTCCGCTACAATGGCGTGAGCGGATTTAATTGGACGTTCAACAACCTCAATAATGTTATACTTCCCGGGCTGGCAGAAGATCCTCAGAATCTTACTACACTGCTGACTTGGCATGCAACGGATGCGCCGGATGCCTATGAAATTGCCCGCAACGATTACATCCAAAGCAAGCAACTGAATCGCAATCCGTTTATTGATCACCCGGAATGGGTGAATTATATCAACTTCGGTACACTGACCTATCAGACGCCGCCTGCTGCTCAAATGCAGCAGGGGATGCAGAAGACGATGGAGTCTGCGGTTAAGACGCAACTGACGCTTTGGCCGAATCCAACGGCCGGCGACGCGAACCTTACGGTAGACTCTGCTGAAGAAGATTTTGTGCAGCTGCGGATTTACGATTTGACCGGTAAGCTCCTTTCGCAGGTTCAATCGCCTGTGATGATAGGTAGTACCACGATTCCCTTGGATATCGACGCGTTGGCAACCGGTTTTTACGTTGTGAAAATTGAAGGCCGACTGATCAGCGAAGAAATCAAATTCCGCAAGCAGTAAACGTTAGTTCTGCAGTAATCGCGGATCACGAAAAGGTCGGTCGTTACCTTCGGCGAACTGACTGATGTCGATTTCATCCATGTAGATCCATTTGCCTTTTTTCAGAATGAAGAGGCTGTACGTTCCATCCGGACCGTAATCGGCGTAAATACCGGTCATGATGGGGTTTTTGGGTGAAAGATGATCCATCACGATGCAGTCCTTTTTGGGATGGTACTTCACCGATGCGCTGACGTCATTGCTGTATTCGAGTATGATTCGTTTGCGCGTTTCGCCGGCGTATTCAAAGAGCGTCGCTCCGAGTCGGACCTTTTCACCCGTAATTGTGATGGCGTCAATGATCTTGCGCGTTGTGAGGTTGTCTTTACCATCCCAACCAATCAAGGTGTACGTATCGCCACGGCCTTTCGGGCCCATGGGAATGATATCATAATACAAGGCTCCGAGCCATTTGTCGATGGTGAGGAAGCGTTGCTCCGGTTTTTCGGGTTCATGAAGCGCATCCTCCAGTTCGTACCACACATGCGCTTTTGTATCAGGGTCACGCACCAACAGAAAGCAAAAGTATTTGTGCGTGCCGTCGAGATAGGGGAGATTCCAGTTGAAGAGACGGATGCGTTTGTCTTTAGAGGTAAGCGTGCAGAACTGCAGTTGCTTAAAGGGGAATTCGAATGTTTCGCTTTGATCCAGAATGCCAATAAATGTTTGGCGCATGGCTTCGCAAATGGAATCGCTGCGAACGTCGCTTTCAGAAGCTGACAACTGCTTGTGAAGTTCCGAAAGCTTTAACTCAGCCTCTTCCGGTGAGACTGCGAACATGCCCATCGGGATGATCACAAAAAGAATGCTGAAAAACCGTTTCATCGTGCTGTCAGATTATACGCTGTTTGGCCAAAAATATTTTGCACAGTTAGTATTACCACACCATACTTTCTTCATCCATCCACATGCTTTTCAACTTTAACGCTTGCTCAAGCACGTCACGAACACAACCTTCACCGCCTTTTTTCGGTGAAATGTAATGGGCAATGCTTCTGATTTCTGCAGCCGCGTCAGCCGGACATACGGCCAGTCCGCAGTGACTCATCACCGCATAATCCGGAATATCATCTCCGATATAACAGACGTCTTCCGGCAGTATCGCGTGCTTTTCCAGGAATTGCTTGAACACATCTATTTTCTTGGCTGAACCCAAATAGATTTCAGTGACGCCCAGCATTTCGAAGCGTTTGCGAACAGCCTCGCTCTTCCCTCCGCTGATAATTGCAATGCGCAACCCTTTCTTAACCGCCAGCTGCACAGCATAACCATCACGCACATTGGCCGTGCGCATTTGCTCTCCATCCGGCATCAGCCACACGATGTTATTGGTGAACACACCGTCAACGTCGAAACAAAAAGTGTTGATGGTTTTGAGTTTGGCTTTGTAGTTCATGAGGATGACAGATTACAGATTACAGATGATGGATTACAGATGATGGGTTGCAGTGATGTCTTTTGAGATGAGTTCGTAGAGTTTTTTCCAGTCCGGGTGAGACTGAAGCAGGTTCAGATGACGATGGATTGTCTCCGTATCATTTCGCTTGGCCGGGCCTGTTTGCACTTGCGAGGGCTCATGGTTGTCGAGCAATTGCAGGTGTGCTTTTACCATGGGATTTAGCAACGTGGTTGGCAATCCTGCTTCATGCAACAGTGAATGGGCCACGTGCTGCATATGATTGGTGAAGTTGTTGGAAAATACAGCGGCTGCATGCGCTGCCAAGCGTTGCTTTCCATCGGCTTTGGTCCAAGTACCCCAGGCCTTCTTCAACGTTTGCTCGATGATGCGTTCGGTGTTTTCATCAGCGCATTCATACAAAACGGGAATCGTTGAGTAGTCGATTTCAGTCCCGCGAGTAAGCGTCTGAATCGGCCAGCATACGGCGCGATGACTTTGCGGAATGGCTTGAATGTCGCTTCCTCCGGCAAAATGAACAACCGTTGACTTATCGCTGATGTGCGTGCAAACTTCTGCAATAGCTGAATCCGGCACCGCCAGGAAATACACGTCGAAGTCAGCAGACATTGTAGCCCAGCTCCGATGGACTTCCCAGCCCAGTGATTCGTCGTTATGACGGGACAAGTGCGCGTGGACGTGCAAACCGGCATCGTGCATAGCCCGACTTAAATGCCAGGCCAAATTTCCATTTCCAATGAGTGCAATCCGCATAACAGCGCGAAGATAGCGTGAAGGCATTTACCTTTGCGCCATGCAGTCTGCCATCATACTTGATACACCAACCCGCTGGAAGGATTACGAATTGCTCGATTGCGGCGATTTCGAAAAACTAGAGCGCTTTGGAGAATTCATCACCATTCGTCCTGAACCACAAGCCGTGTGGCCGAAAATCTTGACTGAAGGCGAATGGAAGAGTAAAGCGCATGTGCGTTTTGTCCAGAAAACAAGCAACAGTGGTGAATGGCAAAGGATCAAGAAAATGCCGGATCAGTGGCGCATGAAATACACCCTCAACAACAATGAGGATATCGTTTTTCGCCTTGGTCTCACAGCGTTTAAACATGTAGGGGTATTTCCCGAACAGGCGTCGAACTGGGATTACATCGTCGACTCCATCGGAAAGATGAAAACGGCCAAACCACGTGTCTTAAACCTATTCGCCTATACCGGCGGAGCATCACTGGCCGCTGCAGCAGCGGGTGCAGAGGTTACGCACGTTGATAGCATCAAGCAAGTCGTATCATGGAGCAATGAAAACATGCAGCTCAGCGGTCTCACCGACATTCGCTGGATGGTCGATGATGCATTGAAGTTTGTTCAGCGTGAAGTGCGGCGTGAAAACACGTATCACGGTATCATCCTTGATCCACCGGCCTTCGGTCACGGACCGAAAGGGGAGAAGTGGAAGCTTGAGGAGAACATTGCTGAAATGATGCGCGGCGTGCTGCAAATTCTCGACCCGAAAGAACATTTCCTCATACTCAACGCGTACAGCCTAGGACTCTCAGCCCTTGTTATTGAAAACCTCCTGAAGGAACACGCCGGTGATAAACTGAGCATAGGCGAGCTTTACCTGCAAGCTAAGACTGGAGTGAAGCTGCCGCTGGGTGTGTTTGGGAGGTTGGTAGTTACTAAGTACTAATTACTAAGTACTAAGTAGCTGATACACCAATACCTATTTTGTTGCCCTTGCCACGTACTTCGTAATTAGTACTTGTAATTGAAATGAATCGCCCTTCAAACTCCCAATTGCCCTTGCCACGTACTTTGTAATTTGTAATTAGTACTTGTAACAATGAGATCAACACTGCATATCGCAATCATTGCATTGGCCCTATGTGCCTGCAACTCCCCTTCCGAAAACCCCCGCTCCGAGCGTTCACAAATTATGATAGCCAATATGAAACTTGCCCGTGACCCGCATACCTGGTCGAAGCCTAATGAGGCCCGTGTAAAGCACCTGGAATGGAACGCTGAGGTGAATTTCGAAACGCACACGATAGCTGCAGTGGCCTTGTATACAATAGAAAATATAACGGGTACCGATACCATTATTTTCGACACCAAGGGATTGACCATTGCAGAAGTTTTGGTGGATGATGCTCCGGTGACCTTTGAAGTCGGTCCTGAGAAGGATTACATCGGCAGTGCATTGCGCGTGCCTATCCAAAAGAGTTCGAAGGACGTGATGATCACCTATACTACTTCGCCCGATGCGGAAGCGCTGCTTTGGGTAGACGGTGAAAAGCCGTTTCTTTTTTCCCAGTCGCAAGCAATCTTGGCGAGAACCTGGATACCTTGTCAGGACAGCCCCGGCGTTCGAATCACCTACAATGCGCGTGTAAAAGTGCCGCAAGGATTGATGGCGTTGATGAGTGCCGAAAATCCACAATCGCTTTCAGCAGATGGCACGTATAGCTTCGTGATGGATCAACCTATTCCGAGTTACCTCATAGCCCTGGCGGTTGGTGATGTGCAATTCAGACCGATTGGTGAGCGCACGGGTGTCTATGCAATTCCTTCCCTTATCGACGCCGCAGCAAACGAGTTCACTGATATGCAAGCTATGGTGGATGCAGCCGAAAAGCTCTACGGTCCGTATGTTTGGGGTCGCTATGATTTATTGATTTTGCCTCCCGCATTTCCATTCGGTGGAATGGAAAACCCCAAGCTCACCTTTGCGACGCCTACCATTATTGCCGGTGACAAATCGCTGGTTTCGCTGGTTGCCCACGAATTGGCCCATAGCTGGAGCGGCAATCTGGTGACCAACTCGACGTGGGATGACTTCTGGCTAAACGAAGGATTTACGGTGTATTTCGAGCAGCGTATTATGGAAGCCGTTTATGGAAGGGAACGCGCTGAGATGCTCGCTCAGTTGAGCCGTCAGGATCTTGATGCCACACTGACCGAAATCGCGGCCTCTGCTCATCCCGAAGATACTCGGTTGAAGCTTGCTTTGGAAGGACGCAGTCCCGACGATGGCATGACAGACATCGCCTATAATAAGGGCTATTTCTTTTTACGCCTTATCGAGGAAACAGCAGGTCGAGATAAGTTCGACGCGTTCATCAAGAGCTATTTCACAACACACAAATTCCAGGTGATGGATACTGAGCGATTCCTGGAATACCTCCGCGCAGAGTTGGTTACTCCGGAGATGGAAAAGCAAATTAACATTCAGGCATGGGTTTATGGCGAAGGTTTACCGGCTAATGCGCCCCTCGTGAAAAGCGATGAGCTGGCCAAAGTGGATGTGTTACGCGCATCTTGGGAAAAGGGTGAAATGAAAAACGACCAACTGCCTTGGGCAAGTTGGTCGTATCAGGAGCGCTATCGTTTTATTAGTAATTTCTCGCAAAGCGTCAATGCTGCTCAAATGCAGTCACTCGATGCTTCTTTCCAAATCTCATCAACCGGCAATAACGAAGTGCTGTTTGCGTGGTTGGAACAGGCCATTAAGAAGAACTATACGCCTGCTTATGACGAACTGGAGAAATTTCTTACTTCAGTGGGTCGACGCAAATTTGTAGCGCCACTCTTCGAAGCCATGATTGCCACAAATCAACGGGATTTAGCAAAAGCAATCTATGCAAAGGCCCGTCCGGGATATCACGCGGTGACTGTTGGCACAGTGGATGGGATAGTGGGGAATGATTAGTGGCGAGTGGCGAGTGGCGAGTGGCGAGTGGCGAGTGGCGAGTGGAAGGTGAGAAAGCAAAATAGTGAAGTAATGAAAAGCAATATGGCGCCGTATTCAACTAACCAACTTCGATGATACGCCACATTACTACTTCACTACTTCACTACTTCACTATTTCACTATTTCACTACTTCACTATTTCACGTCAAAACGATCCAACTCCATCACCTTTGTCCACGCGGCAACGAAATCGTTAACGAACTTCTCTTTCGCATCATCGCTTGCATAAACTTCGGCTAGTGCACGCAGTTCTGAGTGTGAACCGAAGATGAGGTCGGCACGGGTTGCAGTGTACTTCAGTTGATTGGTCTTGCGATCACGTCCTTCAAAGATTTCCTTGCTTGCATCAGCCGCTTTCCACTGCGTGTTCATGTCGAGCATGTTCACAAAGAAGTCATTGGTCAATGCGTCTTTCTTCGCGCTGAATACGCCGTGTTTCGAATGGTCGTAATTCGCATCCAATGCGCGCATACCACCAACGAGAACGGTCATTTCTGGAGCCGTCAGTGTGAGGAGTTGAGCCTTGTCTACCAATAGTTCTTCCGTTGATACGGTGTACTTAGTTTTCGTGTAATTGCGGAATCCATCGGCCATCGGTTCCAAAACGCCCATCGAACTGATGTCGGTTTGCGCCTGTGTAGCATCCATGCGACCGGGTGTAAACGGAACGCTCACTGTATACCCTGCGTTTTTCGCGGCTTGTTCTACAGCTGCGTTTCCGGCCAATACGATGAGGTCTGCCATAGATACTTTTTTCGCTCCTGACTTGCTGTTGAAGTCGGACTGAATTTTCTCCAGCGCTTTCAATACTTTGCTCAATTGCTCGGGATTATTGACTTCCCAGTTTTTCATTGGCTCCAGACGGATACGTGCTCCATTGGCTCCACCGCGACGGTCAGAATTGCGGTAGGTAGAAGCAGAACCCCACGCTGTAGAGACCAATTCTCCCACCGTCAAGCCTGATTTCAAGATTTCGGCTTTCAACGAGGCCATGTCGGTCTTGTCGATAGTGCTGTGGTTCAAGGCCGGAATCGGGTCTTGCCATATCAATTCCTCTTTTGGTGCCTCAGGTCCGAGGTAAGTAGTGCGTGGTCCCATATCACGGTGAGTAAGTTTGAACCAAGCACGCGCGAAGGCATCAGCGAATTGTTGAGGATTATCGAGGAAGCGGCGTGAGATTTTTTCATAAGCAGGATCGAAGCGCATTGCGAGGTCGGTAGTCAACATCGTTGGCTTATGCTTCTTTTTGGGGTCAAAAGCATCCGGTACCATAGCTTCTGCATTCTTGGCCACCCATTGATTGGCACCTGCCGGACTCTTGGTTAATTCCCATTCATAGGCAAACAGGAAGTTGAAATAATCATAACCCCACTGTGCGGGTGTGGATGTCCATGTAACCTCCAAACCACTGGTGATGGCATCGGTACCTTTACCGCTTTTGTAGCTGCTCTTCCAACCAAAACCCTGTTCTTCGATATCGGCAGCCTCCGGCTCAGCGCCAACATTGGACGCCGGACCGGCGCCATGCGTTTTACCGAAGGTGTGACCACCGGCAATCAACGCTACTGTTTCTTCATCATTCATTCCCATGCGGCCAAATGTTTCGCGAATGTCTTTTGCCGAAGCAACCGGATCCGGATTACCGTTAGGTCCTTCAGGATTCACATAGATAAGTCCCATCTGCACAGCGGCGAGTGGGTTCTCCAATTTGCGTCCGTCGGAATAACGCTCATCGGCGAGCCACTTTTTCTCGGGACCCCAATACACATGCGTTTCAGGTTCCCACACATCGACGCGGCCACCGCCGAATCCAAATGTTGTGAAGCCCATGGATTCCAATGCGACATTACCGGCCAGAATCATCAAATCGGCCCATGAGATTTTATTACCGTATTTCTGCTTGATTGGCCAAAGCAAACGACGCGCTTTGTCGAGGTTCGTATTGTCGGGCCAGCTGTTTTGCGGAGCAAAGCGTTCCATACCCGAGCGTGTGCCTCCACGTCCATCACCTGTGCGATACGTGCCGGCGCTGTGCCAAGCCATACGCACGAAGAGCGGACCATAGTTACCGAAGTCAGCCGGCCACCAATCTTGCGACTGTGTCATCACAGCGGTAAGGTCCTTCTTGATTGCAGCATAGTCGAGACTGTTGAAAGCCGCCTTGTAGCTATACGTCGATCCCATTGGGTCAGACATGGATGAATGCTGGCGGAGAATGTCCAAGTTGAGGCGATTGGGCCACCAGTCATCATTGTCATAGCCACTGCCCGATACTGCCGCAGGAGTTGCCGCTGTGGCATGAAACGGGCACTGTTCGATGTTGCCGGTATGCGGCTGAGCCAGCGCAATCTGTGACATAGTAATCGAGATTAGTAAGAAGATTTTTTTCATTGGTGTAAATTCTTTGGTTTAAAACGTTCAAAACATGACCAAAACTAGTTTGTTCGATGATATTGATAAAAACTATATTTTTGATATCATTATCTACCACGTCAATGAATATACAACAGCTGGAATATGTCATCGCGCTTGCTGAGACACGTCATTTCGAAAGTGCGGCAGCGCGCTGCTTTGTAACGCAATCCACCTTGAGCACCATGATTGCCAAACTCGAGTCGGAGATGGGAATCACCTTTTTCGACAGAAAGCAAAAACCACTGGGAGTTACAGCGGATGGGTTACCCGTGATAGAACACATGCGTATCATCCTGAAGGAAATTCAACAGCTTCAGGAAATTGCGAAGGAACTGAAAGGCGAGGTCAATGGTGAGTTAAGAATGGCTGTAATACCCACGATAGCGCCGTTTTTACTGCCCATGTTTCTTCAGCATTTTGCCCAGAAATTTCCGCAGTTAAAGATTCGCGTGCGCGAAATGACAACTGCGGAAATAATGCGACAACTGAAATCGCGTGATTTGGATATCGGTATTGTATCCACGCCCTTGCATGATACAGAGATCGTTGAGCACAAATTGTATGATGAGCCTTTTGTTTACTTCGACGCGGGTCGCAAGCAGCCTAAGTCGGTTTCAGTAGAGAAACTGGATTTGAGAAACATTGTGCTTCTCGAAGAAGGTCATTGTTTGCGTGCGCAGGTCGTTCAGTTTTGCGATGTGAAGAGAAAGCCACTCGGCAACCGACTTAATTTTGAGTTCAAAGCAGGTTCAATCGATAGCTTGCTGCGCTTTGTGAAGGCCAATAAAGCGGCCACGTTGCTGCCTTATTTAGCCACTGCCGATATGCCGCTGCGCGATTTGAATCGCGTGAGCCGGTTTTCCGGACACGAACCTTACCGCAGCGTCGGAATCGTCGTGCACAAACACTTTGTTAAAAAGCAAGTGCTGGAATTGATGCAGCAGGAAATCGTTGCAGTTGTCGCGAGGGTGATGCCTCAACGCCGTATGAAAGGCGAAGGCTTGGAACCACTGGTGAAGTAGGATTATAGGAATATAGGATTGTAGGATTGTAGAGGGGCAGCTCCCTATAATCCTACAATCCTATACCTCTACAATCCTATTTCACCAGTGGTTCCAAGCCTTCGCCTTTCATTCGGCGTTGAGGCATCACCTTCGCGA